>Ga0099797_101501_pt1 | contig 11983 bp, 4 predicted proteins | sample Uncmet_Sort48C_1_FD_89871 | JGI IMG/M metagenome (GOLD analysis project Ga0099797, IMG submission 89871) | Marine eukaryotic communities from CALCOFI LINE 67, Pacific Ocean - C012_Sort48C_1 | ecosystem: Environmental > Aquatic > Marine > Oceanic | place: Pacific Ocean: Monterey Bay | collected... | reverse complement strand
TGGGGCGTTCTCTCTCGAACACCTCGTTTTTCCCAAGGGTGGTTTCAAAATCTCTTGCGGCCAATGGGGATGGTTTCAAAATTGATTTCCATTGTTGAGTTGACGGTTGCTGGGCCTGTTGACTTTGATTGGACACATGGCGCCCTTCCGAAATTTCCTTGACTTCTTCCGCACAAAACTCAACCTGTGTTTTTGTTTTTCACTTGGTTGAATTAATAAATGTGATCAGTTAAATCTGTAAATCTGACTTACACCCACGTTACAATATATGCAATTAATCTATAAATTATTCGAGCCAACGAGCCGGTCAGCCTCACGACAGAATATTTGTTAGAAAAATCCAAAGAAAACTCTACAAAAACCTGTGGTAGGACCAAAGCATCATGTAATGCTTTAGCAATCGTATTCTTTGTCAAAACAAACAATGCCAATGTAATCACTCTTTTGAGAGATGCATTTACAGGAAACGTCATCATGTTGTAAAATATAGTGTTGGTTCGATTCAATGAACTTCTTATCTATATCAAGATATTTAATTCTGATCTTTTTCTTTTGTATAATACGTGGATGTTTTTTAATGCAGGCTATAGAAAAATTAATCTATCCTAATCTTCTGAAACAACTAATACGACACAAAATTTAATACAGCTCTTAAATCTGCGCAAAAATGATTTCAAATGCAAAAATCTCAATCAATGTCAATGACTCACGCTGGCGTTGATTCAAACAAGAAGATTCAGACAAGACGATACGATTTCTCGATAGAATTAAGAATTGAGAAGAACTTTTGCATAACATTCGAACAATGAGAAGAACTTTTGCATACATTCGAACAATTTTTTGATTTTGAAAGGAACAATATGAGATTTTTTATACAAACTGCTGACATTCACATTATGATCTGAAGTTCAGTTGGGGATGAGATCAGAGGTCACACCTGGGAATTGCACAAACTGATAGTTCTAAATTCTAAAGAGAAATCATGAAACAACATTGTGATGAACAATTTTTTTTCCACGATGTTGACAAATGGTCCATGAATTCGACTTCTCGATGTTTAAAATAACTTCATTCTTCAAACCTATACAGATATTACAAATACCTTCACTTTCGCTTAAAATCTGTGTTTATCATTATTTCTCTTCCACCGATACATCCATGGACAACTTATTTCCACACTAAACTATTAACAATTAAATTGTTCAACTGAAAAATTATCGCTTACATAAAAAAAAAACGCAGATATCTTCCATTGGCCTTTTCACCAATGATCTTACAATTACATTCAATATCATAAACATACATATCGCCCCTCCTGAATATCAATGGAAATTTTTCATTATATTGAAAATGCTTCTTTTGCATATTTCCGCCCAGCGAAAACATCCATCATCGCCTATTTACAAAATGTCAAAAAACAACTACTAATGCATCATTACATACAATTTTGCGATCATCAGACTTTAAAATCGTAAATCTCTCCAGATCGAATTTTTTCCGTGGCCAATAAAATTACACGAAAAATCTTCGAGTGGAATCAAATTGCACAATTGCAATTTTAAATTGAGACAAGTTAATCACCCTAACTGCATCTTTCTACATAATCTTTGTAAATTTTCATATTTGAACATCTATTTTTCCGTTAACATTGATTGCTCATATCAGATTCACCCGACTGGGTCAACTTTGAACAACCCAAGCTCAAAAAATCCCTGCTAAACTAACCAGATCTTTTACTTCTAAAATCCTATAATCCTTCGTTAGTTTCATAAAACCTTTTACAAACGACTTTACTAAAAGTCCACGTCCTCTACTATCATGGTATACTTTTTTCTTTATTGCATCTGTATAAGTAGTGCGGACGGATTCTAGTTTTTGTTGTAGCGTTGCGGTAGTGGTAGTGGTGGTGATATTAGTATTCGCACGTTGGTGGTGGCGATTAGGATTCGGAATAGCTCCGTCAGATTGGTCGTTGGACTTCCAGAACTTTTCCTCCACACTGACAATTTTTTCAGCAAAGCCATCCAAAACATTATCAATTGGAAATGTCTTTTCACCAAGGCGTCTGTCAATTACATCAGCCAAGTCCTCTGCCTCAGTGTTTTCTAACCATCGACTCAGAACAGCCTTCGCGATTGGATTTTTTGTCACCAAAACACGACCTGCGGTAGCTCCAACACTACTTGCGACGCTTGTAATGCTGCTTTTTGTGTTACTTACAGCAACACTGAGTACTGAACGAACTGAAGTTAGAGATGATCGAAATAGACTAACAACTCTTGTGCTCGTATGTTCTGTAGATTTGTAATTTTCCAATTCATTTTGCCTTTTGATTTCATGCACCTTCCCATCCAATTTTTTCGCAACATTATCATCAACAAACTTATCCGCATTATGTCTAATTCTTCCACTTGCATCACAGATTTCAAAATAGTAATCCAAAAATTTTTCCTTCATTTTGTTATCCAAATAATCACTACGCTCGATGCACAACGAATACATTGTTTGTACTGTTGTTAGAATTGAACGAATGACTCCCCGTAAAACTTCATTCGCATTTTCTTTTTCCAAAGCTTCGTCAAGTTTTTTCATGATGTAGGAGAAATCAGGTCCTTTATGAATGCAATCACTATCTGGATTGTCAAGATCCTCAAAAGGAGTATTACTATCTCCCGACCCGCTCAATATTGGGCCTATAATTTGAGATAGAGAACCGAGCTGTTTCAAGGCCTCACGAATTGTTACCAGACGAGCTTGAGCCTGCGTAAGCCCACCGTCCAACGCTGCTGACACCGGTGCATTGATATTCGTTACCATACCAAAATCGATCAATGTCAACTTCCTATGATTCTCATCGAACATAATATTCCCACTGTGAGCATCCATATGGATGAATCCACCATTGAGTGTCACAGCCCAAATCGACACTATCAATGCTGTACCGATTTCTTGAAGGTCATTGTTATATTGAAGCATGAAATTTTTGAGTCGGTTCTTTTTGACGGATGTTGTTGATATTTCTTTAATAGAATCATTGTCTGCAATTGTTTCTTGTTGAAAATTCTCCACCACATCCATACTACGAACAATTTCTTGAAACTCTTGTGCTTTCTCCTTTGCCCAGGCTTTTAATGTAATTCCAGGAGCTTTTTCCATGAAAATATTTTTCTTTTCTATAACTTGATAGATTTTCGGTGCGTGGACAGTGATTGGCATTTTAGTATTGAGCGTGGTAGGGGGTGCTGCGGTTGCTGCTGCTGCTGCTGTTTCTGCTCTAGTTGTCTCTACTGTAGTCGCTGCTGATCCTATATCCACTGATGCTATGGCCGATGAAGATTCTGGAATTACGGACAGAGCTCTATTATTAACATCTCTGCGAAATAGAATTTCATTCTCAGAATGAAATACTGTTTCGTGCAGAAGAAGGTTTAGAGCACCGCAAAATTTTTGCGGCGATCTAAACCTTCTTCTGCACAATATACTAGATTTTGTAATCAGCAATCGAGGAGCATTTCTTGCTCTGTTGCTTTCTGTTGGACTCTTCTGGAGATGTTGTTGTTGAGCTGCCTGTTGCGCCTCCTCACGTTGTTGCATCAGTAACACTTGAACTTGAACTTGCTTCAGAACGTTGTGAGCTATCTCTGTATACCCAGCTTCTTTCGAATAATCAAATTCTTCTTTCATATTCTCGAATGTTTTCTCAATATCCTTCTTTACAAACCCTAAACCCTTTTGAACATCTTCTGAATTCCAAGCTCTTTCTTCCGAAACCGAAAGAATCCTTTTCATTCTCTCCGAATTTTCCAGAATACCTTCCTTGACGAAATTCCAAAATCGTTCATCGAGTCGTGTGTTTTCTACAACAGCAACACGTCGAATTTTTACGACCATATCGACGGCTCTGATCATCGGCGCAGAATTCGAATTTCCATCGGTGGTGCCATGAGTATCGTCGTCGTCGTCACTTTTCAAATTTACCCAGACACCGTCGACGAAATGTACTGTGCCAATAGATGCAGCCCCCATGGATTTTCGTTGATAACGAGGTGGTGAGATTGAAGTGGTGGTGGGACCGCTGCTGGAATGTGGTAGTACGGCTTGCGAAAATTCTTCTTCCTCCATACATAGCCACGGCCCTGCGTCCCCTGCCAAAACCACACAACGGCTTTGTTGAGAATTACATTCTCTCAATTTTTGTTGAATATTCAAAAATTCTCGATCAATTGTGTCGGAAGATTCCTCTGCCGCCTTGTCTTTGCAATCGTTTAATTTCTCTGTCAAACTCTGTCCTAATAACCCTGGTGGTATGACTTGAGACAATTTTACAAAAACACCTCCCAATATGTTGATTCCGTCGCAGATGACTTCTGCATTCCTCTCGGTCGCGTCGAGAAGCCATTTTGAGAGTTTTTTTCCGGATGTATCACTATGGGTACTGCTGGTTGTGTCATGTTCAGCCTGAGTTCCAATGGTTTCAGCAGTTTGAGTTTCAATGTTTTCATCTGTTTGAGCAGTTTCAATATTTTCAGCAGTTTGGGTCTCATCAGAACTTATGACACCATCACAATGATTCAAATAGTCGACAGACATTGGAATCCCAATCAACCTCAAAACTTTCCTGTATCGCTGATCTTTGATGTAGAAATTTTCATAGAACTTTTTGAACATTTCGCATACCCAAGAGAAATCATAATGTGCCTTGGTAAAAGCGTGATAATCTCCATAGTGATCTCCATCATACTGCGCCTCTCCCTCCAGATATTTGCTCGCGAAATCAGCAAAGTATCTTATCAGACCATCGAATTCTTCTTGTGAGTTGTAAATTTTTTGCAGTTCTTTGATCAACTTTTGTTTCCAAGTCGTTGTTTCAACACTATCGTCGTTACTATTACTCATTCCATTATTATATCTTGAATCAACAAATACGCGCAAACTTTCAGTCGAAATTCTTTTAAGAATCTCAACATGATTGGCATCAATGTTGTCGAAAAGCTTGAAGTTGTCAAAAATATGATGTTGAAAAAAAGTTTCGAATGCTTCGGAACTGTGAGGAAGAAAAACATTCTCAAAAACGCTTGCGAATATTTCTTCTGCAGTACGCGTGTTGGTAGTAGTGTAACTAGTATTGCTAGTATAATTTTCTTCGCCACTGTAGCTATTGTCGTTACTAATAGGAGGATCGACAGAGTCACTGCTGTTGTCGTCACTGTTAGCATAATTTTCTTCGCCACTGCTATTCCCGTCACTGCCATTGCCATCATTGCTGCCGCTCCTGTTGCTTTCATTACAGTCACTATCAACTCTGTATTCATCACTGCTAATGTCACTACTGTTACTTTCTTCGTCATAAAACAAATTTGCATCATCATCCGAATTCATCAAACTCTCATCGTCATTATAGTTCTCGACAACTTCATCAACATTAGAACGAGCATGGTTAAGTTCGTCGTTACTTTCGTCGCTGTTGAAATCGCAATCCGATGTAGTTACAAGTTTCGTCGCTGTTGATACAATACTATTATGGCATACAAGATCCGATGAAACTGCTATCAATAGAACAAGACGTTTGAGATTCTTATTGTACATATTCGCCAACCTGATTGACGAACCAACTATAGCCATCGTGACAAGATCCAATCTGATATGTGCTTTTATCAATGTCAATATGTGTTTTCAATCAATAAAAGACTATTTAGAACGCGCTAAATTTGATGTAAAATTTAGAACGCGCGTGACAAGATCTTAAACCTATATTATTACAATCTTGATAAATTATCCCTACTTTTGAAATAAAGAATATTTCAAAAACGCCCTGCAACTCTGCAGTCACGATAATTGCGAAAATTTTTACATCGTGAGAAAATTTGGAAACGATTAAACGACGTTAAAACGCGATGGATCAATTTGCAAAAAACTTCTGAAAGAACTTGACTTGTATTGATGCGCTGCGAAGATGATGATAACAACAGATGGAAAGAACCCTCTCGCTGGACGAAGTCTTGCTGCACGAACTACAGTGATGGTTTCCACACACATACATGGCCCGATGGAATGCAACACTGCTCTGACGAGACCCAACAGAATTGCATGAATCACCGCAACGCCATCTGCATTTCGTCGAGTTTTTTTTCATCTAAAAATTTGCAAAAACGCTGATGCTGCTGTTTATGATAATTTGTTACTTAGTTTTTTTTGATATAACAACCCCTTCCACCCCACCTCTTCATTGTCGACGCATTTACGTCGACACACCCTTACCAATCGCTCTACCAATATATTGACAAGAAACTTTCATTTTTGTTTTTGTTTTCCGGGGTTCAAATAATCATCCGATTTTCTTTTTAGTGTAAAATATCGATCGAGGCAAAATCATCGGTAATTAATAACACATTTTCGTTCAAGAATAAATATCTCCCCATGTACAACTCTTATCATTGCGCCACCCCCGCGTGTAAAATTCTTCCATCCCAAAATATGCGTATGTAATGATAATTACAAAAAGCCATTTAAAGGATTTTGTAATATCATGCTAATACTTGAATTCCTTGTACTTACTTTTCTTGTTGAATATACCGTTTGTGTCAGTTACTATGTGATTTCATATTTGGTCGATGATGTACAGTGTGATTTCGAATCAACTCCTTCCAACCAGAATCCACCACAATCCAACGTATCAACGAATCACAACTGTAATCATCATTTTTTTTTTCTATTTTTTTTTGAGTGATGTTTTTTCTTCGCCATTTTTTTTTGTGAATGATCGATGGTCAAAATCAATCTTGAAAACTATTCATACTATTACGTTTTTTGGAAAACCGAATGACAAGGAAAAAAATCTTGTTATTCCATATGTTTTGCGCTTTTTTCAAATTTTTTTCAAACGTGTCATAACCATTTCTCCATAGGTAGTCATTTCTTCTCTGTTTTGTCATTTTCGGGAGTCGCTTAGACTTTTGCTGCAAAATTGTAGATTCCAATGTATATTGTTGCGTAAAACACTGTTTGACCTTGGAAACAAATTCAATTCTATTTAATCAATTCTTATTCATCGCTTACAACCGAACTAGATTATACTGGGTCTAACCATCATACTATTGAGAATATTAGAAGCTCCTTGAAAAATTACATCAAAACTTTTTGCTTTGATGCACAACTGTCGGAGATGGATTCACTTTTCAGGAAGACAACTGTCAACTACCCAACCGCCTCAACCACCACCATTTCCATTGTCACCCGGCAAATCCATATACTGCTAATATCAAGCCTGCTTTTTTCTCTCCCGTGTTCGTGAAATATTTGCTTCTAAAATGAAATATTTGGAATTCTTCCCTACTGATACTATCTGAATACGTGCCAATGTTATTTTTTTCTGTTTGCTTATTATATTTGAGACTTCTAAAATCAACTCATTATAAGAAAATATCACATAACAACACCTAATCCGTCGAAGTACTTATTATTATAATAGGATAATAAATGTTACTGTCGTGTTGTTCGGTAATAAATTTTCTTGTGACCTCCCTCTATCCCTGTAATCAGAAATCCTTTCAATAAGCAACATTTTAGACATAACTGATCAATACATTGCTATCTCTGTTTAAAGTTGGATTTCACTACTTAGTATTCGCTGAGTTTTCAATTCGTTCTGTGTAAATAAATCGTGCCGGTCGCCATCGAAGATGTTCACAATTCAACATCTTCCTGTCTTCCCTCCATCAAATCAATAAACCATGAAAACTATCTTCAATCCCCCCACTACAAACAAGCAACCACGATCTCAACAAGTTCAGATGCTGACAAAACTTTGTACTCCCTGACTAGTTTGAGAAATCCCCGAGCAAAAGACTTCACCAACAAACCTGTTGCTCTGGAAGCTTTCTTCTTGTCTTTTTTGATCGCCTTTATGCCGTCTTCTCGCACTTTTTGTTTCTGTTTGCTGCCTTTCGTGTTGTAAATTGCTGTTGCCAAATCTTCCAATTTCTTGTTTATTGGAAAAGCCTCCCCTCCCAGTAGCCCATTTGCCCAGTTTACTAGAACATCCATGTCCCTGTTCCCAACATAAAGAGAAAGACCTTCTCTTGCAGCAGCGCCTGCATATGCACTTTTTATAGCCGTTGAGAAAATTGATGGAGATCCAGGTTTTTCTGCGCCGCGGTCCTTTTTCTTTTTGTCACTTTTGGGCTTGCTTGATTCACCACCTGGAACTGCAACATCATCAGTGTGTTCACTATCAGCTTTCGTACTTGCAAATTCTTCGTCGGCGCCGCCGGCGTCACCAACAACATCAGTCTTGTTTTTCGCTGCCGCGATTTTGTTAGCCAATTCCATCACTTTTTGCGTCTGCACAGTTCCTCTCAAACGTTTTTGTTTTGATCGTACTTCATTCGGAGTCTCAGCGCATCTATCTGTGCTAGCCTCTTGCCCTGCCGACATTTTTCCTGCCAGTTCCATGACCCTTTTGGCCTGAAGGTCTCCAGGCAGACGGTCTTCAACACTTTTCAATTTTCTTTGGACTTGCTCTTCAACATACTTATCTGCTTCACTCTCTGCGTTCGGCTCACAAATCTCAAAATAGTGCTCCAAAAATTTTTCTTTCATTGTATCATCGAGCAGATTACTTTTCTCAATGCAGAGCGAGAACATAGTTTGGACCGTTGTCATTATACTTCTCATTACTTCTGCCAATACACTGCCCTTGGTAAACTTTTCATTAATCTTTTTACCGATCTCCACAAAATCTGGTCCACCTTCACCTTGTCCCGAGCTTAAAATAGACTTCACAATACTCCTAAAATTAGGAACGCTCCGGAAAGCTTCCGCGATTGTCACTTGTCGAGCTGTAGTATCCTTGGCGCCCGCTTTTTTAGCAGCAGCATTCGGGTGGATCTCCTGAATCATTCCAAAATCCAATAATGTCAGTTTCCGTTCCTTTTCGTTAAACATGATGTTCCCCGAATGAGCATCCATGTGGATAAATCCACCCTGGAAAACAACTGTCCAAATCGATTCAACAAGTGCAGTTCCAATTTGTTCCAGATCGTTGTAGTATTTCTTCATAAATTTTTCTATTTCTGCATGAGAACCCCTCATCACGGTTGCACCTTGGATTATGTATAGAATGATAAATTTGAGCTTCTTCTGCTGAGAGAATACTTTTCTTTGCTGATAAACAAACCATGACACCACCATAACATCTATCAGGAATCGAACATTCGAATTTTTTGAAAAGCTTGAAACAATCGAACCTGCGAAACCTCGCACACTCCTTCAATCTGTTTATCAAAAGACAATTCTATTATTTGATGCCGAGCTCAGCTCAACACAGAAAAACTCAATACCCTGCTTTCTCAAATGCCTCTGTGATATCCACATCTCGATTCTTTCACGTTCCGTCTTCAGAGCCACGTAATACTCTTCGCCATCAGCAAATTTTCCACTCGGGGCGCGTGTGACAGTACCACTGTTATCATATCCAAATGCCTGCACGTGCGCCAACTCTCCCTCACCAAATGCCTTCTTATCTATCTCGACGCATTCGTTCTCCACCAGACTTTCACCTGTGTGTTGGTTTTCTTTGAAAATGCCGATTGTTTCAAACATTCGGGATGTTTCAAATCATGTTCGAACGGCGCCAATGGCTGGCTAAAAATTTGAAATTGTTTAATCATCAAAAAAGACGGCTACCAGTCTCCAATTCAAAATTGTTTGTGTATCAAGAAAATTTACCTAACCCTCAATAGCAAGAGTTGCAACTTAACACACTATACCGGGTTCGAGTCCATACCCCCGCACCACGTCCAGAAATTCTTTCACTTGCTCATTAGCCCAATCATTCAGAGTTATTCCCTCAACGCATTCCATGAAAATGTATTCTTGCTCCATTTCTTGGTATATTTTTGGAGCATGAACGATGACTTCAGCGTTAGCGTGGTGTGCTGCTTCCCTTTTGGCGAGTTGTTTCTTTGCAATTTTCTTCAGTACTTCATGCGCAATGGCTGTATATTTTGCTTCTGCTGTATAGTTGAACTCTTTCGACATGTGCTCAAAACATTTTTTGATTTCGGTTTGCACCAATTGATATTTATCATTCACGCCTTTTTTTTGCTGTTCTGGCACGCCTTCCTGTCCGCTCTGTGCGTTCGGCTTTTTGGTCATGTCTCCAAGCTCATCAACCTTTCTTTGGACAAATTCCCACAGTCTGAAATCCCTCCTTGTATTTGCCACAACCTGATCTCGTCGAACTTTTACGACCACGTTGCCTTTCGCACCAAACTCAATACCGTTTTCAGCAGCGTCATCATCGTCCAGAAATTCGCTTGGGTCCATGCCGGTCAATTGACCGATATAAGCCCTTCGCTTAGCCTCACTGTATCGAATTCCTTTAACTGCATGAATTGTTCCGATGGACGCGGAACCCAGAGATTTAGTCTTGTATTTCACAATATCCGTTTCACTGTCATCGCACATTTCAATGCGCTCCCATCTCATATTTGGATTGATCACTTGAGACCTGCGATCAAACCCTAGTAGTCTTTCTTGGATTTCTAAAAATTTTTCATCAATAACCTCAGGCGCTTCTTCTTTGGCTTTGTCTTTGCAATCTTTCAACATCTCAAATAGGGCCTTGCCACATGGCTGTTCTGGAAAAACCTGGGACAACTTTACAAAAGCACCGCCCAATTTCTTAATTCCGTTTTCAACAATGAGCTCGGCGTAAGGATATCTTATTTTGCCGACCTCGTCGAAAAAACTTTTTTCACGGGTCGTCTCCCACCATGCATTGAGTTTTTTCGGGTGAAAAACTTCACGTATAGCAGAGACAGCTACGTTTTTCTTTGCATTAGGTTCCTTCTTTTCCGGTTGTGCAGGCTCAGTAGAGTTTTGTTGTCCGCGTTGAGTTTCATTTTCTTTTAGCTTCTTGTGGTCAGATTCGTCTTTCGGAATCTTATGATCATAGTCGTGATGGCTTTGCAAATAATCATGCAACAACACGATTCCGACTTCTTTGCAAACTACTCTGTAACGTTCGTCTTCCCTATAAAACTTCTCATAAAACTGTTTGTACGTTGTGTAGGCCCATTGAAGATTATCAGCTTCGCTGCTAGCATTGCTACCACTACCATCGTCATCCCCGGATTGGGAACCTTCGTCGGTGGTGGACTCGTTACAATTGTAATCCTTTTCTTCGTCTCCGAATGGCTTTACACCTTCGGCGGCTACTTCCATTTGAATATTACGATTTGCTTTCACAGCAGGAATACGAGCTCCACGAGTGCAACGCTCTTCAATGTGAGGGTCCTCAGCCAAAAGCCTCATTATTAAGTCAAATTGTTGTTGGTTCATGTCTATTAAGTCTTGACAGAACTGTGCCGGATCAGACTGCATTTGTTTCAGGAGGCCAGCGCTGAGTTTGCTTTTTATTTCGTTGGTGGTGATTTCACGTTGCTCTGTTGGTAATAATCGCAACATATCTAGATTCGGACCCAGGTTGGCCATGCGAGGATCAGTATAAAAACTGAGATTGCTTCGTTGTTGTTGAGAGAAAGTAGACATATAGTCAACCGAACCCATTCTCGCCGTCAACGACGAGGATTCGACGGTAGTGCTGTTAGTAGTAAATCCAAAACCGCCTCGTCCCGCATTTCGGTTCATCCGTCGGGTTGCTGCTGCTGACAGCACTTCGGAGAGCTCATGGTTCAAATCCGAAAACCCCGTTGGATTATGTGGCATCATTGACAAGACCATAACTGTTGGAATTGCCGTAAGAGCGATCCTTGACATAATGCTGATCATTTTTTTGTGAACTGATATCGTTGAATACCAAGGTAAAACAACTATAACTAGAGAGTCAATGTGAATAGACTTTGCTTGTATTTATCTAAAAAGATAATAGTGGCACTTCGCTAAGTTGCGTTTTTGTCAGTTTTTTGATAGTAACAGTTTCTAGCTAGGCTGCGCGAATCGAATTATATGGATTGAATCG
>Ga0099797_101523_pt1 | contig 11992 bp, 11 predicted proteins | sample Uncmet_Sort48C_1_FD_89871 | JGI IMG/M metagenome (GOLD analysis project Ga0099797, IMG submission 89871) | Marine eukaryotic communities from CALCOFI LINE 67, Pacific Ocean - C012_Sort48C_1 | ecosystem: Environmental > Aquatic > Marine > Oceanic | place: Pacific Ocean: Monterey Bay | collected... | reverse complement strand
CCGGGTCCCTAAACCCTGATTTCCGGCCCCGGGTCCCTTCAAAACAGGTCGGGGACGTGTTTAAATGCATCTGGGGTGTGTTTGTATCGAATTTGCATGTGGAATGGATAAAACCATAGTATAACCGATAAGACCCAAACTTTTTGGGATTGTTTATCTTTTGGGAGTTCTTTTGCCAGTCTTCCGGGCGAACACATTTCCGAAAAACGTCCCCAAAACGAAAAACTATGATTTCTTGGAAAATCGGAATTATTCTGTGGACACTGTACACTGTAAGGATTGCCAAGCGAAACAAAATAGACATAGCCATGTATATATATATATATATATATATATATACAAACATACAGAGCATGCATTTGCAGTTCGACGGGCCTCAACGAATTAGAAATGGAACGAATTAGAAATGCTTCATTGTGGGTTTCCGGGGGGCTATCAAGATGGAGGTGAAAGTTGCGGCCCGGGCGGCAAGTTTTGTCGACTTAGTCGCGGCCCTAAGGCCGCCATTGGGATGGGGGGGTTCTGCGATTCTGCCCCCCACAAAACACTTGTCGCGGGGGCTTGGGGGGGCGCCAGCGAATTGGGATTATAAATGAAACAAATTAGAAATGAACCGAATTATAAATCAATCCTTTGTATATATTTATATGTGCAAAAGGTTTAGGGTTTAGGGTTTAGGGTTTTGGTTTTCGCACATGTGTGCACATTGAAACTAACCTAAAACAATCCAACAAATTGCTGATTGTACAAACTCCTTCGGTGCTTGACGACACGGTGGCGGATACACAGAATATACGAAACAGGTATGAAACAAATGTGAGCCGACATAATATATATATATATATATATATATATATATACATTGTGGATTTGCTTATATATAATATTATATGTACATAATATCAACCTTATATTTGTATATATATATATATATATATTCGTATATATTCATATTTGTATAAGGTTGATATTTCTTTTTGCACATTTGTGCAAATTCGGCGGCTCTTGTTGTCGCCAAGGTCGAGGGGCCTGCTTGTTGGCACGTGCAGTCCGCAAGGAGCCTTGGCGACTTCACAGAGTAGCCCTCGCACCGCTATGCCTGCCAAATTTCTTACGCTGGCTACAGGGCCCACGGGGGCCCTAAACGGATCCATAGGTAATATACAAAACAAATATAAGGAAATTACTTCACTTAAAATGTCCGGATCCTCGAATTCCAAGCAAAGACCCCAAATTATATATATATGTATATATATGTGTATATATATATATATATATATTCCCCAATTAGGATTGCCTATAAGGGGTTCTTACTGCTTCCCTAAAGAATTAGTGTCTTGTCTTCGCATCGGGCGCACTAGGGTTCCTTGAGGCGATATTTTCACAATCGTGCGCCATTCTGCAGCCGTTTAGCGATTTAGGGTAATGTTTTGCGTGTTCGCTGCGCCCTGTGTGCAAAACATGACTTGATGTCACTTTCTAGCCGTTTGTACATTTCCACTAGGTTCCTTGAGGTGTCCTTTGGAATTCTTTGGGGGATCCTCAAGGAACTTCATCGGCTGGTTTCGCTGTGGCTTGCTTCATTGGCTAGTGCACCCTGGTTTGCTTTGCATGGCTTCGCTTAGCATTGCTTTGCTTTGCATTTCTTTGCTTTGCTTTGCATCGCCTTGCTTTGCTTTGCATCGCTATGCTTTGCATTGCTATGCTTTGCATTGCTATGCTTTGCATTGCTATGCTTTGCATTGCTATGCTTTGCATTGTGTTGCTTTGCATTGCTTTGCATCGCTATGCTTTGCTTTGCATTGTTTTACATCACATTGCTCTTCTTTGCATTGCTTTGCATTGCTTTGCCTTGTTTTGCTTTGCTTTGCGTTGCATTGCTATGCTTTGCTTTGCTTTGCGTTGCATTGCTATGCTTTGCATTGCTTCGCTTTGCATTGATTCGCATTGCTTTGCATCGCTTTGCATTGCTTTGCGTTGCTTGGCTTTGCATCGCTTTACTTTGCTACGCATTGCTTTGATTTGCATTGTTTTGCTTAGCATGGCTTTGCTTTGCATTCATTCGCTTTGCTTTGCATCGCTTTTGCTTTGCTTCGCATTGCTTTGCGTTGCAGCGCTATGCGTTTTATTGCAATGCTTTGCAATGCTTTGCAATGCTTTGCAATGCTTTGCATTGCTTTGCATTGCTTTGCATTGCTTTGCATTGCTTTGCATTGCTTTGCATTGCTTTGCATTGCTTTGCATTGCTTTGCATTGCTTTGCATTGCTTTGCATTGCTTTGCATTGCTTTGCATTGCTTTGCGTTGCATTGCTTTGCTTTGCTTTGCTTTGCTTTGCATTGCATTGCCTTTCTTTGCATTGTTTTGCTTTGCATTGCTTTGCATTGCTTTGCTTTGCTTTGCATCGCTATGTTTTGCTTTGCTTTGCTTTGCTTTGCTTTGCTTTGCCTTGTGTTTTATTGCTATGATTTGCTATGTTTTGCATTGCTTTGCATTGCTTTGCATCGCTATGCTTTGCTTTGCTTTGCTTTGCATTGCTTTGCATTGCTTTGCTTTGCTTTGCTTTGCGTTGCATTGCTATGCTCAGCATTGCGTTGCTTTGCATTGCTTTGCTTTGCATCGCTCTGCTTTGCTTTGATTCGCATTGCTTTGCATTGCTTTGCTTTAGATGTGCATTGCTTTGCTTTGCATTGCTTTGCATCACTTTGCTTCGTATGGCTGGCTTTACCTTCAAGAATGCTTTTACTATTGCGCTGAAAAAATGAAAAGAAACTCCTGATCGGGGTCACACAGGCTTCATTCATATATTTATATATATATATATATATATATATATATGCAGGAATATTTAGCTCCCTCGTGATGCCGCCAAGGTCCAATTTCGCACAGTCGGCTCCGTCTGGGCAGGACGGAAGCTGGGCTGCAACCCCGGCCTCTCGAGCTGGCTACCATTGCAAGGGTGAGCCTCTGGTGAATGGATTGACTGCCCCCAAAGACCAGGAAATAGGGTTTCGAAACCCTTAACCCGAGACCCCTAAACGCCACACCCTAAACCGATTCCGAGTCCCAGGATTTGTTCCATTGGATTTGATTCGAGAATCCGTCCTATTCCAAAGTATTGTTTTGCGTCCGGAGCTCCGATGTGGTACACCTTTTTCGGATGTTAAGGAATTTCCTAAATTCTCGGCAGAGTACACTGAATTAAAAAAAAACGATTCCTGGGCGCGATTCTTGACGGCGCCTTGAGCTCTCGGCGAGTGGGCCCACCCCTCAGTAGCCCATGGGGCCCATGGCCCCCCGTGGGCCCCAATGGGCCCATGGAGGCTTATGGTTTGATATTTTGAGGGCTACATTCTTTAAATAATGATTCCTTAACAGCTGAAAACGCTGTACTTTATGGACACCGAAATCAGTTTTCCGAGCGAAATAAACAGGGAGTAGGGAATATGTTGACTGCCCCCATAGACCAGGAAATACGGGTCCTCTTGAGATTGGAAGTCAATTCTAAGTTAGAAATACCAGTAGCCTCAAATTATTTGCAAGTAAATAGGCTGCATTACCAGTATATAATATAGACCAGTACTTTTTGGTATTTTTTGTTTTGGTGGATCCCGGGCCCAGGCCCTGGATCCATCCAAATCAAAACATACCCTCAATTGTTTGGTCGATTTAGTTGTATTTCAATTCATTTCTGGTACTTTGTTGTTGTCGTTGTATTTTGTTTCGTATGCATGGTTTGGAATTATCGGTGTTTGCTAAGAGCCTGGTCTTCGGGGACAGTGAAAGAATGAATCTCGTAGTCGTCTCATGAAAATACGTATATTCGGGGAATCTACAATCATACATTTATCCACACATTTTTGATTTCGTTCTATGGGTGTGTGGTAGGCTCTAATATTTCACCGGGTATGTTTTTTAAATGGTTTTCGGTTACATATATATATATATATATTGCCCACAGTGCTTTCATTGCGGGTTTCCTGCCGGATTTTCTAGGGACTCGCTGGGGGTACTTCCGCCCATGCCGTGGTAGGCATTGGAGCTAAGCTAATGTAAATAACATATAATCGCGACACCTGTGCCACAGAAATGCGAACGAAATGATTGGATATTTTCGCGTTTGCTGAACACTTCGTGGCCCAGATCAGCCCATTGCCACCTCAGGCCATCCCAGCCTCCAGAGGAGTGCCCGGAGAGATCCCAGAGAGCTCCCAGGGGTCTCCCAGAGACCTCCCAGAGAGACCCCCAGTGATTCCATAGACAGGATTCCAGACTTCAGCCAGGATGCCACAGCCAGGATTCCACAGCGAAGTTTCCACAGCTGAGTTTCTACAGCCAGGGTTCAACAGCCAGGATTCCATAGACAAGATTCCACAACCCGGATTCTACAGCCAACCTTCCACAGACAGGATTCCACATGGAGGACTCCAAAGCCGGGGTCCCACAGACAGGATTCCACAGTGCTCTTCTTCGGGTGCGCCCTCTGGGGGGCGGGACCCTTGCAAAAAATGTGGAAAAACAAAATCATCACTGGGATGCGGGACCTCTCCGGAGAGCCCAGGAGCCTGACCGCTTTGGTATTTGCTAGAAAACGATAAATTTCTTGCGCTCCGTATGTAAGCCTCTTTTACAATATGTGGGCCTCCGAGGCTAAACAAGGAGATGCCATTTCCATATATCCTAATGTAATGGACGGAGCAGGGGGCCGTTTCCTCGGGCCGCCGCCTTCTGCGGTCTCTATCAAATTATAGTATATGGGCGTGGTGGTGGCACGTCCTTGGGGTTCTAAGCATTTTTTGAGATTTTAATTTGATTGTGTTGACTCGACTTTAATCGAAATACCCTTCGTCGAACACCTGTTGAAATGCATCGGTGATGTTTGTTGCATCGAAGTGGCAGTGATAAATGGTTAGTGATCTCGATCAAACCCAAGAGGTTTGCTATTTCCATACTATTTGGTTCTGTTATTTGGCCAGCCCTCTGTGGAAATCATGTTAGTGGAAAATGCCCCCCCAAACACATCGATGCAACATACTTGTAAGGGGTTTTCATCGATGCTCGCTGAATCTCAAATAGGTGACAAATAGCTGAAGCCAATAATTCAAGAATCGACAGTTCATTGATAATCATTGAAGTTGGAGACTTCATTGAAATATGATCATCAGGCATGTGTTAACCCCTTTTCAATTATATATCAAGTTGTTTGATGGTTGAAGACATGTCGCTCAAATTTATCACTTCCATGACAGCTTAACTACAGCGCTCCGCTAAGTACTAAACCAAGTACTAAACTACCTACTAAACTAGCTGCAAATCGAGGCAGATTTAATAAGAAAAGCAGGCGTTGCGATTCGTGGACCCATTTTTGTGTTGCGGGTGCGTTCTTTTCACAATAGATTCTCCCCGAATCGCTCGCAAAAGAACTTCCCCTAATGGTAAAATCTCGAACTGTTTTGATTTTATCGACTGTGTAATGTTTTTTGCCCGTTTCCATTTGCAAATGTGATGCAAACAACACCCCAGATGCGTTCAAACATGTCCCCGGCCTGTTGTGAAGGGCCCCGGGGCCGGAAAATAAAGTTTGGGGCCTCGGGGCCGGAAAATAGGGTTCAGGGAATATGTTTCTCATTAAATGTGATTGAAGTGGTACTAAACTAATTGTTAGCTAACAGTGTTTACACGGATTGGGCTCTCACAGTTCTGGTAATGGGCCGTTGAAAGTTTCGGCAGTGCGGTCTTGCATTTGGTGTGCATAGGTTGGGCATCTCGTGACATCTACCCTTGCCAACACAACGCACAATTCAGGGTTGTTAGGGGCCCAATTATCCAAAGAATAAGGGTATGCTTGGAATATCTGGGCCTCCAAGGCCAAATAAGAATTTGCCAACACCATGACCACAGATTATAATTTGTGGTGTCAATCAAATTAGAAGATATCAAGTTTAAATGCATGGACCAACACCATGGACCACCTCCTGCGGCGCCTGTGGTGTCAATCAAGTTAGAATATTTGGGCATGGTGTTGGCATATCCTTGTTTGGTATTCGGAGCCCAAATATTCCAAGCTTGCCCTTATTCTTTGAGATTGGGTTCCTTCGACACAACCTTGCAATTCCTAAATATAGCTGTTCCCTAATTAGGCGTCCCTATAAGGGGTTCTTCTTAATGTGTTCCAAAAGAATTGGTGGTTTGTGGCGGGGTCCGGCGGACCCGGGTTCCTTGGGGCACCCACGGGCAATCCGCGTGTCATTCTGCAGCCGTTTGCAAATTTAGGTCCAAAACATGCGTGTTGTCTCATGCCTGTGCGCAAAACATGACTTGACGTCACTCTGCAGCCGTTTTCACATTTTCCACCAGATCCTCTGAGGGTTCTTTGAGGGTTGCTCAGGAGTCCTCGAGGGTTCCTTAAGGAACCCTCAAGGAACCCTTTCCGGTTGGGTTCCCCGAGCCTCCTCAAATTGCTTTGGTGTTGTTAGTGGTCAAAGCATTGCCTTTGGCGTGCTCAGTTGTCAAAAAGTACTTTGCTTTGCATTGCTTTGTTTCGCATTGCTTTGCATTGCTTTGCTTTGCTTTGCATCGCTTTGCTTTGCATTCCGTTATTGTGCGTTGCTTTGCATTTCTTTGCTTTGCTATGTTTTGCATTTCTTTGCTACGCTTTGCTTTGCATTGCTATATGTTGCTATGTTTTGCTTTGATCTACATTGCTTCGCTTTGCTTTGCATTGCATTGCGTTGCTCTTTGCTTTGCTTTGATTTGCTTTGCTTTGCTTCGCATTGCTATGCTTTGCATTGCTTTACTTTGCGTTGCATTGCTTTGTTTTGCTATGCTTTGCTTTGCTTTGCATTGCTTTGCTTGGCTTTGCGTTGCTATGATTTGCTTTGCATTAGGATGCTTTGGTTTGCTTTGCATTGTTCTGCTTTGCATTGCTTTGCCTTGCATCGCTTTGCTTTGCTTTGCATTGCATTGCTTTGCTTTGCATCGCTTTGCTTTTCTATGCTTTGCATTGCTTTGCTTTGCGATGCTTTGCTCTGCTTTGAATTGCTATGTGTTGCTTTGCTTTACATTGCATTGCTTTGGTTTGCTTTGTTTTGCATTGCATTGCTATGCTTTGCTTTGCATTGATTTGCTTTGCTTTGCTTCGCATTGCTATGCTTTGCATTGCTTTGCATTGCTTTGCTTCGCTTGGCATCGCTATGCTTTGCTTTGCATTGTTTTGCATTGCAATGCATTGCTTGGATTTGCATTGTTTGGCTTTGCTTTGCATTGCTATGATTTGCTTTGCTTAGGATTGCTTTGCTTTGCTTTGCTTTGCATTGCTATGTTTTGCTTGGCTTTGCATTGTTCTGCTTTGCTTTGCGTTGCTATGTTTTGCTTTGCCTTGCTTCGAATTGCGTTGCTTTGCATTGTTCTGCTTATCATTGCTTCGCTTTGCATTGCTCTACTTTGCTTTGCATTGCTATGCTTTGCTTTGCTTTTCATTGCTTTGCTTTGCTTTGCATTGCATTGCTATGCTTTGCCTGGTTTTGCTTTGCTTTGCTTTGGCTTTGCTTTGCATCGCTCTGCTTCGCATTGCGGTGCATCACTGTGATTTGCATGGCTGGCTTTGCTTTGCATTGCATGGCTATTGCCTTCAAGAATGCTTTTACTATCGCTCTGAAAAAATATTATAATTTGGGGTCGAGCCGGCTTCATTCCCCAAATATGCGGCCAAGCATTAGGGTTCTTACCTAGCATTAAGAGTTGCTCTTCGACAACCAAATACGCTGACGCCGACCATTGCCCGCCCTGCTTTTCCATGCTTTCTTGTAATTTTCTCAAGGTTTTCCTCACAACCTAATATGCGGGCGGTCGCTAAACATGGCTGGAACTACTTTTCCTTGCTTTTCTTATGGTTTCCTTCGGGTCTTCCTCACTACCCTGTTGCCCGTCATCCCAATACGCGGGTGGTCGCTAAAAATGGCTGGAGTTGCTTTTCTTATGGTTTTCTTTAGTTTTTCCTTACTGCCCTGTTGCCCGGCAACCAAACACGCGGGCGGTCGCTAAACATGGCTGCACTTGCTTTTCCTTGCTTTTCTTATGGCTTTCTTAGGGCCAAATAGGCAGGCGGTCGCTAAACATGGCTGGACCTGCTTTTCCTATTTACCTATAATTTTCTTAGGGTGTTCCTCACTACCCTGTTGCCCGGCAGCCAAATACGCGGGTGGTCGCTAAACATTGCTGGACCTGCTTTTCCTTGCTTTTACAGTTGGTTTCTTAGTGTTTTGTCACTACCCTGTTGCCCGGCAATCAAATACGCGGGCGGTCGCTAAACATGGCTGGACCTGCTTTTCTCTGCTTTCCTATGGTTTTCTGAAGGTTTTCGTCACTACCCTGTTGCCCGGCAACCAAATACGCGGGCGGTCGCTAAACATGGCAGGATCTGCTTTTCCTTGCTTTTCTTATTGTTCTGTGAAAGTTTTTCTCACTACCCTGTTGCCCGGCAACCAAATATGCGGGCGGTCGCTAAACATGGCTGGGATTGCTTTTCCTTGCTTTTCTTTTGGTTTTCTTTTGGTTTTCCTCACTACCCTGTTGCTTGGCAACCAAATATGCGGGCGGTCGCTAAATATGGCTGGCCCTGCTTTGCCTTGCTTTTCTTATTGTTTTTATTGGGTTTTCCTCACTGCCCTGTTGCCCGGCAACCAAATACGCGGGCGGTCGCTAAACATGGCTGGACTTGCTTTTCCTTGCTTTCCTTGTGTTTTTTTTTCAGGTTTTCCTCACCGCCTTGGTACACGGCAACCAAATACGCGGGCGGTCGCTAAACGTGGCTGCACCTGCTTTTCCTTGCTGTTCTCATGGTTTCCTTTGGGTCTTCCTCACTACCCTGTTGCCCGGCAACCAAATACGCGGGCGGTCGCTAAACATGGCTGGACCTACTTTTCCTTGGTTTTCCGATTGTTTTCTTACGGTTTTCCTGACTACCCTGTTGCCCGGCAACCAAATACGCGGGCGGTCGCTAAACATGGGTGGAGCTGCTTTTCCTTGTTTTTCTCAAAGTTTTCTTCAGGTTTTCCTCACTACCCTGTTGCCCGGCAATCAAATACGCGGGCGGTCGCTAAACATGGCTGGACCTGCTTTTCTCTGCTTTCCTATGGTTTTCTGAAGGTTTTCGTCACTACCCTGTTGCCCGGCAACCAAATACGCGGGCGGTCGCTAAACATGGCTGGACTTGCTTTCTCTGCTTTTCTCTGGGTTTTCCTCACCACCCTGTTGCCCGGCAACCAAATACACGGGGGGTCGCTAAACATGGCTGGACTTGCTTTTCCTATGGTTTTCTTAGAGCGGAAGCAATATAAAGCGAGATGAAACTTAATTGATGAACTCACCATTGGTGCCGCCGTTGGTGTATTTATTTTATTTTTTGCATTCGGCCTGAGAGTATACCTTCTAGTGTTGCGAACCCTGAAAACGGATCAATTCTCAAAATAACTCAACATGTGAAATAAATTGCGAAATAATTGTGAGCAAATGTGAAAACAATGCGATCCGACATATGAAATAAATGTGAAATACATATATTTCCACACATTTCACACTTTTGAACATATGTATTTCACAGCCCAACGTGTGAAATGTATTTGAACATATGTATCCCACATTTATTTCACATTTCGAGACACATTATACATTTATTTCACATGTTTTTGCAATTATTTCCCGAAATGCCTATCCGATGTAGTTCCAAAATAAAATAAAACATCCCAGGCCCAGATCGGCCTCATATTCGACCATTTTGCACAACTGCTGCGGCGACACAGATGGAATTGCAGCCCGGAGCTGGCTATGGGGACCCGGGGTCATGGGACCGGAAACATCGAAAGGTTTAAACTCAGTCGGCTAATATAGATGTTTCTCACATTTGGCCTGACAGTGTATCAATATCTGGATTATGCTTCCCTCGCCACTCCGGACTGGCAGATGCTTCTTGGATGCCTCCTCCCTCCTCCCTCTTCTCTCTGCCCTCTTCTCTCTGCCCTCTTCTCTTTTTCTCTGTTCTCTTTTCTCTCTTCTCTCTTACTTCCTCCTCCTTCCCTCTTCTCTTTTCTCTCTTCTCTCTTCTCTCTTTTCTGCTCTCTGCTCTCTGCCGTTTCTCCTCTGTCTGCTTTTCTACCGGCTCTCCCCTCCCTCCTTTCTCTTCCTTCCTCCTTGTCCCTTCGTTTTTCTTTCCCCTTCATCCTCTTCTCGCTCCTTTCTCTCTCCCATCCCTTTTTCCTCCTAATTCCATCTATGGATTGAGCTCTACCAAGCTCTGTTTGGTGTCTCGCGCTGGAGTTATATCATTACTGTATTGTGTTTTGCATCAAATGATAGATAGTGATATTCCTGATGTTGGATCCAGTTTTGTTTCAAGCCTTGATTTGCGGTGATTGCTCGATGAATTAGGCCGATGATTGTTTCTTGTCCGACGTATTTTCAGGACTTCGAACACCCGGAGGGCGTGCGCTAAGTAGGGCACCGAATTATTAAACAAAAAAAAAAGCATAGACTATTCACAACAAAGCGAGCACAAATTCTTGACATGTATATGAAGCCAGCGATAGTTTAAAACATCAACATCCCCTACAACAGACACAAACAAATTCAAGTTCCAGAATGATTTGTCCTAGGCGGCAAAATCTTAATCACCCTGCTACGACGATTTTCCACTCCCTATCGCACATATAACGAAATCCGAAAATGCGGGACAAAATGTATTCATTTTGATTTCCCATATGGCAGTGTCCGAAAAAGTCCGCGCGGAACTACGGAGGCGAACAAATTGGCTTGGCGAGCCCGATTGAATGCCCCATAGGCCGATGGGGCCCCATGGGCCCTTGGGGCCCGATGGGCCCATAGGGCCCCATGGGGCTGCGAATTGCGACCTTTACAAGAATGATTGCTGGGTCCATTGCGAACTGCGGCGTTGCGAACAGTTTCATTGATCGTCGGAGTATTTCCTTTCAAGCTTTCCAAGGGACCTCATTTTTACAAGGCTACGGAAAGGCTACGTCTTGGGACAAGCCGCCGGCAGCATCCAGCTGGGATCAGCAGCCCGCAGCATCTGCGAGTCAGTCCTCTTGGTCGCAACCAGGTAGCCTACAAAGAAATAGGTTTGATAGGAATATATATTAAATATTAGGTTGCGCTAGCAGTTTGAATTGAAAATTGAAAAATTTAAGAAGGCCGACTTTGCTCAACACTTTGTATGCGCTCTCGCTCGAGGTTTTGCGCGTCAAAGGCGCTCCCGCTCGAGGTTTTGCGCGTCAAAGGCGCTCCCGCTCGAGGTTTGGCTCAAAATCGGAGCTCCCACTCGAGGTTTTGCTCTAAAACAAAGCTCCCCCTCGAGGTTTGGCTCCAAATCATAGCTCCCGCTCGAGGTTTGGCTCCAAACCGGAGCTCCCGCTCGAGGTTTGGCTCTAAACATGAGCTCTCGCTCAAGGTTTGGCTCCAAACATGAGCTCCCACTCGAGGTTTGGCACGTCAAGTGCACTCCTGCTCGAGCTTTGACCATACTCTGCTCGACTGAGCCTTAGCAAACACCGTAAATGCCATGAAACAGCAGCCTCTACTTCTCAAGGGGGGCATTGGGAGCCCATGGGGCCCATGGGTCATTCTGAAACTACTTCTTTCGAGTACCTGCTTCAAGGCCGGGCCTACTGTAATCCAGCATGTGTAAACTTCCTGCATTTGTCTCGTTTTCCTTATATGGCAGTTTTGCGGCTCTAGTGGGGTGCAAATGGTCGCGTGAGGCTTACTAAGATTTTGCTGGCTAGGAAAGTTAATTATGAGACTTAGTTGTTTTGTGCAATTTTAGCATCTGGGTGGGGTCAGCAGCCAGCAACTGTCCCCCCATCATCTGCGAGTGAGTCATGTCGCTCGCAGCCAGGCAAGAGTTGAAAGGAACCCTATACGAATCCAAGGCTTCTAGATTGGGTAATTCAAAAAGTGGTTTTTAGCTTGGGGACCGCCCC
>Ga0099797_101522_pt1 | contig 11999 bp, 2 predicted proteins | sample Uncmet_Sort48C_1_FD_89871 | JGI IMG/M metagenome (GOLD analysis project Ga0099797, IMG submission 89871) | Marine eukaryotic communities from CALCOFI LINE 67, Pacific Ocean - C012_Sort48C_1 | ecosystem: Environmental > Aquatic > Marine > Oceanic | place: Pacific Ocean: Monterey Bay | collected... | reverse complement strand
TTTAGGTAACGTCTTTTTGGATGCAATATCAACTAGTGCATTTGCTGTTACGTGCAAGTTTGCTTGGACAAAATACAAACGCTGTGCATGGCTTTTGCATTATTACTCGACATGTGAAATGGAGCTTATTGCCAGAGCAAGAAGAGCCAGCGAAACTAATCGTTGCGGATATTCAGACACGAAGTACGAGCGTTCTTATAATGATTTCATGGGCAAAGCTTTGCAAGAGAAGTACAAAAAAGAAATTGAAGCAATTGTCGCAGCCAAGGAAGCTGAAAGAAGAATTCAATTTGCGGCTTTTAATATCGCGTAGGTGGATATCGTCTGAAAAAAATGTAAGAATTTACAAAAAAGAAAAAAAAACTGAAATTATAAAAATATTAATAATTTGATATTAAAAAAAAAGCAATATTAATAACAAATCAAACAATAAGCATATTTGATCCGTAAATGCATCGTATTACACATGTTGGATCAAGATGTATAATTTTGATAATAATAATAATAATAACAATAAAATATAAAGAAGAGGAGGAAAGAAATATTTATGATAAATACTCATCTATACGAGAGGATATATAAAAACGTAAACGTACTATAAAGAAGTAGTATATCACATTTCAATTTCATATTATTTTAGTAGTGCTGTTCACGTGCTATTCCCAATATATAAATATATTAATATTTTTCACAACACAACAACCTCCTCAGCAGCTATTTTTTATTTTTTGCATATCTTTTTCCTATAGATAGATTAAGGATTATTTATGATTTATAATAAGCAATATATATACATTTAAAATATATTACATGAGAAAGGGAGTTGGTATTATTATTCTTCTTTGTCATCCAAAATACTAATATTTTGCAAATCAACAAAGGTATAACTAATCGATTTAAGAAAAGAAAGAAACAATGCTTCGAACCGTTCAACGTTGTAGCAAGCATATTAATGATTTTTCACACCATTTGCCAAACGTTGGAAGGTTAAATAATGGTTCATTTGGTGCTTGCCCACAGGAAGTATTAAAAGTTCAAGATGATTTTCGTAAGGAATGGTTAGGACAACCTGATGCGTTGTATTTTGATATAGAAAACGGTTTAGATTTGAGATTACAGCGTGTAGAAACATCCATTGCTAATTATTTAAATGTTGATTCGGACAATATTTCCATTGTGGAAAATGCAACGGTAGCCACGTCGACTATTGCACAACGTTGGGCTAGTCAAATGCAAAAAAAAAAATCAAAAACAAATAAAACAATAATGATATTCAATCACATATATGGTGCTTGTAAATATTCATTGAAACATCATTGTGAACCATTTGGTGGAAAAATAATTGAAGTGAATATTCCATTTCCGATTCATGATAAAAATGAAGTATTGAAACAAGTAGAAATGACATTAATGGAGCACACACCACAATATTGCTTTTTAGATCATATTACTTCACAACCTGCAATTGTTCTACCAATAAAAGAAATTATTGAACTGTGTAGGACCTATGCATCCACTAATGTTGAAATAGCTGTTGATGGATCCCATGCAATTGGCTCTATACATTTTGATCATGATAATAATAATGACAGTGGTAGTGTTGGTGTTGATGATGCCAATAGTTATAATAATGACGTAGAAAGTTATGTAGATACATCAAGTAATGAAAACAACAATAACAATAATAATAATAATACGATTAATTTGGAGGATTTAGATTGTGATTTTTATTTTTCCAACTTACATAAATGGGCAATGACACCAACATCTGCTACTTTTTTGTATTATGCAAATGACATGAAAAATACTAATCATGCAATTATTTCATGGCCATATGGTGAAAATTTAAGTGCAGAAAGTCGATGGCCAGGAACAAAAGATTTTAGTGCATATATTGCTGTACCAACTGCATTAGAATATTTACAAAATTGGCGTTCAAAAGATAATCGTAATGCAATAGACTACAATAAAGAAGAATGTTGGAAGCAGGCGACAATGTTAACTAATGCTTGGGAAACGAGTATCGGGGTACCTGAAGATATGTCGTCCTCAATGGCTATGATTAAATTGCCAGAGAGATTAATTGTTAATGATATTCCTGGAATGCCAACTAAAGGTGTAAGATCAACATTGCGAGATGAATATAATTTAGAAGTGGCAATAGGAAATTTTGGACCGGACATAGGTAATTATATACGGTTGAGCCATGCTATTTATAATCAAGAGGAAGAGTTCGAACGGTTAAGGGATGCAATTTTGGAATTGGCTGGTCCAAAGAAATAAGATGGGGAGAGAGAAGAGTTTTTATTGACATTTTAATATTTGAGGATATACCAGGTATTTTCATAAAATTTTGTTTTTTATTTTTGAATAAAAAAGAGCCCATATATAGTTTTGGAGCATCATATTATATTTAAAATATTTTTTTTATATTCGCATACATGTGGATATCACATATATGACATACTAAATATCATATCTCTGATCACATTTACTTCTTCGGTTCCACTCGCTCATTGTTTAATATGCAAACCACCCTTCGTCGTTTTGGAACAAATTGTACACCTTTTTCCTTCTTCAAAATCACATTTTCAATCATTGGTAATCCTTTACCCCAAACTCTAGATGGACGTGGATCTGGCTTTGGATCAGATACTGCACCATGTTCATTGCTTTTTCTTTTCTTCGGTAAAACGCGTTTATTGTCAATATAACAAACTACACGTCTACCATCACTCAAACTTGGAAATGGTCCATCATCTTTTACTTTATCCAACAAAACAACAGGCGTTACTGCAGTCGGTTTTATTCCTTTTGCTTCCTCATGAAGCTTTTCCTTGGTCATTTTAGCTTTTTTTAACTGCGATTCAATACGCTTTAATTCTCGTTTTTTCTCCAATAATAATTTTTCTGCATTTTTTTTGCGCCTCTCCTCTTCCCCCTTAAGAGTTTCTACTCTTGTATCTACAATTTTGACACCAGGCAATCTATCCAAAGGATACACGTACTTAAAATAACGTTCTTCATCATATGAATTTCTCATCTGTTGGAATTTTGGAACATATTTTGGTTGAGTTTGTTGTGAAATATAATGCTGTTTCACACGTTTAAGGTACCTTTCTCGAATTTTTTGAATAACAACGTGAGTTCTATTATGTATCTGAATTAGTTCGGATTCACCTTTTTCTGCTATTTGACTCTGGCATAGATCCCATTGCTTCTTGTTTCCAAGTGTTGCTTCTAATTTTTTCAGGACTTCCACGACTCGATGTCTTAAACTAGGCAAGATTGTCTTGATACTTTGAAGTTCATCCTGGAAACGCAAGCCATCGTAATACAAGACTTGGTACGTAGCAGCACTAATAAGCAAATCGTTTGCACTGTTTAAACGATCTTCATAGTTCTCCAACCATTGCTTTGATAAGCTTTCATAATCAAACACGGCTTGTGTTTTTGGTACATTGACAAGCCGACTACGCCTTAATGCATTTGTTAAGTACCTTAACGTTCCATAATACATATCCGTGCGTGCCGGCTGCGGTACTTTAGCAAGCCAATCAATCTCCTCCACCTCTGCTACTACAAAGTCCAATATACTTGAACACACTTTTTCTCGAATATCAGCAATTTGCATGTCCCTTCTCCTAACCAGTTCTTGCGTCGATAAATATCGTTTTTTCTCTTGTGGCATTTTTCTTGTCACGCCCATCCGTTTAATATCATTGATTTCTCTTAACGTCTTTGCTTTCAAGCGCTTCAACTCTTTTTCTTCCTTCTTACGTTGAGAAACTTGCTTCATCAATTCCTTTTTCCTCAATCGTATCATTTGCAATTCTTCTCTATACTGTTGCCTGTTCACCTTTTGCTTCAATTTTTTTTCCTGCATTAAGATTTTCTTCATTTCAATCTCATAGCTTCTAGCACTAGAAGAATACTTTTGGTTTGCTAGTAAGGAGTCGCTTAATTCCTTTGCCACGCGCAATCCTTTGTCCGTCTCCTCGTTTTGCTCCTTATACTTTTCAATCTCAAACACAACTTGATCCACATCGCTTGAAAGTTCCATCGGTACATATACTGTCATTCCATTACGTGAATACGAACGTACCATATGATCCAACTGTATACCCAGAGCCTCTGCGAATGGTACGATTTTACTGACTTTCCCTTGAGCTTCCATTTTATTGTTAATATTGCCATCACTCAGTCCAATTTCGCCATCTTCATCTTCCTCCTCATAATCCGAATCATCGTCATCGACATCCATGTTATTTCGCTTCTTTTTTGTCCGCTTTCTTTTCTCCTTCATCTCCTTCAGTTCAATCTCTTTTTGTTCCTTAATAATTTTTTCATCATCTTGTTGTACGAGTGCCCTTTCATTATAATTAATTGCTTTCTTCACACGCCGTGCGGATGGCTGGATAAATTCGACTGGTTCATCATCATCGTCGTCATCATCGCTGCTACTGCTGCTACTGCTGTTACCACCATCGTTTTTTTCATCCTTTTTTTCGCTGTTTGTACTTCCATCATTTTGTTTTGCCTTAATGCTTTGCTTCTTCTCCCGTCTTGATGTTCGACGAGTGAGCTCTGCCTCTGCTTTCTCTCTTTCCCATTGTGCTCTAGGGGCTCTTGCACTTGCGTGCACCACTGCTCCACGCCCTCGTGCATCACCTAGACTTTCGCCTGTCCCTAAGAATATAATTTCCTCGTTTGGCCATCCTTTCTGTGTAACAACTGAACGTACAAATTTGGTTGGTGACAATTCAACGCCTTCGTATAATAATTTGCGTTTTGTCGTATCCATTACTCCAAACTTTTTTTGCCCCTCTCTGTCCATGGCAAATAGCAAAGAATATCTCGTGTTGGCTATTGGGGGTCCATCATCACTTGGCTTCAGCGGTGGGACTAAAATTTTTATCTCATCAACAGTGCGGTACAATTTATCTTTTACTACGCTGTGAAAAGCAATTTCTGGGTCGTGGCATATTTGAGAAATCATTTCATCGATGCATTGTCGAATTGGATCGTTACCTTGTTCACGAATGTAAGCATCGTTATTACGTTTATCTATGCCTTTATCAACTGTTTTTTTTGGGCTATTCCTAGCTTGCACTGCCTTGTAACTTTTCGTAGCGCCAGTGCGTTTAGGGCGACCTTCGCTGACATTATGAATGTTCGCTATGGGATTATCCAAATTGCCTTTAGGCCTACCTCTACTAGTACGTTTAAATTGTTTTTCCACGACACCATCAAAATCACTTTCCATTTCAATGCTTTCAATTGCACCACGGAGTCTAGCACTGCCTAATTGTTCTCCAGTCTTTTCCACAATAAACTCGATGTTTGGATTGCTAGTTGTTGTATTATATTTTTCCATAACTTCCCAAGGTGCCTTGCCTGCGACATTACTTTTTTCAGTATTGCTCTGATGGTTGGCAATGCTGCGAAGTTCACTATCAACAATCATACCTGTAAGTGTATTTATACGCGTGTACATTCGATCGAATCGATCTTTTTTCCAAACATCCAAGTTTAACCTCGCAATGTCTCCTTGAGTTTTGCTTCTATCTTTTTCTGGAACTTCATATTGAAAATATACTTTCTCAAATTGTTTTAAACGGGGACCGAAATCAACATCCGGCCCATCACCATTTGAATCATCTTCCAATTTTTCGCCATCGACAAGACTACATGCATGCCTTTTTTTTGCCTTCCCAAGAGGTTCTTTCGTCTGCCTTATGATAATATCTTTGTTTGGGTCAAGCGTTTTCGAATTACACTTTTCGCAAAATTCGCGAGGGGTCATTCGAATTTCTGTATGCCCTTCTTGTTGTTCGGTGCTGCCGTTTGCCGTCGTAGTAGTTGTTGTTGTTGTGGTAGTGGTAATACCATTATCTACTACTTTCTCTTTCTCGCCCTCCTCGCCATTATTATCTTCGTCTTCATCGTCTGATAGATCAGATGTGACCAAAACTATCATACCGGTCCTCGTATCTAAAAATGCATAATATTTCCCATCTTTACCTACACCATAAATTTCTGTTACATGGTTCAAGCGTTTGCCATGTATTGGTTTCGGGCCAAGCTCCACAAAGTGGTCATCGTCGGCATAATTTTCATCTCGTTCCGCTTCAAGGCCAAAGCATGCATTGCGACGTCTAGCAATCCGTAGAGATTCGCCACTCAAATTTATGTTGATTTCCGCATTCGGATTCCTGGTCTCTGTTTTAATTTTTAAGCAGTATTCCTCCGGGGTGCATATTACCTCTTCCCCTTCGTCATTTTTGTAATGGATCATGCTTGTATTGGTATTTAAAATCATTTTGAATTTCTTCTTGGCGTATTTATTCCTTGGGTCCATACCCCACGCAGTTGCGGGTGATAGTAGCAACAAGCGTCTTCCATATGTTGGTTTTGGCCCTCTTTGATCTTGGTTGTCTACATTTGAAGATGAATAATCGCTTGGATCTTCACCTTCAATTGATTTCACCGCATTTCGATCTTTTGCATTTGAAAGGCTCTCGGTTGTTTGTGTTACCTTACAACCTTTATTAGGGTCCAGGCGAGCTGCCCCCACTTGAATGCACCATTCACCAGGCGTGCAAGTCTTGCCAGCTTTCTGATCCAACACAATCAAACCAGTTTTCGTATTCAACAATCCAATTGCATCAGGCCCCCCATTCTTTAACTTGCATGTTACTTCAGTTAACAACGCCAACGTTCTGCCGCGACTAGGTTCTGGTCCTTTTGAATCTGACCGTGCGCCTTTTGGTCCAACGTAGTTCTTGTAGTTACTTGACAATTTGCTATTTTTGTTAGCACGACAAGCGCCACGAGCACGAGCTTCTCCAAGCGTCTCTCCTGTTTTGCAAAATTTAATGTCGTTATTTGGATGCGCATTAGTGGACCGAAATTTAGAAATAAATTTTGTTGGAGAAGAAAATACATCACCTGTGCCAGCCGTTATTTGGCAACTCAATGTATTTATGTAAGCAAAGATGGTACCATATTTTTTGCTTTCAATCATAATTTTTTCTCGCGCCATAAAATTTATGCCACCATCTGGTGGAACTGGTCCTGGCAATTTATCATCAGGATGTGGTATGCCAATAATTTTTATCAACTCGTCTTTTGAGTAAGCCGACCCTCTCTTTCTTTTCTTCTTCGCTGACAACTTTTGTTCCTCTTTTCCATCGTTTAATATTCCATTCGCCGCATCTTCTATTCTCTTTAACTCTTCTTGTTCCTTCGCTTTTTTCACCTGTTGATCATATAAATCAACAGCTACATTAATATCCTCTTGGTCATGAATTGCGGCAGCTTTTGAACCTGTTAATTTTTCCAACATCAATTCCATAGTTTGTTCAATAGCTGGATGGACAAACGTGCCATTTTTAATTAAATTGTCCATTTCTTGCCTTGCATATAGGTACATTCGTTCTGCGGCTGGTGGTATATCAAGGTATAAATTAACGCTGTGGCAGTAATGCACACAATTATCACGAATCAATTTCAAATCATTCATGAGCTCATACATTGTCCGATATTTATGTTTTTTGACATTGCTACGAATTTGCTTTAAGTACATCGGTTTCTTGATCCAGTCTAAATAATCATGAATAACGCTTGAATCGACTTTTTCTTGAAATGGCGGGGCATCTGGGTGTACATTAATTAATTTAACAAAGGTCAACATGTTCGATTCTAATACATTCAATCCTCTATATTCTTTCTTTACATACCCTTTCTTTTTTGTTGATACATTGCTTTCGTTGCTGATAAATTTACTCTTTTTTGCCGTTCCAGAATCATTTTTTTTCTTCGCTTTGCTTTTCTTCTTCTTCTTCGTTCCTTGGTAGCCAAAAGACATGTACGTCCTATTCTGTTTGATTCCGCGTTTTTTTAAAAGCAATTTCCAAAACACTTTCCCAGATTTTGCAACAATAATTTGCTTTGACTTCACATGCATTTCAAAACAGCCAGATTTCGGTACATAGCCGATTAATTCCTCTTTCTCTAATAAAAGCTGGTATCCCTTCCGATTGTACAGAAACGCACTAAATATAACATATGTATCATAATCTGGTACCCATATACGATTTTCAACTGCAATACGTGACAACATTGCGTCTTTTGATATTAATGAAAAGCATGCACTGGCACGATATAGTTTTTCAATTAATAACGCAAGTTGTCCAAATGAACAAGCAGACAATATTTCACTCCTGGAGCTATTTCTAGTGATTCTGATCCAATCTAATACGACACTGTCTCGTTCGGAGATTCCCGGCTTTAATGCAGATGCAGTCATTGCAGGCGCCATAACTTGATGCATTAAAAAGACACAATTTTTCCAATGCTTCAATGGCTGCATTAACATGGAATCTCCCGTTTTCTTTTGGATTTCAATATACGTTTCCTCGTTCAAATACCGTACGATTTCTTGATTGATAATTTGCGTCTTTGCATAAACCCATTGCCTTGCAACTGATAAATAATTATTTTGGTTGTCTTTATACCCGACTAAAAATTTACGTAAATTGTCCGCAGATACAGCAGCATGCTGCACTCGTTTATTGTATAAGTCGTGCTTTAACGATTTATTCCTATACAAAAAATACGGTACCGGATAGCGTACTCTACTTGCATTATTTACGATATCTGCTAAATAATAAGGGTCAGATAGTTGTTTGGAAGAATGCGAACTTGCTCTTGCAAATTTCACAATTGCTTCGCCGTACCGAGATCGTAAAATGTCAGCTTTCAGCCAATCATTAATTAACGCGTTCCTGCTACTCCCGCTCAACATTCTGGTACCAATTTGAACAACTTGGTCATTTGCAAGGATTCCAAGCTGCTTTGCAATACTGTCAGGGTCTACTTTCTTGATACGGCAACCATGTTGAGAATGGTTGCTAGTAACATCGATACCAGTATTGATATTGGTAAATGTACGCCACAACACTTTCGGCGCTGGCTCTAAGTAGTACATCGCAGAAGAAAGGGGCTTATATTTTTTCCCTACTTGTATTGTCTCATGATGATTTCGTGCAATAGTCAAACGTAAAACTGGTGGCTTTGCCTTGGCATTCTCATCATCAACACTTTTCCGACGCAGTACCACACGAGTCCCTTTTTCTTTTGGTGTCACAACAGTTCTACTAACCTTTGCTTTTATTGGTACTAAAATGTTTCGTATCATATCAAAAATTTCCTGCTCTGTGGTTTCAAGACTGACTTCGAAATCATTTACTCGGCATATATAATCTCCAGGCAAAATTTCACTTGGCAGGACCATTTCTTTGCCTACTTTAGCTTCATCATCAGTACCATATCGCAAAACACCTCTTATTCCATAATTACTCTTTAACAGCTCAGGGTTCTTTAACGTCCTATCCTCGTTCAACGCATATTTTTTATTCAAAAATTCGTCGTATTCACTTAATTTCAAATCTCTATATTGCAAAACTTTCCCACCATTGTCAAGTTTCAACTGTTTGATTATTGGAATATTTCTAATATTCTTAATCTCTCCATTATTTACAATTGTCTTTTCGTAAAAATACGTATGGCGCTTTTTTGCAAAAAACATTTCCGAAGTCGCATTGTTTGGAATGTCGGGGACGTATGGTTTAAAATCATCCCCTCGTGCAATTAAAATGCACGTGTCGTCTGCAGGTAATTTAAGAATTTCATTTACTACTGCTTGGGATATTGTCAAATAATCGATCAAATAGTTATTCATTACCCCATTAGTTCCAAGGGAGACGATGTAATCATTTTTCTGAAGTCCGAGTTTATGACCCAAGCCACCACTTTCAACATCTTGGATTTTTCCTCCATTAGTAATGGTGATATTGTACGGTCGACTGCAGAATTTTACCGGAAAGAAAATTGGGGGCATCAATGATTGTCCAGCTTTACCTTGTTGAACGATTGGGACGTCCGATCCAGCTTTATCTGCCCACATAGATAATAGAATTGGTTTAATTTTTCCCAAAATGTCTAGCAACTCACTCTCGACTTTACTTCTACGTGATAGAAAAGCTAACAATTTCAAAAGTGATACTTTCGATTCAATAGTTCTCCATTCGCCCGTTCCACCATTTTCGATAAAAAGCCTTCCAACACCATCAGTATCTTTGAAATGCCAGTATCGATTTCCACGACGATCAAGCCCATACGGCAAATCTATTTTTTTCTTAGCGCATTCAACAAGTTTTTCATTTATTTTTTCCAACTCCAAGTTTAACTTTTGCAATTGTTTTTTATATTCATTTGATGTTGCTGATTTAGGTAGTGGTGGGAGAGATTTGGCATACTTTCGTGGTCTGCCTCTTCCTCGTGGAGTGTCACCATTTATTCCAATCATAAAATTATATATTTCATCTGTTGTAAAACCAAATGTTCCCAACTTTAAAGGAACACCACATTTAACTAGTTCTAACGGGGAAACGTTTTCAACGATGGTTCCATCATTATATCGAATAACAAATTTACTGTCCTCTTTTTCTCTTCCAATCTTTTCAGATGCAATAAATTTTATGACCAACCCTGGTTGAAAACCATAACCTTCAATTTCTTTTTTAAAATTATAACCAACATACTTTCTACCTTCGTAATTTGCTTTTGACCACGCGTATCGTTTGTCCTCATTTGATACAACCACTTTTGCTTTCGGTGTGACCGCTACTTTTGTCAACGGTACGCCGTTTGTTGTTGTTGAAGATGTCGCATTTGGTAACTGATCTGCACTACGTGTCGATATTTCGCTACCTGATGCTATTTTTGATATAGTCTCCGCGCGATATGCCCAAGATTGCTCTTTTGAAACTTTCCGTATTTTCTTTTTCATTGCTTCGCGCTCACGACGTAAAGTTTTATCCATATCATGCAAGTCGTCCATTTGATCTCGCACCACGTCACTTTCCATTACTTCATCGCAAAGCCATTTTAATAGATTAACTTTTTGATTCAATTCTAATTGATGGAATGGAAGACTAGCAGCAGCTATGGAAGTCTGGCGTAATTCAAGCCATTCTTCATCATATTCGTCTTCTTCCTCATCCGAGCTATCACCATCATTATCACTACCACTATTCTTGTCCACATCCATTTTATCAGTATCCTTTTTCTTGTTGTTATTTACTACAATATCGTTGTCCGTGCTAGCATTCGATTGCAAGAATGGCTCTTCGACATATTGCTTGTATAGACGATTAAATTCAGTTCTCATTTCTTTTGCAGAATTGTATAATGGCGTATCTTTCACTTCGAGGTGTAAGTAATTATTAAAAACAGTACGCATATCCTTTGCAAATGCTGTTGGGCCACCACCTTTGGTATTAATATTTACATTCTTAGCTTTCTTCGTATCTTTATCCTCATCCTCGTTTCCATTTTTCTCCGTTTCCTCTTCTTCCCCATCGCCGTCATTTCCATCATCCTCAATCATCATCATATTTTCCTTCTTATCGTCACTATCTTCTTGTTTCTCAATTGCATTGATATGAATGTCCTTTTGATTGTCATTATTTGTATACCACCCTGAATTAAGACGCCCTAGAATTGTACGCATATCTATCGGGTTCGAAATACGACTTTCAAGATCCACATACGCATTGCTATCAATTTTGCTACTAAAAGTCTTATCATCCATGATTTCTTCTTCAAATTCAAACATATTTGTCATAACTTCATGACATCCTGCAATTGCACTCCAAAAAGTTGGTAAATTCAAGGATTCGCCTTCCGTCATCGTTTGTCTTAATATTTCTAACCACGTAGCATCATTCATCAAATCCAATCTTGTTGCGTATATTCCTCCACGCGTATGCGTACTTCGGTTTCCAGCATATTTTTCTAGATCGTCTGTTTCCTCCGCAACTTCCTCGTTTAATAAAACGGTTAATAAACATTGAAACATTTCATCAATCAAACGTGCACTTTTTTTATTATATAACACTTTATCATTTTCTTTCACATCATCTTTTGAATTG
>Ga0099797_101521_pt1 | contig 12001 bp, 7 predicted proteins | sample Uncmet_Sort48C_1_FD_89871 | JGI IMG/M metagenome (GOLD analysis project Ga0099797, IMG submission 89871) | Marine eukaryotic communities from CALCOFI LINE 67, Pacific Ocean - C012_Sort48C_1 | ecosystem: Environmental > Aquatic > Marine > Oceanic | place: Pacific Ocean: Monterey Bay | collected... | reverse complement strand
AAATTCAAAAGTCGCGAGTCAGTCAATTCAAAAAAAGCGGTATTTCAGGTAAAAAAGCAAATTGTTTTCAGTCAGATCATTACCTGTTACTTGTGTCAGAACTTGTTACACAAGAATCACGATGAGAAAGAGAAAATTCGATTTTTTTTTTTTGCGAATACCCGCAAAATAATTCGAGTTCACAATGTCCAATGACAATACGCAAAGTGTATACGATATGCACAGTTAGTGTCCAATGTCCTATGACGATAATTATCCAATGCTCAAACTTTTGCAAACTTTTCTCAGTGCAATCTACTTTCCTCTCCGAGTCTCAATCAGTTCCAATGTTCAAATGCAATCTACTTTCCTCACTATTGAGTTCAGCGATAGAGAGTGCTTACTCTATGACCATTGACAAATCAATCAAATTTGAATTTCTTCACCAAACAGTCCAAATCCCAAAGGAAATTTGAAGCTTGTTAGCTTTGCAAATTGTATGAAGCTTGTTTGCTTTTTTAAAAGCTTGTTTGCTTTTTTTTTTTTTTTCTTGGAAATAACTGTTGAAAATAACGATAACGCCGGATAACGGTAAAATCAAACTCAAAGTTAACCACTACAGGTCTACAAATTCAGGTCTACAATAGTACAGATTTAAGCTCTCCCCGCTAAGACTTGACACTTCTCAAGTGACGTCTCAGAAGTTTTTTCACAGTAGGTCTCTTTTTTTTTGGTATATTCACTCGGTGACTCTCTGTGACAGTATTCGAAATTCAAATCAGGATATGATGATTACCAGATCAGAATGATATGATGATTACCAGAGTCATTCGTTCGCCTCACACAACAATTTTACCATTCGCATGCCATCGCCATGCTCACATCACCCGCATTTACCACAAAAAACACCATCCACATACCCACGCGTCGTCTCACACAAGAATCAGATGCACAACACAAGATACCAATCATATGGACGGCTCCTACCACGCAGTCATCTCAAAATCACCTTCCACACACAAATCTAGTCGCAACTGTTCTATTTCCAACCACACACATTCGCTAGCCAAAACACACAATCAGCTCGCCCTCTCTCGCTATCCAATTGCAGCTCGCTCTCTCTCGCTCTGTCACATAATTTTTTTTCCTTCTCATAGACTGCCTTCATTTCTCACCCCGCACGCAATCAAACTACAAAAAGGGAACACTCAAAAAGGAGCCAGATCCTTTTTCGTCAATGACAATCAGTACTATATTTTCAATTTCCAAAAGGTTAAGGCAGAGAGATTTGACATCGTGGAAGTTCAGAAAATATCGAGAGGAAATTTTGAACCCTCTACACTTAGCAACACTAGACATTCTTCATAGATTCTGTCATGCTTCTTCTTTCACAGATTTTCTTTCATAATCAAAAGTCACGAAATGATCAAAAGCTAAAATTATTTTTTCTGAACCAAGTTCAAGTTCAACTTGCAAACAGTACTTACTCAATTGCCATAAGGGTCCCAAATAGCATCAACGGTAAAAACACCAAGAAAAACCCAAAGCCTCGCATTTGCGATATCATCGGGTGAGCCAGAATCTTTGTCGAAACCTTGGAATGTTTTCTCCCATTGCAGTTTCATAGGTAGATGCCCCTGGTTATCACAATAGCTAGGCTCAGATGTCCCATGCCTTCCACAAAAGTAATCGACTTCTAAATTTACAGAAACAGGATTCGTTTCTGGATCTGGAAAGTTATCGGCTGGAATGTAATTTGGAGGGCTCGCTGAGCCTGCTGGAATTAAATTTTCTTTAGCAGCATGCAGCAACGCAGGAGGATTCGGAAGAGGTTTAGAACCATACAGAGTACCATCTTGCCACGTCAAACAGATTAGCTTCTCTTTCTTTTCCAAGTAAAATAGTTTTTCTGCATCTTGTAGACAAGTGTTTGTTTTCTTCCCCGTTTTTGGATCAACAATCTCGCGACTCTTATGCGATTCTTCCATTAACAGCCTGTATACTTCTCTTCCGACTCCATTTTTCTGCGTTAATGCATCTTGAATGGTTTTTGTCGTTCGGTCTCTCAGAGTTTTCTTGTCATCATCGTTAATCTTCTTGTCATTTGTATAGAGGCGCCATATGTATAGAGCTCTGACAACTTTTTTGTAGTATATGGCTGCCCAGTCTGGCCCACTGAGACTAGACTCTGGCGCCGTTAACAGGAGTTTTTGTCCGGGTTTCTGGGTCTGACCCGTCGTTTGCTTTACAGGTTCAACGGTCTTTTGAGAAGAAGCTTCGGTCTCTTGCTGCCTTTCTGCATTGTTTTGAACTAATGCGAAGGACGATTCGAGAGACACACCAATTGCCAAAAATTTTCCCAACGACGACATACTTGTGAGTTTTGCAAGTTCAAAAGACTGCAGACTCAGTGATGGTTTCAGTGGTGATTTGTAGACTTGCAAGAGCTCTTGCAATACCTTCTTTCCTGTTGTTGTGATATTTTTTTGAAAATTTGCGTCACTGTTGATTCTTGAAGTCTTTGGGACGAGACCGCCCGTGGTCATATGCTCTTATGATTCTTGGAAGCGTGATCTTGTGTCTCTTGAGAGTGTCATGACGATCTTGAACTGCTCTGATTTGAATGACAGGAATCGAGTAGCAGTTTATCAAGCTGCAACAAATAAGTGACGCTGCTTCACCCGAAGCAGTACTTACGCCGAACTTTAATCGGAGTCTAACTCATACCCTTCCTGCCGTAGTTGCGATATCACCGTGATGGATTGCGTTTTCTCCAAAATTTTTCTCCAGAATAGATTGGAAAGTGGGTTGAAGCACATGACTTGATCCCGTGCACGGACTGCTTCCTCCGTCGCGTGCGTGGAGTCCTGGCATGTTTGACTGATGCAATCGCCTGTACTGGAATCTGAGGATATCCGGCTTCCCATGCACGCCGAATCTAATTCCTTTCGTTCCTACCATTATCGCGTTATCGCGGCAATTTGATCGACTGCGCATCGAATTTCAATTCAAGACGAGTCAGATACTGCTCCGCCAAACCCGACCCGCCCTGAGAGATCCAAACAAAAACACGCAAAAAAGAGCCAATATGGGAGTGCTCGAACCAGGTATCATTGCAGCCAAAAAAAAAGCTGTCTTGAGTCAAAACGACTCCGTTGGCTCTGAACATGAACACAACACCACTCTGAATTCTTTGGCTTGAGCACAAATTATGAAATTTCCTTCCTTGACATGGAGAGACTCACATTCGTTTGACATGCAGAGACTCAAATTTACTTGACATATGATACAGATACTCACTCTTTGACATGCAGAGACCACTTCCTTGACATGGAGATACTCACTCCTTGACATGGAGACCATGAACAATGCATGACTCAGCATAATTAAATCCTGGACTCATTGTGTTGCAGTTTTTACGACTGAAATGCAGCACGAAATGTTTTTTTAGGCGCAAATTCAGAAATCATAATGACTCATGTGAATGTACTTCAATTTGGTAGACTGCAAATAGCTTCAGAAGAAGTTAGAATGTATTTTCGCGCACTTAAGTTCCGTATGCACTTCGGACTTCCTGTATATACGAGTAGTTGTGAATGGTAGACAAATTGAATGGACCCTGATGATAACACAAAACTTCTAATTTTGTATCGTCAAATGATTAAAGTTGGCCCAGAAATCAATAGTTGTCCCGCGTGTAACCCCTGCGTGTATTTGTGAAATAGATCGTCCAAAACTCAATCTTTTTTTTTGGTCAGAAATAATTTAATCATGCAACTGCAAGTAAACTTGATTGGCATTGCAACTTGAGCAATCATAGGGCAATTGAGCAATCATAGGGCAATTGAGCAATCATAGGGCAATTGAGCAATCATAGGGCAATTGAGCAATGGCCATGCATGAATGATGATTGTTGTCTTGACTTTTACACTACAAAACTTAAAGCTTGGACATAAACTGCGACTCTGAATGGACATCAGGCTCTTCTGAACGGACCCATATGATAAATATGGGCCCTTGCCCTCTGACATATGATGATGTTAAGCCTTGCCCTCTGACATGTGATGAAAGAAAATAACTACTTTGACAAAAGGAAAGAAAAAGAAAATAACAACGGTCCAAATACCAGTGTATGCAACTAATATAAATATGATCGAGGCCAAATTCCCGGCGAAGGGACGACACAACTACACATGCACTTCAAAAAAAAAATCTAGATTCTGAATCCATATGTCTATGAAATCGTTGACTCAAAAACTTTTTCCGAGTTAACTAGTCTTTACCCAGGATAATCCTGCTACCAATGGCTTAAATTATCCTGCACAGCTACCAATGGCACCATCGGCACTTTTCTGGTCAATCTGAAATCCAGAGATGAAATAATTTGGATACCAAGGGTCAATAACTTAAACGATGATGATGACATGGATCTGATGGACCCATATCTGTATCGTGATAGAAATCTGAATGATTTCAAATAATTAAGTCGATAAGTTGAGAATTCTAGCGTGGTGTAGCTCGCGGCACGACTCCAACTTGAAGCTGCCGCTGCCTATGGAATAATGGATGATAACATTCATCTTTGTTACTTGTATCGTGAGGGATATTCATTCAAATCTATACAGTTTTATGACAACGGAGTTAAATAAAATTCAAAATGATTCGAGGACTCGCTTAAATAAAATTCTGACAGACTGTGTGAGATGGGGATGATTCATGAACTAAAATTCTGAGACAAAGGGACTCGGGAACGACTGAAAAGAAACAAAATGCCCCGTCTATGTCGTGACACTTTGGATGGCATGGGACTGTGGGTGATATGAGACTTTGGATCATTGTCACAAGAATTTGGAGGGTGTGGGATACGTGATGAGAAGTTTCTGACATTGCTGCCAACGGTTTTTCTGTCCAGAGTTTTGTTGGCAATGGTTTTGCTGCCAACGGTTTTTCTGTCCAGAGTTTTGTTGTCTTAAACACTGAGTTGTTCTGAAGCTTTAGAAGATTTTCTGGACCTGCCTATCAAGTGAACCATTCCCCCCAATGAAGAGGCCCTGCGGGCTGGTCGAGGTGATGATGAAGGGGATGATGGTGGAGAACTTGAAGAGCCCCTCGGTGACGATCCGCTTTGTGACCCAAAAGACTTGGTGGCAACGCTTTTTGGAGATGCTTGATCGTGGCCGTATTCTAACGCCATTTTTGGATAAAGAAGACTGGACAAATGCTGTTGGTAGGGGTAGGAATTACCATAGACAGTGATGCTGTGTGAAAGAAGATTTGAATCTGTAGGGGGTTCGTTGTGTGTGAAAGGGCTCTGAGTAGAAACGGCAAAGTGTTGCATAGGTGAGTGAAACGGCTGTTGTGAGCCATAACAATTTGAATTTTCAAGATTACTACTGGTAGCATTGACATCATTGATAGAATTCAGATTCTGCTGACTCAGAAGGTCCTGGTGGTCCTGTCGTACAGGTTGTACTATACCTACAGGCTGCACTGTACCATGTGCCATAGTACCATGGCGTGGTGTCACTGCGTTACAGCGTGGTGAGTTACAGTACTCATCGCTATTATCAAAATCATTCTGAGCGATAGTCTGAGCGACGTTCTGGCCATAATTAATGCTGCCGATCCAATTAGTACCAAGATTTCCTTTTTCTCCACGATGTCCACTAGGATTTCCACTTTCTCCAGAATGTCCACTTTCTCCAGCACTTTCTTTTTCCTCATTGACAACAATTATGCCGTGGTCTTCCTCACAGTCTTCACGAATGCTCAGCCTCTGCAGATCAGAAGCTGACGAATTTCTTCTCACAAGATTCGCTGAATTTTCTTGTTTGGATGATGCGCCCACCTGCTGTCTTCGTGAATTATTTCTCTGTGGATTATTCCTTAATGATGATCTCATTGCTGCCGAGCTTCTGATATAATCGGCGGTGGGATTCCTTCTACGATAAGTCATTGCGGCTTGCAAGGATTCCCAGCGTCTTCTTTGAATTTCTTGCGTACTGAACGGTATTGGGGGGCTAGGGAGTGATATCGATTTGTGTCTTCTTTGTTGTATCGGTTTGTGATCAGTTGCAGCTTCTTGTTGCGTTGAAACAACGTCTGCCAAGCGATAACTTTCAGACTTTGACACAAAGTTTTGCAATTTTTGCAAGTTCTCTGTCGTTAAGCGGCAGCCTGAGGAGTTTTCTGTAGTTAAGCCTAAGGAGATATCTGTAGTTAAGCCTAAGGCATTCCTGTTAACAGCAGACTGTGGCACAAAATTCGCGCCGCACTCTTCCCACAGTTTTTTTTTCGTGAAATCTGGCGGCCTCCATTGCGCCGGCCCCTTCAAGTTCTTTTTACCGTTCTTACCGTTCTTACCATTGCCATTACCGTTACCATTACCATTGTTACCATCACCATCGTTAGAAACTTTAAAGAGAAGCTTTGCCGCTTTGTCACGGGCCTCTCTCTTTTCTCTTAGCGTTTTGATTTCTTCCTTCGTGTATCTGGATTCCTCTTCGGCCAACATGCTTTCCAAATCTTGGGCACTGATCAACTCTTCTTGTTCTGGATCTTCTGGATTTGTTTTTTGACCAAGTTGTACTTCTGGACTTGTTTTTTGACGTTGTGGATCTTCTGGACTTGTCTTCTGACATACTTCTGAGATTTCTGTCTTTTGGCCAATTTTTAAATTTACTTCTGTAGCAGCATCACGATTCTTTTTACCACCTTTGTGAGTGCCTCGTACTTTTTTCCCAAGTTTTTTTCCACCTACAATCTGAATCATGTTGGTTTTTAAAATAATATCGGCTACATCCACAATGACATAGACTGATATCGTCATGACGACGACAGTCTGCTTCGCTATGTAATCCATCATGATATTTTTTGAAAAATGTATGTGAAATAGTTTAAGAGAAAAATAGAGAAAAATATATGAAAAGAAAAATCGAAGAAGAGACTCGAGATTCGAGAAAAAGAGACAGCTGAGTCTGCGTTTAACAGGTAGCTTCAATTTATGTTCGACGGCAGTTGGATGATCATATGCCAACGATGATAGACGATCCTGGATGATTCAATGTGAAAGAACGAGTTTCAATTGAATTTGGGATTACATAACTTTCGTGATGGTATACTGATAGAAACATAGAAAGACTCCACGCGGCCGATCATGATTGTGGCAATTGCCTGCGATTAAGTTATATTATCCGAAACATCTGATCGCAAAAATTGTGGAATTCAAAAAACTAAAAAATGCTGCGAATCATGCTGCCCGACACTCAATTTAAATGAATTTCAAAAGAAAAACGAAGTTGAACAAAACAGATATTATGTGGATTTCAAAAAAATACGACAGATATTATTCACTTGACAATAGATACTTTACACAGATTTGTACTCAACAGCTGAAAACGGATGTCATCAAAAAACATCTATACCCTGAATGACATTGACGATGTCAATGACAATGACGATGTCATCAAGGCAAAAAGATTATTATCACGCGGTTACGGCAAAAAAAATTTCATAAATGAGTCGATACGTTACTAGATGGTATACTACAGCTGAGACTTGTTGATGTTGTGGGGTTACTATGGGGTAATTAGAGAATTGAGGATGGACAAAATTGACCCAACGGTCTGAAATCTGCTAAAAAGGATAAAGACACTGGTCTGAAACATTGATACTTACCCTCAACATGAGGTTGAAACTTTCATCCACCATGGCAGGGAGCACTACGTTGAAACTTCGATCCTCGCTGTTGCAGCAGGATCATTCGATGTTGGAGTCGGGGCGTCAAAATTACTTACGGTTTCCCTTTTTCTTTGAACTCCAATTTCCCAGATACGAATCACGATGAAAAAAGTCTGAAATAAAGAAGTCCCGCGTGTTCAATTTCTCGCGTCGTTCGATTTATCGCGCCGCTGTTCGTTTCAATTTCCCGCGTCGCTTTTCGCTTCTGCTAGCTATTTCTCCATTTTCGCTTCTGTTTCTCCATTCGTTGTTCTTCGCTTCAATAACCAAAATTGGATACGAGTTCGTAGACTAACATGATAAATCTTGCTGTGTGACTTGCTGCGTCGTCTGTGTTTGATTCATTTCCTCTGTCCCAGTGTGATTACTATCGTGGGTCTTCTTATTACGCGCGCTTTTAGCCTGTTCATCTTCTTCCACTCTATTGTGATCACTAACTGCTGCGTTAGTATCTGCATCCCTCTGCTTATGATTACCTGAAGCTGCATCCCTCTGCATGTGACTACGTGTTTCCGAGTGTTCCGTCTTATCTGTTTTTTTCTGCATTCGTTCTTCTTTCTTCTTATCTTCTTTCTTCCCTATCGCTGCCAGTATTGCTTTTTCCATCTCCAAGCCGCCGTCCCTTTTCGTGTTTATGCAACAGTCGTTTTTCTCACCGCCTCCCCTACCAGGTAGGGGGCCTCGGCATCCGGGAGCTTCCCCCTTTCCTCCTTTCCTGAAAGCATCAATTGCTGCTCTTGATTTTTTCCACCGCTTTATGGACTGGGATCTCTTGAGCTTTTCTCTTTCTTCTCTTTCCGCTTTCTCTTTCAACAATTGGAGTTTCAAAAGAAGTGTGTTTTCTCTCCTCCACGCTTCGTATAACACTGATCTGACGTGTTTCTTTGCTTTTTGGATTTCGGATTGAAGCCTGGCGTGCTCTTCTAAAACGGTTTTTTGTTCTTCTACTTCTGTGGATTTGTTGTTGTTTGCTGCTGTGGGTATCGCAGATTTTGCTGTGGTCTCGGATTTTTCTGTGGTCTCACATTTCTTGTTGACATTGCCTGAATTTGAATCAGTCTCCGGGGGAGGCTCACTTCCCGGAGCAGACTCAGTTCCCGGAGAAGACTCAGTCCCCAGGTGCTTATGATTACTATCTGAAACAACTTCAATGGAATCGGAAGACCCCGAAGACCCAGATTCAGTGGAATCCGAAGAAGTAGAGCCTTGCTGAGTGGAATCGGCAGAAGTAGCGCCTTCCTGTTTCCATTTAACTGATTTGGTAAGTGTTGCCGATTTCGCGAATTTTTCGGCGACATTAATTGTGACTTCTGTTTTTGTAACAGTCCCCGGCCAATCAAACGGAATATGCGTCGCCAAAAATGCCTCTGCATGCGATACGTCTTCCCAGATGTGCCAGATGTTCCAGAGGTTTTTCTTTTCAGCAGAGAGTTGTTCGGTGAGTGAAGCTTGTGAGAGTTGCTCAGTGAGCGAAGCTTGTGAGAGGTGTTCAATATTATTGACAATAAGCTCGATGAGGGAATTACCGCGCTCGATGAGAGAATTACCGTCGTTTCTTGTTGGTTCAATTATACTGTTGCTTGTTGGTTCAATTATACTGTTGCTTGTTGGTTCAATTATACTGTTGCTTGTTGACGAATTTATCTCGAGTTTCAATCCATTTGCTTTTTCTATCGCTTCATTGGCCATCTGCGACATGTCCGCGATAGATGCGTGGCGTTTAATGTAATCAGCTTCAGCAGCTTCGTTGGGAATATCATCACTGTCAGCGGGCCCATGGTTACTTCCAGTAGGACTTCCAGTAGGTTCAGAGTATCTTTTTTTATAAGCAGACTTCTGGGCCTTGAGTTCCGCTTTTTCCTTGTCCACAAACAGTAAAGTTCTCGCAACATCATCATTATGTTTGAGAAATTCTTTTTTCCACTTCTCACGAATCTCATCTAAGTATATTCTATCTTTGATTTCCAGATATAGTCTTTGTTTTTCTTCTTGCTTTGTTTCAAACGACTCGGAAGGGTTATCGGAGGACTGAGAAATCGCGTTTATCCATTTGCGTGAGACACCCAATTGGGATAAGAATTGCGTGTCGTCAACTTTACGCCATTTCTTACTGTCAACTCTTTTGAGTCGTTCTGTGCCTGGATGATAGTGATTTTCTTTTTTAACGTTGTCATGAACTTTGTCTTGAACTTTTTTGTCATGAGAACATTGAGAAGAAGAATCTGCTTTATCTGAGTCATTCAATGGGTGTCCATTTACTCTTGCTACTCTTCCGCGGCTGTGTTGGGGCGATTGATTCTGAATTCGTGGTGAAGGTAACCGTTGAGACTTATGTTGACATATTGTGCGGCCCGTATCATGACTGGGTCGAGATCTACCAGAGTCTTCGCTGAGGGGGCCACTGTTCCGCCTGAGGTGGTGGGGAACTGAATCTTCAACATCAATACTTTGTGCTCCACTATGATTATCCCCGTCACTACTTTCTGCTGCCTTACTATCCCCGTTATTGTATTGTGACCCGCCAGGTTGTGAACGTTTTGCGTGCTGTGAACGTTGTTTAGCCTCCTGTCGTGAACGCTTTTCTGCGGTTTCGTTTCGAAACGCAGAAGAAGAGCCTCCTCGTTCTGATGATCCTAAATTTCCCACCCACCCAGTAAGCGGTAGTCTCGGCATCCATGTGAGCGTTTGCAAATGACCGGCTAAGCTTAAAAGGGGGATCGCAATCTTGTTCCTGATCGTTATGGTGTTGGTACCTGACGAATTATTGGAGGAGGCTCTATTAGTGTTTCCAAACGACGATGAGGCTCTATAGTTGCCCGTGGAAGAGGAGCCTGTCAAATCTCGTGACGAGGAGGGTCGATTAGTGAGTGGGCCGGTGGATGAGATTCTGTTTGCTGATGTGGCTGCTAAAACTCCGTCACTCTGCTGTGTTGATGACGATCCACCATCACCGCCATTTCTGTGCGTGTCATTTCTGCTTCTATTCGTTCTGTTAGTGCCATTTCTACTTCTTGTTCCTTGTCTCTTACTCTCTTGAGAAGTTTGAAATGATCCCTCTACCCCTTCAGAAGAATCTACGATGACGCCTTCTGCCCCTTCAGAATGATTATCTCGATCTCTCATGACGCCGCCTTCAGAAGCATTCTTTTCTTCATCTCTCATATCTCTCATCGATGCTGGCCCCCGTTCTTCAACACATGGCTCCTCTAATACAGCTCTGTTTCTCGAATATCTATCTCTCCAGAATGTGCCCCTTGGTACAGCGTTTTCTGGAGTTATCATATTATCTCTCGACACAGTATTTTCTGGAGTTATCATGTTCGCACTTGCTGCTGCTGAAATCCTGTTGCGGAATGCGATCAGCTTGCCTGCGTTTGTGAAATCTGTTGAGTTGGACCGTCGTTCTTGGTGGTCTAATGACTCTGGATCTAAGTCTAGTGACTCTGTCTCTAGATCTTCTTGCTCTTGTCTCTCACAGGATCGAATGTCCCTGTCCTGCAGCTGACTTGTGATTTCTGGAGAGCTACTCTGACCCAATATTTTGGTGGAGCTCGGAGTATTGCGCAGAACTTGCAACTCACTCAAAGTGACAAAAGATCCTGCAAGACTGGCACTAAGACTTGGACTGGGATCACGCAGGCTCGCACACTGCGGCGAAGAAGACTTTTCAAACGAAGACTCTGTAGTATTGATTGCCTGTACACCGGTAGCGGTGCCCATTTATGGTCTTGCAGATTTGGAAAAAAAAAACGTAAAAAAACTTTGTAAAATTTAAATCTGGATAAAAATTGTGGAAAACTGAATGGTAACAAAAATTTATGAGGATTCAGAAAAGGAAACTTTGCTCAAGATAATGAATCGGAAAACGAAACTTTAACTCGGAAAACTCAGAAGAAAATCATGAAACTTTACTTGGGGAGAGAAATTCGGCTTGAAAAAGAGAGAGACACCACTTACTTACTTTGGTATAGAATGTCACAGTCTTACTTCGCCACAATGACACTGCACTGTACAGCAGCTGTGTTTTTAACTTGCCGCTCAGCCTTCAATGAAGATCTTAAGAGTCTTACACCTGGATGTCGCTCAATCTTCTTGGAAGGCCAGAGTCTTACAATAACACCTGGACGTCGCTCAACCTTCCGCTTGGAAGATCAGAGTCTTACACCCAAGAAGGTCAAAATCTTACACATGGGCTGGAAATTGCACCAGTCTTACACCTATGTTGAAACTTGTAGTCTTTTTACTCACTCATTCGTCTTTTTTTAAAAAAATTTTACTTTCA
>Ga0099797_101520_pt1 | contig 12004 bp, 9 predicted proteins | sample Uncmet_Sort48C_1_FD_89871 | JGI IMG/M metagenome (GOLD analysis project Ga0099797, IMG submission 89871) | Marine eukaryotic communities from CALCOFI LINE 67, Pacific Ocean - C012_Sort48C_1 | ecosystem: Environmental > Aquatic > Marine > Oceanic | place: Pacific Ocean: Monterey Bay | collected... | reverse complement strand
CAACCTGCGTGCTGCTGAAACCTCTTACGTGTGCACCAGCCGTTGCAAAACGTCCGCAAGTAAGCCGCTTGCACCTTGGGGGAGGTCTTGCGCCCCAAAACCTCCAACACCCTACACACCTTAGCTGCACGGTAGCCTGGCAGTGTGCCCAATGTAGTCCAGCGATCCATCCTCCGGCGGAAATGCAGCGCAGCCGTCACAGCAACCGTGGTCCGGAAATATTTTGTCACTCGATGCTGGAATTCTTCTTTCCGATCCAAACTCACATCCATGGCATGACCCGCACGCAATTTCAGCTTGAACTGGTTATCCGCACCTGCTAAATGGTGGAAAAAGCTGCAGCGGCCCCAATTCTGGCACCAAGCGACATGCCCGAGCGAGCAACTCTCCGAGAAGTCTTGCAGCAAGCTCGCAGCCCTCGAATGCACTCGTAGACCGCCTTGAGCCGCATTGTCAAATCTAGTGACGCGTACCTTTGCGGCGACCGATGTAGCCTTGAGATCCACCAGTGCAGCTGGGAAGTGGAAGTGTGCCGCATCCTTGAGACAAGAAGGCACCATCCAAGCAGTGGGTCCTGGGAGCAGGGCCTGCACGGCCGAGCGCTCAGCAGTAGCAAAATCAGCAGGTAATGGCTCAAGCTGCGCCACAAATTGTAAAACCGAGCTGATATACACCTTATACGCCTGCAGGGACAAGAGCATGCCCAAACCCAGTTTGCCCCACTGCTTTGCGCGAGCTAGGTACTTCCTCAGAGGTTCTTTCCAAGAAGAGTCACACTTGCCAGGGCCAACATAAAACCCAAGATATTTGGCCGAGCTCGCTATGACAACGCCACCCCAATCGGGAGCACCACGGCAAACAACTGCACGAACCTCATCCTCATCGAAGCGATACAGAGGCACAATCACCGTCTTGCAGATATTTAGATGAAGCCCGGCCACGCGACCAAAGTCCAAAAAGAACTCCTGGAGTGTACGTAAGTGTGCATCAGCGTCCGGCAGAACCATGGCAAGGTCGTCGGCCCATGCTCTAGAGCAGGCAGCAGGGAACCTCCGCTGAAGCCGGCGTAGCATGAGATCTGTGGCCATAGCAAAAAGTAGTGGCGACAGAGGGCATCCCTGGCGAATGCCCCTGGTAATATTGAAGCCACCATATCTTGACCCCGCCAGGCACATGCTACAATGATTGTCAGTGTAGAAAATGCCGATGATATTCACCAACCATTCTGGCCAACCGAGTTGGCGGAAGAACTGCTGGAAGAAGGCATGCTCTATGGAAGGGAACGCAGCAGCAAAGTCAAAGAAGAATGCCACCCCCTTTTCACCTTGAGTAGCAGTGTGCAGCATTGCCTCATCACCATCAAGCAAGTTAGCCAACATGGAACGACCTGACAGGAAACCACGCTGATCAAGAGTGATCAGTGGCTCGATGACTGGCTCCAGAGTAATCCTTATTGCACTGGCGAGCAATCTGTTGTCGCTGTTGGTCACATTGAGCGGACGGACCCCCCCAGCTTCGAAGGCAGGAACACCGTGAGGGGCTGTACCAGAAGGCTTCTTTGGCAAGAAGAACAGCAGACTTGCATTAAAGTCAGGATAGTCACGACGCAACATTTCAGGGCCATCTGGTGAAATCAAATCCGAAAACGCCCCGAACAGGATGTCCACCGCCATGTCGCCAAGGACTCTCCAAGCCCCATACGGTGTTCCTGCCATACTGAATCCCGTCAGGACCAGGCGCCGAATTATTTGATAACTTGAGCGCCTTTGTAATGGCACGCCTTTCAAGCCGCATGCCTGTCAGAGCGTTATGGCTCGGGCCTTGTAGTGAGCGCTGTGCCGCATCCTCCTCCAACCATGCCTGTAGCCTATCATGGCTGACACCTCTGGCGCAGAAGACCCCCGACCAATGCCGACGGAGATGATTTGCCATTTCCTGGGGGTCCGTAAGAAACTTGCCCCTACCATCGACGACAGCACCGATGGCCCCACACTTGCCAGGGGCAAGTTTGTGCAGCAACCTGGTGCCTTTCTTGCGTCTCTTGGTAGCTTCGAACTGGCCCCGCTCCCCGGCATCCGCTTCAGCCGACTGAATTTGCTCCAATGCCAAAGCCCTCGCCAGCTCCACAGCATGATCCCGAAGTGCCCGGTGGCCCACAGCCAGATTACCCGACAATTCATAGGGGTTTGCTACTAATGCCGCAATGTGAGGATACCGAAGCAAACATTGAGAAATAATCGAGAGGGACCCTTTCTCGGCAGCGCGCAGAAATTTCATCACAACCCCTAGTTTATCGGAAGTCTCGTTTGCCACTGAAAAATCCGTCGCACTGTACATTAGACCAGTAGCAACTTCACGCATAGCCACTTTTAGCGCATACAGTTGCTTGAGCTGAGAAGGGTCTTCACAATTTTTGAGCTGCTCTTCATAGGCCAAACGACACCTGCGCGGGAAGTCGGGGTGAGAATAAACACTTGGAGAAATGGGTCTGCAGGAAGCGTCCATAACTGCGGGCAGCCGTCGGGCAACCAGTACCGCGCGATGATGTGACAAATCCGGTCTCCATTCCAAGGCAACGGACTGTAACTCCCGATCTATCTGCTCAGCAATGTGGTGATTGATATAGAAACGGTCCAAGCGAGCCATGGAAGTCGGTCCCGAGTGCGTCATCTCTGGCTGATGCAACTCCACAAAACCATGCCTCTGACAGAAAACTGTTTGAAAATGACGCTCATCAAAATTATTACGCCGCCCCGTTGTCTGCATGCTTGGCTTGGATCTCCTATCAACATCCTCCGCTACCCAATTGCAATCTGCACCAAAAAGTGTAAGCACACGCTCACGATGACGAGTGGCGGTACTTATCCTATTTCGAAGGTGCTCCCGGAGACGTGGAAAAGAGTTGCAATATTCCATATGACCGGGGTGGACCCCAAACTTGTCTAACTCAGTGACCTCCCCACCAGTATGAAAATAACTGACGACCACGTCCAGCGCACCGAAAACCCCCTTGAGTGATAAAACCGCGGCTCTCCCTGGCCAAATAATACGCCAGCTAGGTGCCTCAGCAAATTGCTCCAGGAATGTATTTTTGACAATAATGCCGATCCCAGCATGCCGCGTAGTAGGTCCAGCAGACCACCAAGCAGTCGTGCCAAGAGGCGGCCTCCAAGCCTTGTTGCCGCCATCCGTACCATGAGCTTCATTCACCAGCAACATGTCCGCACGCTCCAGGAGACTCCTTGCATAAGTGATTTTGGCGTTAAAACAACTTTGATCAGAACAGAAAAATGCCTGCGCATTCCAGAGTGCAGCAGAGAACTCACCCCTGAACGGCCCAACGCTTGTTGACGATGCACGCGTAACAGATGGCATTGGAGGACAACTTGCAGGCGGCAGCACATGTGATTGTGGCAGATGCCCCAAAGCGCGTAGTAACCTGCACCGTTTATAATGGCACAGCGGTGTGTCAAGTCTCATAAAAGCTGCTGCGTCCGCCGGTAAGAGAACATTCCCCGCCAAACTAAGACCAGGGATATTCGGCCGGAGACGGTCACTGTAAAAAACTGCATTGCTGCCCAAAGGCCTTGTATTGATATGCACCGAATTGCGCGAAAAACCTGAATTAAACGAAGGTGTTGTAGAACTTGGGTGGCACCCATTGTATGGTATTGATGATACAGATGACTCTAAACTCCCAGCAAGCTCCTCGAAGCGGCCCGCAGATCCCGACCCAGCCGAAACAGAGTGGAGAAACCAAACGACTTCCAGGATAAAGCCAGATGTCCCATCCAAATCCCAATATTGAATTCCCGCATGCATGCTGTTATGGTACCCAATTGAATCTCGGAGCTGGCGGGTACTCCTCACATCCAACTCCGCAGCTCGTTTCCCGGTACCTGCCGTCCATCAATGAGGTCACTGCCGACAACTATGCCTACGCGGTCATGTCCAACCTGCACAGTTTGACCGTGTAGAGCATTATAAAGACGTCGAACATCTTCCGCAGAGCTGAGCAGCACTCTCAGCTTACCAGGCTGGGCGGTGGAGTCAAGTGAGGCTAGGTGGACATACTCCCCAACCCTCGGGGCCCTACTGTAGTCAGTCTCCTGAATAGAGAGGCCGGTGTTCGAGGTAACATGCTGCATTAGGATGGCCAGGACTTGCCCATCCTCTTTACCGACCTCCCCCTGGACCGTTACATCCGCATTGTAGTGCATAGCAGACTGGACGTAAATAGGACTCTATTGAACGCCACCTCATAAAGTGCTGCATTCACTGCCTTCCGGGCCTCTGTAATTAAATAGGACCCCTTAAGCAGCTCTTGGAAAAAGAGGTAAGGACTTTGGTGACCTTGAGACCATCTTGCGCCGACAGCATAAGCGGCTTGGAGCCCTCCAACCATGTATTGCGGACTCGTGTGATCTTAACCTCTGTCTGAACAGGCTGGGTGTGTAGAGCCTCACACCGTGCAATGTCACCAGTGTGCACTGTATCTGGGCAAAGGCGACACAGGGTAGGAAAATTGGCGGGAGCGTCTGCGACAGCAATGCAATCAATGTCATCGTGCGCAAGTAATGACAATTGAAGCTGCTTGAATAACTTCGGTGCAACCTCCAGAAAGGTGGCTTTGGATTGCCTTGCTGCTGAACTAACATCGTGAAAAAACAGACAAAGTGAGCATGGGGTGTGGCCGCTGAAACTGGAAAGATAAACTGGCCTAGGACGACACCGATGATGCATTATCAAGTGAGTGTTGCGCTCAGGTCCACAACCGTGTAGGGCCTCTGAAGGAGTAAATTTTGTAGGCTGGTACCCAAGCGGCTTCTGTGTGATATCTGACGGCAACACATCAAACGCACATTGCTGCACGTCTTGCGAAAATAATGGACCACCCACAAAAACAGCAGATCCCTCATATTGATGCGGCGATTCAAAAACACATTGCTGCAACTCCTGTGAAGAAATATTTCATGGATCGTTAAACGCATCTGCCTGTTGAAAAAACACATGTAGATCCATCATAATAATACGTCAAATAAAAACACACAACGGGTCGCTGAAACACAACGGGTTGCTGGAAAACTCTTGAGGATCCCTCGCAATAATGCGGCAACTCAAAAATGCTTTGCTTCGGTTTCTCTGGAGAAGAAATAAAAGACTCATCAAACCCAACGGCTTGCTGAAAAACTCTTGCGCATCCCTCGTCGTGCTGCGGTATATGTTCATAAGGCGATGCTCTAAAAGACTCCAGGTTCTCAACCCACATGGGGCTCTGCGGTTGCGGCTGCTTCCTGGCAGCCTTAGTAAAAGCGAGCGAACGTTTTAAGCATTGACAGGTATGTTACCTCTGCAGCTTCCGCCATAAGGTCCTAGGGGATGGACCGGAAGTTGCTTTCGCATTTCCTCGTCTGACCAGACTGCCACCAATCATAAATTTTGAACGAAGACGATGGAGCAATTGCTTGTGCGAGGGAAGCGACGGATAGAAGAGGTCCAGCTTGGCCAATGCTGGTCGCCGCCACCAGACCCTCCTAATACAAAACAAGCTGAGCAAAGAGGCTTGACTGGGGATAGGAGCTCATTGGCTAGGTAGGTACCTCGCAAGTACTTACCTTGAGCCAGAAGCCTCGTGCGGAAATTAATATATCATATATAATGTACTCACTTGCAGCAAACACCAAACTCCGACCGCGTTTCCCCTGCGACTTGTGTGTGTGGGGGGGGGGGGGAACGGGTGTTATTAGAGTTTTTCTGGAGAATGTTGGTTCGCGCTTGCCGGTGAGGTTTTGCCAGCATTGTCTGACAAGTTGATTGTGTTTTCGAATCGGAATCATCGTCTCATGAATTTTCATGGATCAAGGAACATCATATAGAAAACCCTATGGACATTGCGTTCAAGAGCCAAGACACTTGTATTGGAGGTGTGGCTGAGTTTAGGAAGGTGCACTTCACAATTCTTTAGGGGGTGTGCAAAGCCATACATCACAATTACTCCGGGGGGATGTAGGAAGGCCCCCCCTCTCATAAGTGTTTTTGCGTTTAATACAAAAATGCAGAAAGGTGCCCATCCCAACGACCCCACGGGGGGCGGCGGCTGAAGCCTGCCGGCCCTTGTGCGATCCGGCTTCATGAGATTTGTACACATTCTATAATGAACTTCACACTTATTTGCGGGGCCTAGTCTTGCGATTTTCATGTGGAATTGAAAATCCCGAGCCCCTTGTCTCAACACATACAACAAAACTGAGACGCTTAGCAAACATGCAGCGAAACTACAACACAACAACAATGAACTCATGACGAACATACGACGATTGTGTTATTACACTATGTACATACATGTATCGGTATAGTCTTCATATATTTTCCATATGCTTTACTAAGAATACTTTCCTTGACATGAAATTTGCAAGTCTACCCCCTCAGCTAATCAGATGTATGGCCCGGTTGAACTCCTTTAACAAATGTGAAGTGAACCTTCGTCGTACAAGGAATCTGATCAAACTACACATGCAGTACAACTGTCGGAGGCCGACTGCCAACAAAAGAAGCGGGGGTCCCTGGCCCGGGCCCCATAAATCGTGCGGGCCTGGGACTGGCTTCCGCTAGATGTATTGCCTTTTGCACAGTCAGAGTTTGTCAGCATTTGGCCAAGCGGGCTCCCAGAGCATTGTTTTTCAGGTTCCAAGTAAGCCGTACCATTAGTAGGGCTGCCCTTCGGTGAAGTGTGTGGCAATCCTCCACCTGGACTGGAAACAGCACCGTGTTGAAACGTGGGGCTGCTTCTCGAGTTCAAGGAGCCTTGTAGAAATCGACTCGTACTGTCGCCAATCAAATTTCAGCTACACTCAGTAAGACATATATAGGAATCCTATAAGAAATATTTGAATAGCTCTTACTTCAATCCGGAATGGAATTTAGTATCCCTTTTGCGAATATACCAAGCTGTAAACAAACGTAAATGTTGCTCTCAAAAGTTGTCCATCGTCCAAGACTGTTCTGGGACAACTCGTTTTAGCTCCACGAAACAAGTGATTTCGTCCGGCCTCCAAATCTTCGCAAAACCAGAATGCCAATCCAAAGGAACCAAAACGCAACGCCATTTTCAGCCGGGTACACCGAATACCAGCCCAAGTTCATTTTGCTGGACCCTTTTGGTGCCCAAAATGTTTGCGTTGTAGGCCTCTTGTGAAGCTCCAGCATAGCCCAACTGTGGCTTAAATAATGCCGTCAACTGTAATGAGCAAAAACAGTCAAGAGTTTTCTGGACAATGCACAATTTATATGATAAAATACGAATAGTTGTAAGTGTGTATAATTTGTGAAAATTGCTGTTCCTCACGCATTTTGGTAATCTGTTTGTTAGGCAGGGACTGCCCGGGAAAAATAAATACCCGGCACGTTTATAAAACACGGCGAACTAACTCGCTGTGATTGTGCCTTACCCACAGTTTATAAACCCGAGGTCCGAAAAATGCAGCAACAACAACTTACAATAAATTGTGCGTTCCGTTTTCCGGAAACGGTCGTCGTGGTCCCTAGATCGGTCCCTAATTAGGGTCATCTTTTAAGGCAGATGCGTCTTGGGATGCCTGCAATCTGAAGACCAGCAGGTTTTTGAAAAGACTGGTATCGGGGCCGATCCATAATACTAAAATCAAATACCTCGGGCACCATGCTGGGTTTCTTTTCAACTCCGCATAAATCAATTAGGCCGGTGGCGTCTTTTATGAACCCCGAGGTGGCCATTAATATTGCAGATTGATATTCTGTAATGTATCTCATATCTGCCACTGCTCAATCGTTTGGGTTTTGAAAGACTAAGCCCCCGGCGGAGAACTATTGACACCCAATGTTGGGCTCAACACTCAATACAACGATGTTCACAACCAACAAAACAACCCATAAACAAAACACATGTTCATGGAATTCAACATCGTGAATCACACCACAAATGCATCACAATACCGCTGATTTTCGAGACGGATGCAGTGGGACCAGTCCCGGGACCTGGAAGCGGCAAAACAAAATAGATAAGTTATGTATACAATCACAGTTCACATTCGACTACCCAAAGTTTAACTACGGATTCATCGCTTGAGTTTTTCAAAAGGAGCCCCCCAGCGGAGAACTATTGGCACTCAATGCTGGGCTCGTTGCCACTGGTGCTGGCACCGCTGTTGAGGCGGTGGCCTTTGAAACGGAAGTCGGAAAGGAGTCTGCAAGTCGTTGGCTCGGGCCTGATACATAATACGGAATTTGACTGTTTGTATTATAATTTTGATATATGTTTACATATATGTTTGGGGTGATTTTGGGGGTGTGAATTTGGTTCACACAACCCTGAGGTTCAGACTGTCAAGAAATTGCAACAGCAATATGTATGGGGAGGGATTATGTAGGTTGTATGTGGGGCATGACTTAATCAGAACCCGAGTCCGAGGCATCCTCTGCACGAGCATCTTCTTCCTGTATTCTATGCCTTCTTGTTCATCCCCTTCCTCCTCAGATTCAAGGTATTCACATTGGTGAGCATAAGCAATCTGGATGACGTATCTTATAATGTATGTTGTCTACTAGAACATTTCCCATTAGATGTGCCCTTGTATAAGGCCATTTGGGAAACCCAAATTTCTGATATGCTTTTATGTTTTTCAACCATGTTTAATCTGTCTCTTACATGGTTTACTGAGCTTAATTAATTTATGAGAACCTGTTGCTGCAAACACTTTGCACATGTATACTCCACCACGCAAGACTATACTGTGCGAGTGATGAGTATGCAAGTTTCCAACCCCATAGGATGTATTGTGTTTTGGGGGGAGGAAGGATGATGTTATAAACTCATATATTTGTGTTTCACTTTTGTATTTATACTACTATCACATCCATAACAGTGTATTCTGTGTCTTGCTATGACGCAATCATAGTGCGATGCTTGATGCTTTTTCAATTATGTTATTTTTGAATTTGCGCGGCATGATAGTTGCTCCTCGTCCTTCGACTCATCGAAGCAGTTTAGCTACCGAATTGCACTACTACTACTACTGGAGGATTGACTTAGTCAGAATCCGATTTGTTTCTGTTTCTGTTTCCGGTATTGACACTGGAGAGTGCCTTCTTGGGCGTTTAGACACCGGGGATTCCTCTTCGGACTCGGTCTCGGTCGGGGTTCGCATGAACTGCGGTTTGTATTTTTGTTCATGTTTTCTCATGAGGTTAAGCTGTGTTTGGAAATTATGCATTGCAGTATGTTCATCCAACACAACATGCTTATACGGCCACCCTGAAAATCCCTTAGGGGGTCTTCCATTTTTGTATGCTCGTATATTGTATTCTAGAGCGGCGGTGGGGGGCTCACACGGTTCGCTCAGTTTCTCTAGCTTCTTCTTGGCAGTGCCTCCACATGTGGTGCATATATAGACACCTCCATATATTCTGATAGTGTGTGTGTGATGTATGGTATCTCTGAATGTGGGTATATATTTGGGGTTGTCTTGTCTTGTTTTGCAGTATGTTCTTTGTGGGAACATCTCAGTCCAAGATCAATTTCCTGGACCCTTTTGGTAAGCAACACGTTTGCATTGTAACCCTCTTGTAAAGCTCCAACATAGCCCATGCAAGTGAAGCCTAAATAATACAGTCAACAATGCCACCACAAGTGTTCATGCGGGGCCCTGGTGGGGGTCAATGTTTTGCGAAACAAATCTAACATGCTTCCCAAAATCCTTCTTAGAAAACAGCTTGAAACAGTTGCTAAATTTATCCCAGCCGTGCCTCTAAAACATGATCACTAATGTTTTGCGCTTGCGAAACCATAGGTTGGCTAGCCTTTCCAATGTTGCTGCAAAATCTGTGAAACTCCCGAAGTCACTCATATTAAAAAAAAACTTTGGTCACCAACGTAAACGTACCACCCCAAAGCACTTCAACAACCATGTCAACACACGGAGTTTCAATGGGTGAACTATGTTTGGTGGTTGGGGCATATTGTTGTAACATTGTTCTAAAGCGGATCATTATCAACCATCCTGGACCATCGCATTTTAAAATTTCTGAATCGATGTACCAATTTTCTTTGTTGCCCTTTGCACTCACTACCACTTGATTTTCTGATCGCGGCCCGGCGGAATGCACATAGCGCATAGAACAAGTGTTTAGCTTGGGCTTCACATATTATGTCAGATTTACTATATGTTCCTATTATAGCAGGAAGCTGGGACACACTGAGGGCCAGCCAGTTATCAGCTTGGGCCTCTATCGTTGCTTGTGACGCTGCGAGGTGAGCTCCCCGGAGAGCCCTGGCGGCTTCCAGAGGAAGACCGCGAGGGTGAAGGTACAGCATTGACCTGCCAAATTTCGTGCGAGACTTAAAGCCAAAGACATCGATAACATCGTCCAAAAGTACACTTCTCAGATCAATGTTTGCCTGGTGAGCAACATATTAGTTGACCTCCCAGGACTATTTTGCACTATATTAGAGCCTACCAACGCCCATCTAAGGCAACATCATCAAAAACAACATTTCGGGGAATACGGATGTAATTATATTCCTTATAGATTCTTTATCGAATCGAAGAAAATGAAAATTGCCTCCCTCCACCTCTGAAGCAAAAATACAAGAGGTGGGATTATTTGTTTGGAGGGCCCATTTTTCAGAAACGTATTCCCCTCAGAGGGCACGCCGAACGCCGCACTTAATTTGGTATAATTGCCGCATGTGTTGGTTTTAGTGATATCGCCAAGTTGTTTAGCCATTCAGAAATGAAACGGTTATGCAAACACCATCCCCAATGCATTAAAAAAGGTTCCCGACCTGTTCCGAAAGGGGTTTTACTGTAAAGGGAATCAACAAACACATAAAACTTAGCATGAATTTGTTGGAAGCCATTCTCCAGAACCTCATTGTCCCGGAGGCCGCAACGAAAGAATGACCCTGTTGGGTAAGATTCCCAAAGTTTCGTGTTTGTGTTGATTTCAACAGGTGTTGAAACACTTTGAAATGCAACTTCGAAGCAAAAAAACATACCCCTATGCGTTTTAAAAGGGCGTTAATTTAAACAACTGACACACACCACATCGAATAATTGTGGTTGGACCCATGCCCGAGGGCATACGACATGCCAAAGGATCCGTTAAAATGTTAGATGCCAAAAACACAATTTGTATCTCGAAAACGACTGACATATTATTGATTATATTTTTTAAACTGATAGCCATTGCAAATAGCCCCTGGGGCCCCCGCATGAAATTTAGCACATTGACCTGGGCGGGAGCATCGGCAGCACTTCGGGGCGTTGCGCTTTTAGAGCTGTCGGGACTTCGCGGCGTGGACGTGGCCTCAGCTTTGCACGAAAACACAACCTGCAGACTCCGCCCTAAAAACACCAGAGAAGCATTTGTTGTGTATAACAGACCGATGTGCTTAATGATCATTATCGCATGTATTTAGGAGTTGACTTGTTCTCTGGAGTACAATTTCGAGTTTTGTATATAATTAGGTGCCGTTATGTTACGAGTCCTCTGGCACAAATGTATTTCTGGAAATGCACCCGGAAACTAATCTTATATGTCATGTGTTTAAATGATATTAACGAGAATCCTTTGCAACCAAGCCGGAAAATAGTTTACTGTAAAAGCATCGGGGATGGCTTGTGCATCGAAGTTGCATTTTAAATTGTTAAAGACATGACGAGATCAATCACCCCAGGAAGTGTTTGGAATTATAGCCAACAGAGAAAGACTTTTGGTGTGGTGTCTGGGGGAAAAGCGCTTCTGGCAATTGGATCCTCAAACACAGAATGATTCCACATCTTGCAGTTTCGCTGGAGTTCGCTGATTTCGTGCAAGCTTGTTTGATTTGACTATGCGTTTGAATTATTACAAAGTATCGCTTGTACTTACACTCTAATTGATCCGTTTCTTCTTATTATTGGTTATTTTTATGTATATAGAATGTATTTGTTGCAACTAATATTGTTTCTCAATTTTGCTTTGCACA
>Ga0099797_101519_pt1 | contig 12010 bp, 19 predicted proteins | sample Uncmet_Sort48C_1_FD_89871 | JGI IMG/M metagenome (GOLD analysis project Ga0099797, IMG submission 89871) | Marine eukaryotic communities from CALCOFI LINE 67, Pacific Ocean - C012_Sort48C_1 | ecosystem: Environmental > Aquatic > Marine > Oceanic | place: Pacific Ocean: Monterey Bay | collected... | reverse complement strand
ACGCCTCAAATGATCACCAAGCAATGCAATAACTTGCATTTGAACATATGTGTGGTCGACTTCTTACAGACTCCGTTACATGTGTATAACATGTATGTAAATCTATATATAATATATAATATATAATATATAATATATATATATATATATATATATATATATATATATATATTTATACACATACATATGTGCACACGTGTATATACTTGCTATGTTTTCCATTCATCGTAGTTCATACGGGCCCGTATGTTTTAGGTGCTGCGTATATCATGTGTATATGTATATAAGTACACATGTGTATCAAAGTACGCTGTACGAAATGGTTATGGCGGTTTCCAGGGATGGTGCCTAGATAGGCATTAGGTGAAGACATTCCCCCTTTTCGTTCATGCTATTCTGCAGCACCGCACGCAAACACATGAAACTTAAAAACGGTTTAGGCAGGCTTGTGACTTTGACTGGGATTGTAAGGATATTTTGGGAAAATGCACGATGATGAGCAATCAAATGCATTTGATCGCTTGAATACACATTTGGAGTCACTTCTGCTAGATATTCAGCCACGCCCTCTCCCATGACAGGGAATGGGTCAAATCATACCTTGAAAAAGACATATTATGTTATATGCAGAAATGTAATATCGATTGAGTCACAAGTTGAATGAACACATATGCAATTTGTTGTAGGAATCTTTGTATTTGCATGCCTTTCGATTCGTCTGATATTGTGAAGTACAGACCCCTTTAATAAGTCGTGCATCTAAACATCTCATAATCCACTTGGCTCAAGGCTGTTTTGGCACAAACCAATGCATCAGCGGGATAATTTGAAATTAGCATTGCAAATTTTCCTTATCGCCGCAGCATGGCACCTAGAAACAGTTCTCGAGGCAAGGCTACCAAAGCTGACAGGCCGTATGCAGTCTGCAATTGTGGAGCTTGGGTCTATTCAGACACGAAGTCCCCGCCACAGCAGTGTAGAGATTGCGGTAGCGAGTTCAAGCATTCCACCTCATCAAATATGAGGACAAATTCTCGTGGCAAGAGAGGAGCAGGCAAGGCAGATTCGGAAATCCAGCAGCTCAAGACATTGCTGTCGGAAGTGGTGGAAACACTGCCTGAATCCACCCCGAGTGTGGCCAAGCTTCGCTCAGTCCTGTCGCCAGCGAAGCTGAGAGAGCTTATACAAACCACACACCAGAAAGTGTAGGATGCAATTTCGGCCCGAGATGCTCTGCAGCCCAAGGAAGGTAAGCTGGTCAAGTCCATTGTTCAGTTGCAGGCCAATCTGGACAAGAAGTTTGCTGAAGTGGAAAGCATGGAGCACGATTTGGAGGAAGCAGAAGAAAAAACATTGCAGTGGCAGTGGTCGCTCGCACGAAAGAGTGCCATGCACAGTCGGCACAGCCCTCGCAGGCACCAGCAGCTGAAGGGCGCACGTCCTTGGTCAACCTTGGCCAGCTTCAGCCTGGGCTGGCCAAGCGAGTCCTTCAACTTTTGGAGCAGTTCAAGCCGGCTCCAGCAACCACAGGCCCAGCCAAGCCAGAGGATTTGCCCCTGCCGGAAGGCGCAGGGCGCCTTCCAGACAACTTGGTTTTCCCGATGGGCATGTCGGCAGCCAACGATTACCCCGCGGTCGAAGAAGAAGATGCTGATGGCAAATCTGACACAGCGAAGCGAAAGCATGAACTCGAGCAGGGCAATGCAAAACGGCAAGCTCACCAGGCGAAAGTCGCAGAGTTGGCAGCCAAGTCGGCAGCCGACAAGGAGAAGAACGAAAGCCAAGCAGCCTCTTTGGTTGGAAGCTCCCCTTCGGGAGGGTAGTAGTGGCCGTCGCAAGGTCAGTTTCTCTGCTGCATTACAAGTTCGCCATATCGGGTTGCGGATAATTCGAGTAGCAGTAAGCAGGAGGCAGATAGTTACAATTTTTCGGAGCCTAACTTCAGGCAAGGAAGTTCGACGATAGAGACTACGAATTGGCAGATGTTTTTCCTGCCCGCAGCAAGATCAAAAGAGTATGCAAGAGAATCTTCTGTCAGACGCACGAAGTGATAGGAGTGCTTCAATTGGTGGAAAGTCGGGTTTCCCCAAGGCGTTGTCATTATATTATGCAAATGTTAGCTGCTATGGCCCGCAGGCGAAGACATATATTTTTGCAAAGCACATTTTGGAAAGCAGCATTCTGATGTTTGTGGAGATGTACCTAGTAGATGGGAACAAGCACAAGTTTCTGAGTGACCTCAAACAAGCAGGCTACAGAGTTTGCCAAGCCCCAAGTCTGAAAGAGGAACACATGGTGGAGAGGTTTCAGCTATCAAATCGCATGTGCACCAACAGTCGATAGAACAGGCCGTCCTAGAGCACCTTTTCAGAACCATAGGAATTGAAATACGATTTGCAGCAGCGATAGTGAGGCGGAAGCATGTGTTGATTATGTTGGTCCCCGCGTATTATTGGGATGGAGAAGGCATGTCCAATCGAAACCAAATGATTTTCCAGCAACTACGACTATTAATGAATATCACTGGGTTGAGAGCTCTCATAGTACCAGATCTCAATATGACACCAGCTTGCCTTCAAAATTCCGAGTGGCCCTTTTTGTTAGAGGTAGGGAGCTTCTGTGTAGGCGAGTCCACCTATAAAGGGTCGGCGAGTAGTGAGGTAGACCATGCGCTTCTCAGTCGCAGGCTCACAAACATAGTTTCAGAGCCGGAACTAGACAGGTCTACCTCCTGGAGGCACGTAGGGCTCCGTTTTGAAATTTCGGCTAGGCCCAGGGAGTACCATGCCCCAGTTTTCCAAGTCCGAAGGCCACTTCCAGTTTCCGAGGCTTCGCTAGTTTGGGCCAAAATGAATAGCTACGAGCAGTATCAGGCTTCTGTTAAATCCAGGAAGAAGGCCAAGCAAATTCTATGAAAACAGAAGAGAAAAGGAGGTATTGCAATCCTAGGCTCTCCGAGTGTTGCCGTAGCCTATGACCCCAAGTTCCATGGAGTCGAGCTGCGTGATGCCATCACAGCAGGAGAGCACCTAGCCCAGGCAGCCTTGGCAGCAGAGCTGCTAGTGCTCAAAGTTGCTGGGTTTAACCATACCAAACCATACTCAGGTAGGTCGCAGTAGCCTAAGCTTAAGTTAGTTCAAGTAGTGTCAGTCAACAAACTGTTACATACTTACTCATGCCCACACATGATTTCTGGAGGCACATTCGCACAGTAGTCTCCTGTGCAAACATGTCGCAAGCAAAAGATGAACAGCTTGGGCTGCCTGAGTTGCTGCAGCAAGCGGCTGGTAGAGCGGTAGAGAAGCGGTTCATCGAGCTTGACGGACGATGCTTGCAGCCTCTCAAACGTTGCAAAGACAATAAGCATGTGCCAAGAAAGGGAGAGCGAGCGGCCTGCACAACCTTCTCGGCGACCTTCACAGGTTAGCTCCCAAAGATATGGTGCGAATTGGGCATCTCTTGTACACCAAAGCAGCACTGCGCATTGAGGAGCCATTTGCTGTTCAAGGGAGGCCAGATCACAGACATCAGGAAGAAGGGAGGCAACCCGATGCTTGTGAGGGACAGCAGGGCGATAATGTCGACGTCACGCACGCCGAGCATGGCCGCATGCGGCAACAGAGTCTGCTACAGCAATCGGTAGAAGATGAAGTCAAAGATAAGCAGTGCGGCGGACTCAAGGCACGAGGCACTGACACGGCCACTTTGGTAGTAACGATGTTACAAGCAAGTTCCAACAAGAAAATCTCACACAGCATGATCTCTGCCGACATGGTGAGCGCCTTCAACATCTTTGGCGCAAGCGGATGCAGGTCTGCTGAACACATTGCTCAACTACTTGCAAGGTTTGACTAGCCCACGGAAACTTCGCACAAAGTACATGCCAGGATCGCGACAGCTCCTGGGGTCGAAGGCTTGTGGGCTACAGAGCATCCTGAAGGATTACTTGCAGATGCCCGCTACCCGGGGAAAATGAGGTAGCACACACAGCGAGAGGGGCAGGTCCAGGGGCCCGCTAGACGGCCTCATCTTCGACTTGTGCTATCCAAAGATCAGCCGAGAGATTCAAAAGCGCATGGTCGAGGCAGGCATCACCACGGCGCTTTGGTTTGACCCGGTTGAAGGCTTCCAAAAGCCAAGCAATCCAGAAGACTGGGTTATCTTGCACATCGCAGACATTGCTTACATCGCTGTTGTAGCAGCCCTGCTGGCAGATGTGAATGCAGACAAGTTGGTCGACAAAGCGGATTCAAGTTATGCGGCGCCAAGGCCAACGTAAACAAGCAGAACATCATGGTAGATCAAGCCGGCTATCTGGTGAGACCATACAACCCCAAGAAATGCTGTGAAGAACAAGCTTCTGCATCTTGGCAAAGCTGTGCGGCACAGGGTCCATGGTGCCAGAAGTCGATGCCCGAGCCCTCTCACGGCTCAAAGTTGAAGGTGCTTTGAGAAAGGTAGTATATGGCCGGTCAGGCATTCAGAAAGACACCAAGTTGTATTACGCGGACACTTTGGTCATACAAAGATCGACCAGGCGCAGGCTGGAGGTTGAGTTCCGCAGTGCATACAAAGATGCACCAGGCTGAACATGCACAAGAGCAGCCGACGGAAGGTACCAAATGACGTAGTCTACGAGACGGCGCAGAGGTCATCATCAGATTTGCACTTGCGAAAGACAAGACTGGGATCTTGTCCAAGAATGCTGAAAAGTGCACCAGCGATCTTGAAGGCGTTGTTACAAGAAACGGAGGATGTAGATTACGCATATGTGGCACTAATCAAGTTGGATATAGTGTTGATGCGCCCTTTCATCCAAGAGCTGCAGACAAGCCCCTTGCCGCACAACGTTTTTGCATGGTGGCAGGGCCACGCACAACAGTTGGAAGTTGACGGGGCAAAGCTAAGGCAGACATGTCGGCGCTGAAGATGCAAACTGATGGGGCTAAAAATAACGCCGTGGCAGACCGGCATCGAATAAAATCTGACGAAGGCCGATAAGCTGCTGATGCCGAAGTCAGAGGAAGAGACGGAGAAGCAGAAGGCACGAAGACTGAGTACATGTGCCAAGACTTGTACATATTGTCTATATCCCGTTCTGGGCAAGAATATGGATTTTTGCCGTTAGTGTCTCCGCCGCCTCGTACAAATGACCTGAGCCCGGATGTGTTTGATTAAGACCCTAGTATTTATTCCGGCACGTTGGAGTGCACTCTTTAAATTGTGTGGCCAGATGTATTCAACCGGCCGAGTGTGCCGCAGGCCGGTTGCACCAAGTCCTCAAAAGTTGAAGCAACATTTTCCAAAAATGAGCATGAACAGTTTAGGGTGCGTAGAAACGGGACTTCCGGGAAGTCTTTTTTGGAAGCTTTGCATAAGCAGTCTGTGGCCCGTGGTCAATCATTGCTTGATAAAGTTGACTCACGAGAGTCCCGCAGTGCAAAAGATTCAATAGAGTCATGCACTGCATAGCATGAAGTCCCAACCGTTGCTCCTCCAAACCCTGGAGTCAAGCATGGTAGTCCCAATGCTTTGGGGTTTAGGCAGAGAGTGGCACAGTTGGAATCCATCATGCAGGAATGCACTGCTTCAGCTATCGGAGGCAGCAGTGCTGGCAAGATGTTCTCCAGAGTTCTTAAGGCAGTGTGCGCGCTGTATCCACAAGGGACAACAAGTAGCCGTGACGAACTCGCCTTGGAGAGGAGCTCTTTGCATGCAGCTCCAAGTCATCACAGGTCCTGGTATTAGTTCTTACACTTATAGGCGTCTAGCTTGTAAACTTTAATAACTTTAGTACTTATATTTTGTTCTACACTTGGCCCCGTGATTGTTTGATAATTCATCAGATAGTCATCGTGTGCTATTGTGGGACTGCTAGCGTCTTGAGAGGAAGACGGACTTGTTTGAAAGCGTTTCAAAACAAAACAAAACAAAACAAACAAACATATTGTGTATATCCCGGTCTGCTATATATATATATATATATATATATTATTGATCTCTTTCTTACGAGGTCATAGCGCGGCGTGTCTTGTAAAAGTATGCAATCATGAACACACATCAAAACCATAATAAACCATACACCAGGTCATGCATTGTTGAAAAGAGGGATGCCAGCACCAGGTGTTACAACGAACCCAGCATATATATATATATATATATATATATATAGCGAGAGATAGTGTGTATTCATACATATATATATATATATATATATTTACAGTTATGAAACAGATGCAGCAACCTGCCTTATGAGCAAGAAGGGAGTTGGAGCCTCACCTGCCAGAGGCCCTTGTGGAAGCAGCAAGATGGCAGCAGTGGACAGAGGTGCATTGCTTGTTTGACCGCAGCGCGCAACTCCATGGCAACCAAGGATAGAGAGGGCATCGAAGCCTACAACCACCTATATATATATATATATATATATATATTCATTTATATATACATATATAATATTGGCCTAGATTTATGTCTTGTTGAATTTAATCGTGTTTTATTAAACATCACACAGGTTAAACAAAACATGCGTAGAGACCATTATTTCTTGTATATGTCTAAGTCTAGCCCCATGGTTTTCCTAGTTAGCAGCTGCTCGGGGGGTCTCCCAACCATCACAACATGTTTATGTGTGTATATGTATGTACACACGATCTGTAGCCAGAGGATAAAATAGCATTATACAATAGAGCAATTATATATATATATATGTGGATACAGTGTTACCAGATGACACATATAGCTCATTAATTAGATGAATACCCAATAAATATTACACCACATAGCTCAGGTATTGATCCCATAATGCCGCATTGTGGCCTGCGGGCTATTATTTCCTGGATTGGTCAGGTGGTGCACCTATTAACAAATATAGTACCTTAGTCAGAGCAGCGGAGGGAGTCCATTATGTGAATGAATTCTTGGTGTCAAGATACAATGTATCCACTCTCATACCTGGAGGAACTTAGACAAAAATAACGCTGCAAACCATAGCGTTCGCAGCCAGAATAAATGTCTGCTTAGACAGTGACATAACCAGAGACACCCTCTATAAAAGGTTAGAAGAGTGCTGATGAGCAAACAATGCAGATTGATGGGCTCGAGCATTGGCACTCAAAGAAGAGAAAACGCTTTGGCTATGGAGTGCATGTACACTGGATGCCGAGCCACACAGACACAGATCCAACGAAAATGGTTGTCGCATTGAGTGGATGCAGCCGTGGCATGTAGTAGCTAACAAGAAGGCAGCTAACTTAGCAGGGGCGGATGCGGAGCTGCATAAGTTGTCCCCATCTGTTACAGAACTCATAGTAAAACTACCAGATAACTTGTTACTGATACGGAACAGACTAATAGCTGTGACTAAGCTATTCCCTCAAGGGGAACATAACAAAGATTGCATGCAAAATAGTTCTATAAACCGTCTCATAGGGACAATACCAAGGATGCCTTGGGTGAGTCCCCATATAAATGTGTCGGTTATAACGAAAGAACCATATGTAAGAAATGCATTAATAATGTGGGCCGCAGAGCTGAGCTTGGATTTGATATTTTCCAGCCGTCCTGCAATGCACATGAGTGTTTCTTCATGGAAGAGTACATCTGTGCATTGCATGTGGAGCAACGGTGTCGAACAAGCCAATCAAGCTCAAGCAAACATGTAAACATAAAACCGCATATGGTGCATACAATACACAAGCATATGCCAGCGGGAAGGTGTCCATGGGTTTTCCAGGTTAGCCATATAAACAAATACATCTGACGGACAATATCTGTCATCATAGCCAATACTGTTGAGTATCGAAAACAGGAGCGATCAGATCCAGAGAGCATACACAGCACGACTAGAAAGCCCAAAGTCTATGTCCGAATCGCACAAATCTCTGATGAGGAGGTGAGCCCAATCTACAATGATAGGTCGCATGGAGACTAATCTGACTCAGGTTCTGAGTAAGCTACTACCACAACAATCAATACCAATCATAATACATACTTGCAGTTGTTTTGGGAAAGAAGTTAACCTTAGGGCTATTCTCACCAATCTACCAGTGTCAAACTCATGCAGAAACCCTGCGAGGTTGTTCGATGGATTTATATTTCGCCGGCAGTGTTGCGCCAAAGCGTTTGGAAGTCGTAGCTGGAATTGTGAAAATGGCGTTTGTCGGGGCTTGGAAAACTTCAGAAAACTACAGTATCCCGGCATAAATGGAAATTCCCGACAAATAGTCGCGCAAGCACTCAAAATGTGTTGGAAACATGTTTGACACATGTCCGCAAAACGTTCACATATGTTGGCTGAAACAAGCAGAAGAGGCATGTCATCGGGTTGGCAAGCTTCGTGGACAACTTGTTCACCATAGCGCAATCCCCAAGGGCCGCTACATTCTTGAGGATTGTGCTGCCTTCCTTCTCAGCCGCTGGGGTTTGAAGATCGGTTCTGATTCGAAAGAATACCTTGCGTGTCATGGGTACCTCCTGCCGATTGGACAGCATCCGTCATGGCAGAGGAAGACCACTATGAGAGTGCTGGGCCATCAACTTGACAATGATGGAAGCGCGAAATCATGCTCCGAATATGCGATGTCAGCGATGTGCAGAGCCTTCTATGCCAATCTGAGGCCCAGCCTGCAGAAGGCATCCAAGGAAACGAAATTACGCTTCCTGTGCACATCTGTTTGCAGTATCTCGAAGTCCAGACGGCCAAGATGGCCGTACACCCGCACGCTTGCGGATAAGCTTGATGCATGTCAGGGTAGATTCTTGTACCATCTTTTCCCAGTGTCTCCACATCCGCAGGAGTCGATGCAGGATTTCTTCTCAAGGAGGCACCGCACCGCCTTCCGTCTAGCATGCTCTTCAGGCAAGTGGAGCGAGCTCTGGGCAGAAGATGTTCTGAGTTGGCATGCTCATATACATCGCAAATGCGTGGAGTCCTTATATTTCTGCTTGGAGGGGACACGAGTGGCTGAGCATGCAGAGAATGTGGAACTCTACTTTTGGAGAGTCCCGTACTAACACTCGAGTTTACCGTGGGCACGTCCATCGGCGCTGGGAGAAAGGGAGTGAGTACATAATCTCTCAGTGAATCCGCTTAGTCTTGTGTGTAGATGTCCCAGTTGCTTCATTATGTTCCACACTATTTGCCGTGCTTCGGTGATGATCAGCTGTGCAATCGCTGTGAAATGAAAATGAAAAGTGAAAGCAGAAGAGGACAAGTTGCAATCACATATCATTGACAAAATGCTTCAAAGACTTATCAGGGTTTCTGTAGGTGGCAAGTGAGTCCGATGCTATTTAGTTGCCCTCACACAGGAACTCGCTTTGTTTCTTGACGTGAAGGCGAAGCTCTGACAGATGTGATTTCCATCGCTGGCCTTGTTTGAACAACGATGTGCTCCGGCAGGTGTGCTCTTGCCCTGCCGCCTCCGTGCCCTTTGGTGCCGGAGGCTGTCTGCCAAAAACTAGACGAACAATGCAGCGAATCAATGCAGCTTGTGGAAAACAGAACACATCTATGACAACAAAGGAGCTTCATTGTGTTTGTTGTGTTTGACAGAAGACGGATGAACGCTTAGGGGAAACAATGTCTGTGATGGAAAGTGTAAACATCTACGAAGAGGGCGTGAGCATTTTTCTGGTATTGGTGGAACGCCCAAGGCAAAACACATGCCTTGTTCATGCAATTTTAATATCACTGTCGATGGACACCCAGGGCGAATCTCCTCGTGTTTCTGAAAACTGATGGGGTGTCCCGCGGGTGTCTTGGAGTGCACACGAGTTTCCAAGGGATGTCAAAGGATGCCGAGCAAGGATGGTGCACACATTTGGGACATAGTTTGATCATTGCTCGAATGTATGATAGTGAGGATCTATCAGGACATGGAGCTATCTACTCAGGGCCCATGGTAAGCAGCATCCCACAGAAACCTCCCAGCCGACCGTTATATATATATATATATATATATATACCAGAAGCTTCTCTCGGCGACCCAGTTGGTTTTGTTTATATGCTTTGCAGACTTCATTTTGGGCCAGGTTGATAGCGGAAACAAAGTGGCTTTATGTGCACGAGTACACTCTATATGATTACATTTAGATGGTCATGCATCTTTGAAGTATAATTAAAATATTGTGAGGATTGGATAAACATTGAGCTTATCATAACAGTTTCACTGTTTGGGTTTGTGGGAGTTTACAGTTGCTGTCTTGCATATGTAATCGTGGGTGTTTTGTGTTTGGTTTCAAGCTGCTCGTCTTAATACGGCTTAATATGTACACATTAAAGTTGTCTTAAATCAGGTTGTGCCTTAAGATCATATATATATATATATATATATATATGTGATTGATTGCCGGCTGCTGCGCTCCTCCCCCTGCAGAGGATGATTGTTGCCCTCGTCCCCATTGGCACCTTCAGGGCCCTCCGGTGATGGCTCCTCCCATCCCCCTTGTGGGTATAGTGGTGGTGCCCCCTCCCGGTAGGTGTGGGTGCAGCCCGCTAGGAGTCAGGATATTTTCGGATGCCCACCGCGAAGGTGGCAGACCATAGCATACCACCCAGCGGCGGGGGGGCCTTCAACACCCGGCGACAGCTCAAACTGGCACCCAAGTAGCCGGCATGCTGCAAGGTGCACCCAGCACCGTGAGTTTTGTTGGCTTCCACCAAAACCAAGCGGGTGAAAGTCCCGAGTGGCCGGCGTGCTGCGAGGTGCCCCAGCACCGTGTGTTTTGTTGGTTTGCTGGAAGAACCAAACGGGTGAAAGTCCCGGACAAGCGACTCGCACGGCTACTACAACGACGACAACTGCAACAACTACAACGAGCACTACTACTACAACAGCTACAACAACTACAATCACAGCTACTTCAGCCACTACATTAGAACAACAGCCACTACTACAGCTACTACAACTACAGTTACCACTACAAGCATTACTTACAACCACTACAACAACCCCTGCAACGGCCACTACGACCACCACACGCAACAACCATGCCGACCACCACGTCGACCACTACAACGCGACCACCAACGACCACCGCACTGGCCACCACAACCACCGCTACTCTGCGACAGACACCACCACAAACACAACTAATAAACTACCACGACTACAAACACAGCAACCAGTACGGACACAGCGACCACTACTACACCAACCACAACCATCGCAACAAGCACACAACCACTGCAACTACTACTTACGAAAACCGCTACACAACGACAACCACAAACAACAAACTGTCACAACTCCAACCATAACTACCGGTACCTCCACAGCGACCCCTACTAAAACAACCGCAACCACAACGACCACCACTTGCAGCAACTACTGCAACGACTACAATCACAATGAGTACCACTTACAGCAGCAACAACCACCACAGGCACCACTCACAACAATCACTACAACAGCCACGACAGCCACCACTAGCAACAACCACCCCGACCACCACATCGACTGCTTCTCTGTGACCACCACAACGACCACAGCCACGGTCACCGCTACCATCGCTATCGCTACCCTAAGCCGCCACAACGACTACCACTGTCAACAGAATGCTACAACTGCAAACCACAGCGATCTGTACCACCACAGCGACCAATACTACAACAACCACAACCACACCGAACACTACCCGAATCAACCATTACAACTGGTACCTACGACAACCACTACAACCACACCTACAGCAGCCACTACAACCACTGCTTACAACCACCACTCCGCACACCACATCGACCACCACATTGCGACTACCGCAACAGCCACCGCACCGGTCATCACAACAACTGCTACACTGCGACCGCCACAGCGACAGCCACGACCAACAAACTGCTACGTCTACAGGCAAAGTGACCAGTACCACCACAGCGACCGCTACTACAAGAATCACAAACACAGCGACAACCCTCTACAACAACCACTTCGACAACCACTGCAAGCTCTACTTGCCACACCATTACAACAACCCCAACAACAGTTACTACACCCACCACTTAACAAACACA
>Ga0099797_101518_pt1 | contig 12024 bp, 10 predicted proteins | sample Uncmet_Sort48C_1_FD_89871 | JGI IMG/M metagenome (GOLD analysis project Ga0099797, IMG submission 89871) | Marine eukaryotic communities from CALCOFI LINE 67, Pacific Ocean - C012_Sort48C_1 | ecosystem: Environmental > Aquatic > Marine > Oceanic | place: Pacific Ocean: Monterey Bay | collected... | reverse complement strand
CACATGGGGATGACTCCCTAGAAGCCTACCACTCCGGCATGAATTCCCTTATTTATTCTTTATTTTTAAATATAGGTGTAAGGGACGGATGTCCTTATTCCGAGGAGTCCCCTGATGACCCGAGGTCACTGAGGACACCACTTGGTACTGAGACATCCCAGATGCATGTAAACACATCTCCAACATGTTTTGAAGGGCCCCGGGGGCGGAAAATAGGGTTTAGGGACCCGGAGCCGGAAAATAGGGACAAGACCGGAACAAGACCAACACAAGACCGGCGCACGTCCGCCACAAGACCGGAACAAGACCGGCAGACGAAGACCGGAAGCAGGCCGCGCTAAAAGTGAAAGCGCTAAAAGCAGATCGCACTCAAAGTAAAATGCCGGACCTGGATATTCTTTAAAGTCACTAGTGCGCCTAATAAGATATATTCAGCACTTAAAGAGTGCGGACAGTAGAAGTGTGGACACTTAGAGAGCGCGCTTGCCGTACGCAACACAACTTGACACGTATCCCAGGACTGCTCGGGTAAGCGATTTCTTTTTTTGTTTTGCGGACTTTGGGCTGTACCCTGGTCCGAGACGTCTTCCATTGGATTCGGAAGGCGGAGACTTCGAATTAGCCGGTGTTTTTGCGTCTGTAGTGCCCGTGACGGTCAGCTCCGTGTCCGAATGCATATTTTGAAACCCTGTCGAAATGTTTTGTTTTTTTTTTAGGTATGCCCGAACAATGGCGGGCCACACACAATTTGTCAACGATTCCCGACGATATATGGAGCTACTTGCAAATCAGGTCGAAGCAACCGCTCCCAACGATTTTATTGTGTATCAAGACAGGTCCCTCGACTGCCTTGCAAATAATACAAATACATACAATGTCTACATATATATATATATATACTTCCGATTAATCCTAAGATGTAATGCCATTGTTGGCAAAGCAAGCTTGCCTGACTAGACATTTCACACATGGCAAGCGATCCTCATTCGTCAATGACCATGCCATGCATGACAGGCACGCCCGGCGGAATTTGGATGCCTCGGGGGAAACAATGGGCCTAATTAATATTGCAAGGTTTCACTCTAACCCCAAACACAGATTAATACATTTAGTTGGTTATACACTTGATGTTAATTGATGATAAGAAACACATGTTGTAAACATATCGGGGCCGCGTGTTAATGCATCTGGGGTGTTTGTTGCATCGATGTTGCACGTGGGGATGGTTGAAACCATTGTAAAATCGATGAGATGCCAACATTGTGGGATTTCCAACATTTTTGGAAGTTACTTTGCTAGCCCTCCGGGGAGAACACGTGTTTGAAAAACGCACCGTAAACAAGCAAAAACCACATATGTTTTTTAAATTGTATTGTTGTGTTTAGAATAAGTATCGATTTTGTGTACATGTGAATCATTTGTTGAATCCTATTTTCCGGTTCCCAGATCCCGGGACCCTTATAATCAAGTCCGGCCCGCAATTGCGTCGCATTTAGCACGGGAGTTGCTGAAAATTGTCGGATGAAATATTTTACGCCCCCGGGGACAATTTTGACCCAACGACACTCCGTGCTGGGGTGGGGTACCGCTCCGGAGAGCTCAGGGTGCTGACCGTTTGTGTGTTTCGTGTTGAGATTACTTAGCATGACCTGTGCATGTTGTTGAAGTTTCGTTTTCATCTTTTATCAAAGAGGTTACCAACTTCTCGCAATAATGTTATTCATAACGCCTACCCTATTATAGTATATATATATGTATGCATATAAGCTTTGGAAGGCAACTTTGCAACATCAATTGGATATTGAGAACTAGAATATGAAGGATGTCGTAGACAGATGAAACGCATATGATGAGTGCATGATTTTACGCAGTTGGCATCATTGTTTTTTTTTTATGTTGGCTACTCCTATTATTTTCATTGGGTTCAATACAATGTTGCTTCGAAGCAAAACTCAAATAGGCATTCGTTACAAATATAATCAGCGACCGATACATAACAAATGACGCTACCAATAACAAGTATCCATTAACATTGTAATGTTGTACCTGACGGAGTTGTGCGATTTACCGATTCGACACAAGTACGAATATTGTAGATTTCGTACTGCTCTCACATCATTTCTATATGATTTTAAACGGTTTGTGTAACTCACGCCATCCTGGCCCCCGGCGCGAGTGGAAGGGGGGTCCAACGGGCATTTCCAGAGTCGTTTCAGAGAAGAAACGCTGCCAACGCTGCCAACACCCATATGGCTATGTTTCCGAAATGGTGCCTCAATTTTGGTGCGCAGGCACCGTGGTTCAGAGCCCTATCTCTCAAAACCCTCGCGCACCGTTCAAATCTAACCCTCTAAAAAGTACGTAGGCATTTTGTGTAGGCAAAACGCTTGCTTCCAACACATGTGGTCGTGTCGTGTGCCCGAGCCGCTCACTTTAAAAAAACGGAGGCTCCGGACTTCGAGTCCATGGCCGCCCCAGGCCGCACCAGGAACCCGCACGGGCCCGCAGGGACCACTCCCGGAGAGCTGAAGGCGCTGACATGATTGTGAGTTTTGTTTAAACTTTGACCCAAATCGTAATACTAAGATGGCATATATAATTGTTCCGTCCATTATTTTTGTTCCATGGCCCTGTGTGGGCCATGTGGCTCAACTAATTGCTCCATGGGTCCATGGGGCCAGGGGGCCGTGCAGCTCATGGCAAGTGTGTGGGAATGTGTGGGGGTTTGAGGTTTAGGGCATAGGCTTTAATATGATTTTCTTATTTTTCTAAGCCCAAACCAGGTGGTGGTGTGTATATATATGGTGTTGCATATCGAAATCAGCCTCCGTCCTTTGGTGCGCTCACTCTGGGCGTTCAGAAATCTGGAAATCATAAGCACATGGCAAACACACATCGGGCTGGGGGACCGCTCCCGGAGAGTTGAAGGTGCTGGCACTATATTGTGTGTTGTGCCCTGACTTTCACACCGATTCGTAATGATGAGTAGGCAACCTTTTTTGAGGAAGGCGACCGCGGTCACCTCCACCCCCCCCCCCGCAGCTGGAGGGGAGGCGACCGAACCTATAGCATTACTCTGTTTGGACCTTGCCAGGCACCCTCCGGCCCGCCGCCGGCGGGCCGACCGAGCCCCGGCCGCCGACCGAACAACTCATGGGAAATCTGGCAGACCTCAGGCAGACCGAATTGCGGCCAACGACTGATTCGGGGAAATCAATGCAAAGAAACTCCCGGGCCCGAGCCCAGTCAAAACCAGAATAGCCTACCCGTCCGGTCCGCTCGGGGGGTCCCCCCTCCTGAAGGGGGAGGCTTCCGTCCATTATTGTTGTTGCATGGCCCTGTGGGGGCCAATGCCCATGGGGCCCAATTAATTGTTCCATGCGTCCGTGAGGCCAGGGGGCCCATGCAGCTCAGGGGCCCATGCTGCCATGGGGCCCATGCTGCCATGGGGCCCATGCTGCCATGGGCCCGTGGGCCCAACCGGACGGACGGCAAGCGGATGGCGGGCGGGTGGGCGGCGGCGGACGGCGGGCGGCCGGCAGACGGGGGACCCGTGGGCCCAAGCGGAAGGACGGCAGGCGGGTGGCGGGCAAGTGGCGGGCGGATGGCGGGCGGATGGCGGACCGGCAGCGGCAGGGGGCAGGCCGACAGGCGGACGGGCGGAACACACGGAGCAACCGACCGACGAAGAAGTAACCGCTGTCTGCTACTAGGCACGGTGGCGTGATGCGGAGTTGGATATATGTTTCGTTTATATATATATATATATGTATATATATATATGTTGTTCTAGTTGTATTTTTGTTTTGTATAGCGCGGCCGCCACTCGACAACCCCACGATCCCTCGGCAGGCCCTCGGCGGAAATGTGGCTCAAGTATTGTCCAGACAATTCCGGATCAAGCGAGTCAAGAACGTGTCCGGAATATTCAAGAGGGAATGTGCGGAGTGGTGTCCTCTCGGAGTGTCCGGAATGCCCGGAACAACGACCGGAGGGATTATCCGCACGTTGTATCTGAAATCGACATATTCGGAGTTTGGGTATAGAAAGTACAATGTGTTTTGCTATGAATTAAATTATGCTTTGATTGGATTACAGTTGCCAATCGCTCAGAATGAGATGTAATGTGTGTGTTAGTTATATGCGGAAAACTTGGGCCATACACGACACACTTCGATAATGTTGAGGAAGTGTGTACCACATGCAACGGCATTCGGGAGACTCGCGATGACATGTTGCCCTTTGCGACGAACATAGCTTGCAGCATGCATTCAACACAATTTCCAGCATCTGCTAAACACAATTTTATTCGACTGCAAGGAAGGAATCCTCAACTATTTTGGAAGTCATGTTACTATTACTGGTCGACTGACCTACCTGGTTTAGTACCTACACTGTCAAATCAAATGACGGTATCCGGTTCAGTGAAAAGCTTGTCCGTGCAATAAACACCGGCGAACCATATCTGGGAAATCAAACAAACAACTGGTTCTTTACGAAACCACTCGAGAACAGAGATCTCGGACAACCCGAATCAAAAATTGCACTCCACGTTTTTTCAGGTGCCAGAAAGCTGGGATTTTTGAACCCCCGGAGGGCGCGCCCAAAGGAGCAGGGCATATCGGCATAAAACAAATCAGAAGTTCGTTATAAATAAGCACTTCAAAAAGAAATGAATACCAATACAAACCCACATAATTACATAAACCTGCCACCGTCCGTAGACGGGGACACTTGCTACATGCTTGCGACACCATTTGGAGCACCTGCTGAACGCGATATGATTCTCCTTCAAGAAAGGAACCCTCAACTATTTTTCAACGATTTTTAAAGTGATTTCATATGAATGGTTGACTGCCCTACCTAATTTGGTACCTCCAAATCAAATAAGGGTATCCGGTTAAGTGAAAAAGGTTGTCGATAAAACCAAACGTCAAGCCATAATTTGGAAATCGAAGAAAAAACAGTTTCTTCATGAAACCACTCGAGAACAGAAATCTCGGATTCGAGAATTGGACCACCCGAATCCAAATTGCGATCCGCGTTTTTTCAGATTCCATCAATGTCGGATTTTGGACCCGCCGAAGAGTGCCCAAAGGAGCTGGGCATAAAACAAATTAGAAGCTCTTTATACATAACCATATAAAACCACATGCTTATATGAACTGGCCACCGTCCGTAGACAGGGACACCTTCGGATCGAAACCAATATTAAACTGAACCGGATACCCTCAAATGAAACAGTCAACAAATACAAGACGGCCAGAAACCGCATATGTGGCACTTTTGCGCACCTCCTGAGGCAACTTCGATGAAATTGCAGCCAGAGCTGCTCATGAGGGTCCCGGGGGCGTGGGGCCAGCCAATCAGGACAAGGGCAAGGGCAACACTAGTGGCCACAAGCCAGTGCGTAAAAACTGAGTCCCCCTCCAAACTGTTTTTTGGGAAATCGTTGCAACGGTGTCGGGTAATGAGCTGAGAAAACTAAAGTTCCTAACCTGCCTATGCTTGTAGAACGTCTGGCATATAATCATGGGAAATTAAGGAGCAAACTAAGTCCGGTAGAGGGGGATAAGATCATCTATAGGGAACTGGACTGAATACAATCCCCCCCAAAGAAGCGAAAGCAACCAAATATTCATCTCTAGTTTGCGAGCGAGAGAGAAAAACATTAAGTATAGGAAAACATGAGAAAACACTAGCTAATTAGTTGTTGTCATTTCTCCCTCGGTAGAAAAACAACTAGAACGATACACACATACTTAGTTGTAAGAAAGCATAAGATATATAACACATACTTAATTATGGTTTCTCTCTCTCCCTCTCTCTCTCTCTCTCTCTCTCTCTCTCTCTCTTTGTGTTTCGATACGGTTCATGGACGTAATTAAGCAACACGTTGCTGCTCGGTCCTCGAAAATTGAATACTGGAATCAGATTTTTGTTTGGGGTGCGTTTTTCGAAACTGTGTTCTCCCCGAAGGGCTGGCAAAAGACTCCCCAAATTGTAAAAAATCCAAGAATATTTGACTCTTACTGGTTATAAAATGACTTTACTCAATTCCACATGCAAGTTGGATGCGGTTCCAGGGCCCCGGGGCCAGAAAATAAGGTTTAGGGACCAGGGACCGGAAAATAGGATTTAGTTGTTGCTTGACACTGATTATTTCCATCACCAGTATGACAAGGGCAGCAAGAATGGCCATGACCCAATGCGCAACTTTTCTTTAGACTAATATAGCTAATACCCATACACAGTCGAGGCCTCTAGTTTGGATATTTTTCAAAAAAGTGGTTTTCCTTGTGTACGGGTCTCTATTAATAATGGTGGTGGGCATCATTAGGCAACTCCTGAACTCTATATTCCGGCCCCGGGTCTCTGAATCCTATTTTCTGGCCCAGGGCTCTTCAAAACAGGTCGGTGGTGTGTTTAAATGCATCTGAGCTGTTTTTTGCTTCGAATTTGCGTGTGGAAATAAAAACAACCATTGTACAATCGATAAGATCCAATTATTTTGGATTTCAACAATCTTTGGGAGTTTTTGTTGCCAGCCCTTCGGGGAGAACACATTTTCGAAAAATGCATCCCAAAACAAAATATGACCATGTGCTGCTTAAGTACGTCCATCATCCGTATTGCAAGGTTTTAGATTCTATTAATCGGTCTCCAGACCCCGGGACCCTTATAATAAAGTCCGCCCCGGAATTGCGTCGAATTTGCCGCAAGTGTTACGCAAAACGGTGGAATGAGAGATTTTATACCTCCGGGGACTAGTTTTCCATTCTCCATTATGGATTCCGATGGAGTGCGGGGCCGCCGTCTGCGGCCCCCCCTTCCACTGTAGTGGAGGCGGCCGGAGGCCGCCAATGTTGGATGGAAAATAAACAGACAAACCCGACGAACACAAGTTTTATTTATACAAATTAGATGCTTTGCCTGGGTGTGGGTATTAGTGCTACGGTTGATGAAATCAATCAAGCGACACTTTGGTGTCCTGAAGCTTTGAAAGTGGTTCGCCACAAAAACACATCTGGGGCATCAAACAGGTTCAGAATATCATCTCGGCCTGATATTCGGTATACCGGCTCCGAATAGCGTTGCGTGTCTTTTTCGTTTCGACTGGAACTCTGGGTTTGCGAAGATTTGGTGGCCGGACTAATTCATCAATTTTTGCAAATAAAAAACTAACTGTGCCAGGACAAGTTGGGATGATGGGCAACTGTTGCAAGCAAGAGTTGTGACTACAAGTAGTTGCTGAAATATGTCCATCTTCAAATTTGTACCAAACCACATGCCGGATTTAAGTGATAGTTATTTGATTGTTTCACCGAAGGATACCTATAGATTTATCCCAAGGCGTTGCTTAAATTATTCCGTCAACAGTACGATCGGTTGCTTAAGAACAGTTTGTTTCCATTAGGAACTTGAGCCCCTCATTTTTGCCGAAATGCATAACTATTTCATTGTGCATTTGTAAATAAGAAGGTATAATAACTTCGTAAATAAAAAAGGCAAAACTATTATGTTGGGAATACAGAGATCTTGGTTAATGGACATGGGGTTAATCAGTACAGGTGTTCTTTATATGATGCAAACATATATTGTTCTGTTTATATGCACACTATATAGCTATATTGCAAATACCTCCTGTATTCCCTATCCGTATGGTCATTATTCCAGATCCCCGCAATTGCAAACTCAGAGTTCTGCCTTTAAAGTTTTTGAATAACTTCGAACAAAACAGCAAAAAGAAAACCATAGACGGTTACCTGAATACTCTTGTGTGGGAACAGGCGGAGTTTTAACGTATGTGGGCGCAAAACACAAATATGGTTGTCGTTTGTGAACATGTGCGTGCTAAACCCTGACAATAGCACAAGTACGATTTCCCGAATCGAGCATGCTCGTCTGAAACAAATTATTATTTGTAAGCGGGGCTGGCAGATGCTGGTGTCTAGCCCCAACGAGAAGCCCTGAGGGGCTCGATCGGAAAAAATGAACGTGTTCTTGATAAGACACTTGGCCGTCATATTATACTCCGACAATCAATGAAACTGTTCGCAGTGCCGCAGTTCGCAATGGAACCAGCAATAATTATTTTGAAGTTCGGAATTCGCAGCCCCATGGGGCCCCATGGTCCCTGCCAACGCATAATGTTCTCGCCGGACTCGCTGAATGGAATTATTAAGATGTTCGCAGTTCGCGCCTGCGTTCTCAAACCGACCATATTTATCATGTTTTCGCAGGTCGCACTGGTGGGCCCCATAATTTTGAATTAATAGTTTCATTGATTGTGGGAGTAATTCCCAGGCTCGCCTTTGCAAAATTGCACAAAGACTTCATCGTGTCTCCGTCGACCACCGCGCCCGCGGCGGCTTTGGCCTGTTCGCTGCGGTTCGTGATGAACGGATGCTTGAGGGCATCCTCCGCCGTCAGCCTGGGAGGCTGCTAAATTTAATACACAACAGGGGAACTTATAGGAAAATACAAAACAAGCAAGCATGAAGTGAAGATACGTATATAATATGTGAATTAGGGTTTAGGGTTTAGGGTTGAACCGTCGACCACCGCGCCCTCGGCGGCTTTGGAGAGTTCGCTGCGGTTCGTGATGAACGGATGCTTGAGGGCATCCTCCGCCGTCAGCCTGGGAGGCTGCTAAATTTAATACACAACAGGGGAACAACAGGAAAATACAAGACAAGCAAGCATGAAGTGAAGATACGTATATATATATATATATATATATATATATATATATGTGAATGTCCGAAACATTCCGGCAGATCCTACGTAATCCGGCCGAACCTTCATGGGCGCATGTGGGTCCCCATGGGCCCATGTTCCCATGGGCCCATAGGGCCCAAGCCGGCCGGCCGCGGCGGCGGCGGGCGGGCGGCCGGCAAGCGGCCGGCTCTGCAACACAATTTGGTGAACTGCCAACAGATAGGGCACTTGTATCAAAATATTGGTGACGGACATAATTAAGAAACACCTAAACCATATTTTCCGGCCCCGGGCCCTAAAGCCTATTTTCCGGCCCCGGTGCCCTTCAAAACAAGTCGGGGACGTTTTTAAATGCGTCTGGGATGTTTCTTGCATCGAATTTGCATGGGGGGAATGGGTAAAACATCCTATAAGCAATCAGATCCTAACGGTTTGCGAATTTCATCACCATTTTGGGAGTTCTTTTGCCAGCCCTCCGGGGAGAACACAATTTCGAATAACGCACCCCAAATCGAAATCTGGCCATAACATTAAATTTTCAATTCCCGACCACCAAAGTGTTGCTTAACTTAATCAATCAATCGTATACAGATACTGATGTTTTGTATTATTTGTATGTTTACATTATATATATATATATATATATATACTTATATTCGCCTAGTGTGTTCAGTCTGCGCTGTGCCGTTTCTGGCGACTACCACTAGGCGCCAATCACGTACACCTGGGTCGTCACTTTGGAAACCTCCCAATCTGGAGCTACACCCCTGGGATAATTTCCCAAAGGGGGGCAACTACCAAAGCACACCTAATCCTTCTCTCTCTCTCTCTGGTATATACCGGTACTGTCAGTTTTATATATAAAAATGTGTGTATATATGTATATATGTATTATGTTTTTATGTAAGGGAATTTCCAAATTGCCCCACCATTTACCAGTCAACTTTGGCGCACATTATATTTCGCACATGCACTTCCGAAATGCACCCGGTATTTCTCAATCGTTTCTTCAAGTCGGGGCACATCAATGGGGGCCTTTTGTTTGGAGCACCTGGGGGTCTGGAGGGCCGTTCTCTGAGGCGGGTGGTCTGGCGGAAGAAACAAACAAGAGTCTCGAAATTAATCTCGCAGATATCTGTATATTTTTGGCTGGGGCAACCACATAAAATGCCTAGGCTTCGACATAACAAAACTTCGCAGCTATAAGTTTCGCAAGGGGGCACCATCACAATATCCAAACATGTGTTTTATTTCCAACAATCGTTTTCTGACAGTATACTCGATCTTCCGTAATTTAAAGTCGTGTTAATTTGAGGGTACTGTTTGTCGTCCGGCCGCCGCCCGCCGGCCGCCCGGCCGCCGGCATGGGCCCATGGAGCCCAGTGAGCCCCTTGGGTCCCATGGGCCCCATGGGCCCCTTGGGGGCCCATGCGCCCCATGGGCCCGTGGCCCCTATGGAAGCCTATTGGGGCAAAATGCCTTTGAAGAACCATTCAATTACGAAAGATAGTGTATGTGTCAAGCTATGTTTGCCCATAAAAATGTCAGCCCGCCTACTGGTGCGCCCTCCCGTAATAAGGACACTGCCCCTCGGGTAAACAACCTCATGCAACCTGGGAGGCTGCACAATTTCACATGAAATAGGGAACTCCCTTCAAAGTGATAAGCCATATACACACTGGTAAGGAAATAATCTCTTTCCAGATTCGTGCAGAAATATGTTTGTCTTGGTTGGAAAAGACATGAAGTATTTGTCGACTCACCTGGTAGGGAAATAATCTCAAGCAAGGCCCCTAACACCATTGATACAAAATACATCCCTTCGCCCACTTTTGTGTTTATTCGTGATGTTTGGGCATGTCTTGCGGTTCTTGCCTCCACCCACCTGAGTAGACAAATCATTATGCCTTTTCCACCAAGGGAAACGAACAATCGAACTGTATACAAATCTGGAAATATACGCCTTGCCTGCTGCAGTGAATAGGAAACACAATATGCAATATAGACCCACACATTATTCGAGGGTGTTGAGGCACCGGCTTCGTACTCGAAAGCAGTCACGCGATGACCCAGCATTGAAAACGTTGCCGACAAGCCATCATAAACTACCCTGTTGTGCGGGAAAAGCAAAGCGAGCACCAAAATGCCAATCTACACTCCTGGTCTTGCTTGCAACTACTTTTTTCTTGTAGGCGAGGTTCAAAAATATGACTTCTGATACGAATCTCTCCGCCACGGATGCTACGCGTGCAAAATCACAGTATGATTCGAAGTCTCCGCACCCCGAATCCAATGGAAGAGGTCCCGGACCAGGAACCCGCCAAAAAACAGGGAACATATTTCACTTTATGTTCTGTCCGGCCCCGATGCCACTTGTCTCAGGCTGCCAACCATAAATTCAAAAATACCATATGGTACTCCCCGAATGGTTGGTCGAAGGAAAAAGACGAAAGGGGGGGGGGGAAAACTGATTTCATTTATTATTTCGTTCTGGTTTTTGTTTTGTCCAAAAACGGGAAGCGTCGACCAAACATAAAATACTGCAGATATGTCTGATTTATGTTTGGTGGACGGCTCCCGTTCTTTTTTTTTGGGGGGGGGGAGGGGGGCGGGACAAAACACAAGCCAGAAAACAAAAACGGAACCCCTACTAGCCCTTTGGAGTTTATGGAATTAATGATTTTCCATTGTTGGCATTTTGGGTCTGACAGCCTGAGACAGGGGGCATCGGGGCTGGACAATTTATTTTGCTTGCCCGAGTAACCCCATGCACTTGGGAGAAAAAGTAACAGCCCCCATGCCCCACAGCACAAGGAAAGGGCGAGCACCGAGGCACGGGAATCGACTCTGCCATTGAAAGGTAGATCCTGGGGGTTGACCTAAACCACGCTGCCGTTTGGAGGCTTAAAATAATATATATATATATATATATATATATCTTTTTTTTTTAGGGCGCAATTCCTGACGGCACCTTGAGCTCTCGGAGAGTGGTCCCCCACCCCAATAGCCCATAGGCCAATTTCCAAAAATGCCACGATTCGGGTCGAGAATAAACAATTTTAGCTGAAAATTGGTCAATTCGAGGCATATCGGGTCAAATAGCCATTTAAACCAATCAAGACCATTAAATACCAACAAAAAGCAACTAAAACTTATAAAAACTTATAAAACCTTTAAAAACTTAATAATACCTCCGAAACGGCAGACCGGTAAATGGGGTTTGATCAAATGCAAGAAAATCATCGGATTTCTTAAGATTTCAATGAGCATCCAATGGAATCCAAGGAGATGCCACCTCCAGGT
>Ga0099797_101517_pt1 | contig 12026 bp, 9 predicted proteins | sample Uncmet_Sort48C_1_FD_89871 | JGI IMG/M metagenome (GOLD analysis project Ga0099797, IMG submission 89871) | Marine eukaryotic communities from CALCOFI LINE 67, Pacific Ocean - C012_Sort48C_1 | ecosystem: Environmental > Aquatic > Marine > Oceanic | place: Pacific Ocean: Monterey Bay | collected... | reverse complement strand
CGTACATTTGTCGAATAAAAGAGCTCGTGAATTTTGAAAATCTTATTCTTCCACATATCGATGCTTCGAAATTAGCTAGTGAGAGGTCGAAACGGCTTGACCACAGACGTGTTCTATCCATTTCGATTTTTTCGAAAAATGTTGAACATTTTTGGCGAGAATCTGAAATTTTCCGAAATTCAAGAAAATTCATCTCCGAACCCATATATATCGGGCCGGGACTGACAACGCAGTCAAATTACCAACAAGACGAGTATTCGACTATATATATAAATCCCTGGCCACCGACACATTCTATTCATTTCGATTTTTCGAAATATTAAACGTTTTTGGTGAGAATCGAACATTTATCTTCGAAACGAAACCGACCACGAGAACAACCACACAGTCAACTTACCGACCACGACAGTCAAAGAAAGAACCGGGACCGACCACGCAGTCAACTTACCGACAAGACGAGTATTCGACTATACGAATCCCTTCTGGACGTGTCACTCGAGCGGAAACTTGGTTGACGGTTTACCGCTCGCCATGCATTGATGGTGTGATTAGTTATCGAGAAATAGTGTGTGAGAATTACGGAGGTTCAACCTTCCAACCAATTTCATGGTTCGAAATCAGCTATTTATAGTTTTCGGAAATGTTTAATGTTCGGCTCCATAAATATGAAATTTCTGACAGTTGTGAAACACATAGCGCTGGAATCCAGTCGGGAACAGAAATAACCTTAATTTTGCAAGCTTTTCTGAGCATACAAGAAACACACGAAACATTCAAGAACACTGAAAAAAACGATAGATCGTAAGCGACAACAAGACACCGAACTTCTTCTACTATGGAATTTGACCGAACACTCACGAAATGGTAACGGAAAGTGCTCACATATCGATAATGAGGGCGAGAAGACAAATGACTGCACGACACGAGCGGAGTAAACCCAGATAAGTAACGGGATAGACCCAAACTTAGATAAAACAATAAAATTAATCAAATCTTCAACATCGACATTCTCGCTATCTCCATAATCACATAAACCTAGATGTTCCTAGTTTAGTTTACCTCATTTCCGACTTTTTATTCGAGCATGTGCATTAATAACAAGGGTTCCCTCTTTTCTTTGGGCAGGCAATTCTCTCTGACCCAAAATAATGTCCTTAGGGGGCAAGCGAGGCCACTTGGCACCAGTGACCTTCTGCTCAGTTGTCACACATATATTTTGAGAAGGTATGCTTGCTGCGTAATCTGACACGCACGGTAAACCCGGTGTTGGTGTTTGTAAACGGAACGTGGCCCTGACACCGGACAACGAAAAAACGCGGACGGCTCACAACCTCAAACAAAAAAAAAAAAACAAACGCCCATTGGTTTCAGATTTCAAATATCTCTATATATATTTATATATCGTCCCGTTTTGCATTTCTTGCCGATACAATATAAAGTGTTAGGCGTAAAGTGTCGGGGCCGCTGAGGTAATACCACCCGCCTGTTTTTATAGGCTCGCGGTCCTTCACTTTATGACCTTTCCCAAAGAATTACGTTCCTGCCTCGCCATGTTGGACTTTCTCCGGGAGGCGGGGTCAACTCATGTCATCTGTTCGGAACTTCCTGTCTTGAGACAAAGTGGATGTGCCCTCCACATTTGTTTCAAGTTAAACTTAGTTGTCACCCTACAGCTCCGCACATAAGTTACAAACACCAGCGGAACACACCACATTGTTTTGCAGCCCCTGCTCTCTGTGAAAGCTCGTATTCCTGACACCCAATTTCTTTTTTGCTCCGAGTGTTGCTTTGCATGGCTGGGTGTTTGTGTTTTTTCAAACGCTGCCATCACATTCGTGTACTTCTTGCATCTGCCTTGATGTGTCAATGCAGTTACCCTTCTGCCTGATCCAGATGAGAATGCTCTTGATTTTTACTAGTTCACCGGCTTGTGTTTCGCGGTGGCAAGCAAAAAAGACCATGCCTGCAGTATTGGTGCACTCTTCATGGATACAGACACCGAACAAGTTGGGGTCAGTAATTATTTAAGATTATACTCGTCCCGGACTGAATTAAACATAACCATATGACTGATATGATATCAGTTAATGACTCGTCCCGCAGAGATTTCCTCTCTCTAGAGTAATAATGACTCGTACAGAAGGGATTCTTCCCTCTGAAGAGTAATAAGGATGCTGTCCCAGCTAGTTGCCGATTTTTAAGGCAAGCGCCTATCCGGATATCTCGGTACAAAATTCTCGATTATGCATACACTTGTCGATAAATATTGCATGGGAATCTTAGAGATTCAATCCTTCCACATACTGATGATTCGAAATTAGCTAGTGAGAGGTCGAAACGTCTTGACCACGGAGGCGTTCTATCCATCTCGATTTTTCGAAAATGTTGAATATTTTTGGTCTGAAATCTGACATTTCTGAAATTAAGGGAGAAACCAGCTCGAGTATATATTCCGAGACCATACTGAATACAATAGCATTCTAAACACTACAAAGTGAACACGGGACAGTCTATTCCTAGAAAATTCTGAATACTCTCTGGTCGCCCGCCCTTCCAATATTTCTGGAAGTTCTGAAACTTCATGCTCAAATAATATACACGAGACCTTAATTAAATGTCAGTCACTCAGACCTGTACAGTGACTATGAGAGAATATATATCCCTTCTGGACGTGTCATCCGAGCGGAAACCTGGTTGACGGTTTACCGCTCGCTATACATGCTGTTTTTCGAGCTAGTTGCGGATACTTGTCTAGAAGGGGTTCTCCTCTCGGAACAATAATGTTTTGTCCCACCTCGTGAATTAAGCTAAACTATTCGTCGAACGAATAACCAATAACTTGTGCAAAAGAAACTCTACAATCTGAGGAGTACTCATGATGCTGTAGTGCTGTTCCGTTATAGATTTGACTCGTACAACAAGAAATTCTTTATATTCAAATAATAATAATAATAATAATAATAATAATAATAATAATAATAATAATGCTGTCCGAGCTAGTCGTCGATGTGACTCGTACTTAAGGAATTCTTCTCTTCCGAAGAGTAATAATATACTGTTTTAACTAGTTACCAATTTTCTAGGCGAGTGTCCATTATATTTTTCGGTCCGAAATTCCTGATGCTGAATACATATTTCGAATATTGCTTTGTAATTTCGTATATATATCCAATGTACACACTAATGCTTCGAAAATAGCTAGTAAGAGCCTTATATGTCATGACCATGAATACGTTCTATCGATTCTACTTTCCGAAAATACTGAATATTTTGAAGAAATTCGAAAAGAAAAAACAAAATAGAAATAGCAATGAAATTGCAGCGACAGCGTCCGAAACTATGGAATCTATTACGAGACTATTGGGAGGGAATCTATTCGGCAAGGCAAATCCCTTCTGGACGTGTCACTCGAGCGGAAACCTGGTCGACGGTTTATCGCTCGCCATACATTCCGGGCGAGCGTCTATCGGTAAATTTCGGTGTAAATTTCTTGATGATGCATACATTTATCTAGAAATAATGCGTGGAAATTTTAGAGATCAATTGATTCCATATATTAAGGTGTCGAAAATAGCGAATGAGTGGTTCAGAAGGCTTGACCAGAGACGCGTTCTATCGGTTCTAAATTTTTGAAAATGTTAAGTATTTTGGAAGAAAATATGGAAATTCCCCGAAATCCGAGGAATGACACTGAAAACAATCTAGAACAACCCGAAATTTACAAGCTATCCCCAAACCATAAAATAGCATCATTCCCTCCACAATACAAATTCCTTCTGGACGTGCCACTCGAGCGGAAACCTGGTTGACGGTTTACCGCTCGCCATACATAAGGATGCTGTCCCAGCCAGTTACCGATTTTCTGGGCGAGCGCCTATTCATAAATTTCGATGCAAAATTCTTGATGATATATACATGTATCGAGAAATAGTTCGTGGGAATCCTTAATTTTCAGTCCTTCAACATATAATAGCTACTAAATTAGCTAATGAGATGCCGTATCGGCTTGACCACAGACACGTTCTATTCAGTTTATTTTTAAAAAATGTTGAATATTTTGGGTGAACATCTAGATTTTTTCGAAATTTCTGAAAATTCATCTCCGAACTATGGATAGCAGACCGGGACCGACCCAGCTCTCTAGAATACCGGGAAGAAGAATTTTAGACTATACCAATCCCTTCTGGACGTGTCACTCGAGCGGAAACCTGGTTGACGGTTTACCGCTCGCCATACATTCTGGGCGGGCGTCTATTCATAAATTTCGATGCAGCAAAATTCTTGATTATTAATGAATTTATCGAACAATAGTGCGTGCGAATTCTAGAGAAACCTCATAACAATGCTTCGGAATTAGCTAGTGATATGTCAACACGTCTTGACTACAGACATGTTCTATTGTGTTTAATTGTTCGAAAAGGTTGAACATTTTTAGCGAAAATCTAGAAATTTTAGAAATTTCAGAAATCTACCTATACACTTATAGATATTAGAAACTACAGGTGTCCCTGACCCTATAGTGTCGAAATTAGCTGCTGATATGTCTAGACAAATTAACCACGAACATATTCTACCCAGTTCGATTTTCGAAAATGTTGCATATTTTTGTTGAAATCTAAAAATTCTGAGAATCTTCCGAATATGTACTGAAACCCATCGAGACATCTACGACTTACCAACCACCGTCTAGAGACTATACAAATCCCTTCTGGACGTGCCACTCGAGCGGAAACCTGGTTGACGGTTTACCGCTCGTTATACATAAGGATGCTGTTCTAGCTAGTTGCCGATTTTCCGGGCGAGCACCTATTCATAAATTTCGATGCCAAATTCTTGATAATACATACATTTATAGAATAATTGTGCATGCAAATTTTAGAGATCCATTCCTTCCATATACTGATGCTTCGAAATTAGCTAGTGAGAGGTTCGAACGGCTTGACCACAGACACGTTCCATCCATTTCGATTTTTCGAAAATGTTGAACATTTTTGGTGAGAATCAGGATTTTCCGAAATTCCAGAAAAATTATGTCCGAACCTATAGAGAGCATAACCAGAACCGACCCAGCAGTCTATAATACCGACAAGACGATTATTCGACTATACGCATCCCTTCTGGACGTGTCACTCGAGCGGAAACCTGGTTGACGGTTTACCGCTCGTCATAGTTACAGATTTTCGGGTCGAGCGCCTATCGGTATATTTCGATGCAAAATTCTTGATGATACATACATTTCTCGAGAAATAGTGCGTGTGAATTTTAGACTTTCATTCCTTCCACATATATGCATGCTTCGAAACTAGCTAGTGAAATGTTGAATTTCCTTGACCACAGACGAGCTCTATCCGGTTCAAATTTCCGAAAATGTTGGATATTTTTGGTCGAAAATTAAAAAAATCTGAATTTTCTCAGGAATCGTACTGAAACTCATCTAGAGCGGCCCGAAGCTCTCACACACATTACACAGACAATTGAAGCCTCTAGGGACTATACAAATCCCTTCTGGACGTGTCACTCGAGCGGAAACCTGGTTGACGGTTTACCGCTCGCTATACATTTTCGGGGCGAGCACCTATCCGTAAATTTCGATGCAAAATTCTTGATGATGCAAACATTTATCGAATAATAGTGCGTGTGAATTTTTAATTTTCTGTCTTTCCACATACTAATGCTTCAGAATTAGCTATTTAGAGCTTGGAAGGCATTAACCACAGACGAGTTCTATTCATTCCAAATTTTCGAAAATGTTGAATATTTGGGTTGACAGTCTAAAATTCCCTAAAAATCCCAGATTTGTTATGAAACAAGATTAGATCTGGGGGAATCGTGTACATGTGTCATACTAAAAGTAAAGTCAACCATGAGACTATAACAATTCTGAGAGATGTTAAACATTTTTAGGAAACTAAAAAAACTTGAAAAGCAGCTAGATGTCGATTACCACTGATCTGGAGCAGTTCAACACCAATCAGGTCCCAGCCCGAACATGTAACACACCAATGAGACTATAGAAATCCCTTCTGGACGTGTCACTCGAGCGGAAACCTGGTTGACGGCTTACCGCTCGCTATACATGGGAGGTTGAACCGTCTTGACTGGAGACCCGCTCTATCGGTTCTAAATTTCGATCTTTGTTAGAAACTCTGAAGTTATGAAAGTTCCGAAAATTGTATCTTAAGTAGCTATATAGCAGCCATAAACCGCATACACCGTCCCAGACACCATAAAAGATACACGCCGAACAATACCACTCCCTTCTGGACGTGTTACTCGAGCGGAAACCTAGTTGAATGTTTACCACTCACGATACAGTCTGACCATGGAACTTCGAGGGCAAACCGTCGACAGACCAAGGAAGGACGAAGAGGCAGATCAAAGGTTTGGGGGGAAGGGGTGAGCGTAAGGCAAGGAGGCTGGTAAGGGCAAGGCGAGGCGATGGACTGGATAAGAAAGGGGGAGGGGGGACAAGGGCAAGGCAAGGAGGGGAGGTGGCAAGCCAGGATATTTGGAAATATCCCAAATCATACCAAGTAAAGAACAGCGAAAAACATTGCCAGGTTACCCTTCTAAAGTAGCGGTCGTGTTCACCTACATCTAAGCTTTTTGAATGCATCGACTTTTAGGTGACATTAGCTGAAGCCATCGTACGATCACTAATATCAGCAACTTTTCGTTTTCATTTATTTCAGAATTCGGGGTGGTTAGTTTGCGAGCTCTCCCAGATTTTTTTTAGTAAAATGCACCCGACACATAATTGTTACTCTATAAGTATGTGAACCTAATCCCCCTGAACAGTGACTTTGCGGCGAACGACTTGTGAGGCTCTAGAACAGCAAGGCATCGGATGTATGTATATATACAGAAGGGTTGTGCCGTTGGTATTTGGAAGGAACAATGGGAATATACTGCAACACTATCGAACCTGCATAGGAATAATGATGATACTTTAGGTTTGTATAATAAGCGTTACAATGTTGTGCTGAATACATCCAGACACTAGCCTGAACCCAGAATTGTTGTCATACTAACAAACAACACATGTTAGGCGCCACACATCTGCGCAGAAGTAGATTTGAAATACCAATTCGAGTAAGTGACTCGTTCAGAAGGGATTCTTCCATCTGAAGAGTAATAAGGATGCTTTGCTAGCTAGTTGCCGATTTGACTCGTTCACAAGGGATTTTCCCTCTGAAGAGTAATGACTCGTACAGAAGGGTTTCTTCCCTCTGAAGAGTAATAAAGATGCTGTCATAGCTAGTTGCCGATTTTCCGGGCGAGCGTCTATCGATATATCTCGGTGCAACATTCTTGGTGATGCATGCATTCATCGATAGAACGTACTTGCGAATCCTGAATTTCTAATCCTTCTACATATGTGCTTCGAGATTAGCTAGTGAGAGATCGAACATACTTGACCAGATACACGTTCTATCGGTTCCAAAAATTCGAAAATATTGAATATTTTAACGAAAAATCTGAAAATTTCAAAAGATCTGAGGAATTGCACTGGAATCAATCCAGGACCGCCAGGAAATTCAGCTTCAGAATCTATCCCGCAATTCCAAAGGGGATTATTCGACAATGCAAATCCCTTCTGGACTTGTCACTCGAGCGAAAACCTGGTTGACGGTTTACCGCTCGCCATACATAAGGATACTGTTATAGTTAGTTGCCGATTTTCGGGGCGGGCGCCTATTCGTAAATTTCGATGAAAAAATCTTGATGCTGCAAATATTCATCGATGGGAAATACATGGGAATCCTGAATTTTCATTCCGTCTATACATCAATGCTCGGGAATTAGCTAGTGAGAAGTTGGAAAGCCTTGACGACAGACGAGTTCTATCGGTTCTAAATTTTCGAAAATGTTGAATATTTTTACAGAAAATCCGAAAAATCTTGAAAATTCACAAAATTCGAACTGAAATCGATACAAGACCACCGGAAACCACCCAAGGTTGCATACTGGACGATCAAGATCCCTTCTGGACATGTCACTCGAGCGGAAACCTGGTTGACGGTTTACCGCTCGCCATACATTCGGGGCGAGCGCCTATCGGTATATTTCGGCGAAAAAATTCTTGATTTTACAGACACTTATCGAGTAAACATGCTTGGGAATTCTTGTTTTTCATTCCTTCCGCATATGTTCGCTTTTGGAATTAGCTAGTGAGAGGCCGAAAATGCTTGACCACCGACACGTTCTATCGGTCTCGATTTTTAGAAAATGTTGGATATTTTTGGTCGACAATCAGAAAATTCTGAAATTTTCCGGATTCGTACTGAAACTTATCTAGAGCCGCCCGAAGCTCCAACACATGTCACACAGAAAATCCAAGCCAACTAGGGGACTATACAAATCCCTTCTGGACGTGTCACCCGAGCGGAAACCTGGTTGACGGTTTACCGGTCGCTATACATTGCAGAAGTTTGCGAGATTGGCAGTGCTTCCGCTCCATATTTTCGGTGCTTCACGTCAGTTAGTATATGAGAGATGTAACGGAGAGCAAAGGTAACAGATTCAATTGGACAACACATGAATATCATCATTGTTGTAACTATGAATCTCAGAGATGATATATGTATAGGCCCTGACAGAGCCATAAACCAGGACGCTGTGTGTGGGTTCATCACACACACATTTTCGCCGCCTGGTTTGTTTCCCGCTTTCACACCGTGGCTTTTGGGTCTTCGGCCTGAGTTGCTGTGGCTGTGTTGGGCTTCAGCTTGGGTTGCTTGGCCGTTTTTTTTTGTTCGTGTTCGCTCGCTCTTGCTTCCTGGTTCGTCCCCCGCGCGCTCCTCGTGGCTTTCTCGGGTCCTTGACTGAGTTGTTGCGGTGGAGACGGGCTTCGGGTTGGGTTGCTTGGCTTGTTTTTGTTCTTTGTTCGTGGCGGGTGGAGGGATTTATGCTTTGCATAAGTGGTTGCGCTGCCTGTTCGGCAGAGGCCCCCCCCCCAAAAAAATGCATTGGCTGATATCTGAGCACCTGAGAGAAGGCTCTTCAGCTGCACGTTTTTTTCGAGATTCTTGCTGCTTTGGCCTGGGCCTGGGTACGGTTCCCCGCCGGTGCCCGCCGCCGTCCGCCCGCAGCTGGCCGTCCACCAGCCCGGCACCATGGGGCCCATGGGGTCCATTGGGCTTGTGGGCACTATGGGCGCCATGGGCCCCGTGTGCCCCATGGGCCCTATGGTCCCCATGGGCCCATGAAGGGATAGAACATCGAAAAAACATGCGGCTGAACTAGGTGTGAAGGAAACCAGCCGACATATGCACATGTATCACCGCAGACTGTTTCATTTTTACATGCACCTGGCCTGTGAGGCTTGGGTATAGGGTTTAGGGTTCAAGGTTCAGGGTTCAGGGTTCAGGGTTTAGGGTTTAGGGTTTAGGGTGTAGGATTTAGGGTTCAGGGTCTAGGGTCTAGGGCTTATATGCACATATATCACCGCATATTGTTTTATTTTTAAATTCACTTGGCCTTTGAGCTTAGGGCAGAAATTAGCGATTTTGTTTCGGGTGTGTTTTTTTTGGAAATGTATTTTTCCCGAAGGGCGCTCCAAAGAACTTTCCAAGATGGTGTGTGTGGTGTGTGTGGGGGGTTTTCGTTTTTTTTTGTTTTAGGGATTAGGGTTTAGGGTTAATGGTAAATATTTCGGGTTGTTAGCATTTGTTCGTGTTGGCAGCTGTGTCAGTGAAAAATGGTAAACAAAAAATCCATAATATATTTCCGCAGACTATTTTATTTTTAAATGCGCCTGGCCTGTGAGCCTAGGGTGTAGTGATGATGGCATGGCAGCCCCTCCGTGCTTCACGCTCGTGTGCCTGCGGCAGTTCGAGGAGGAGATTGCGTCAGAGGCTGGAGCCGAGGTCCTCTCGCTCAGCCATGATAGGAAACTGCTGTCGCTGCGTGACCGCCTGGGGAGGTCATGGGTTGTAATGCGGACCCCGTATATTTATGGGATTAATAGGAAATATTTTATGGGATTTTTTTTGTCACCCTAAGCCCTAAACCCTAAACCCCTAACCCCAAACCCGTAACCCCCCCCACCCCACACACCCCATTTTTGGGAGTTCTTTGGAGCACTCTTTGGGGAAAAATACATTTTCGGAAAACATACCCGAACAAATCCAGTTATTTTTCGAAATCCGTTATTTTTTTACAAACTACGTATATATATATATATACACCACCGCCGCGTTTGAGCTTAGAAAAAATACGAAAATGGTTGGTTTATACCATTTCTTGGTGTATATGCAAACTGCCCCAAATATTGCAGTTTGTATATACACCACCACGGGGGCGCACAGCGCCCCCGTGGTGGTGTATGAGAAAATCTTGTATTTTGGGGCAGTTTGCATATACACCAAGAAATGGTATACACCAACCATTTTTTTTTTTGTTGTAGGCCCAAACCTGGTGGTGGTGTATATATATATATATATATATATATATATGCGGTCCCTATGTAGTGCAGGTCATTTTCCTTCGGTTGAAATTAAAAGCTCCTTAAAACAGGTCGGGAACGTTTTTAAATGCAGTTGTGGTGTGTGTTTCCATAGAATTTGCATACGGAAATAGTCGAGACATAGCATAACCCGACAAGATCCAAGCATTTTCTGTTGTGTTCTTTATCACTTCGGGGAGTTCTTGTGCCAGCCCTCTGGGGAAGTACACATTTTCGAAAAGTGCTCCCAACGAAACTCGGTCCCAGTTTAAAGATTTCAGCCGATAAATGACAATGACACGGAAATGCTTTCAAAGTTGCTCAAGAATCCTTCCGGCGTTGTGTTAAAGGGCCCCAGGCCCGAGCCCGTGCCCGGGCCTGGGGCCCTTTACACACCGCCGAAAAGATAATTGAGCAACTTCGAGAATTTGTTCATTCAGTTTTCATTTCTGGCCGCAACCCTTAAACTGGGATTGATTTGCTGTTGGGTGCCTTGTTCGAAAATGTGTGTTCCCTCAGAGGTCTGGCCCAAGAGTTTTCCCCGATTGTAAAAATGCAAAAACATTTGGATCTTATCGATGCTGCAATCGTTTCACCATTTCCATATGCACATTTGATGCAAAAACACACACCAGATGCATCTAAACAAGTCCGCGACCTGTTTTGGCGGGCCCCGGGGCCGGAAAATAGGGTGTGGGGACCGACCCGGGGCCGGAAAATGGGTTCGCATTGAATATATATATATATATATATATATATATAGTTCCTATTTAACAAAAATCACATATATATATATATATTTCCTGTGAAAAAATCGGTCCTTGGATTTCGCCTTTATTCTTCTGGGAATGGGGCCCCTTAGCCACAACCGCGCAGGTGTTTCTGCTACTCCTGCGACAATGCGCGGCCTTCTTTCCTGCTGCGGCAGCCGGTCGCAGTGGAGGTGCCCACAAAAAATATAGAAAACCTGAGATGTAATGGGATATATATATATATATATATATATATATGTATATGGGATTTGTTTTTAATATAGGAAATATATATATATATATATACCCTGAACCCTAGACCCTCTAAAGCCCTAAACCCTAAACCCTGACACATCCCATTGGGAGTTCTTTTGAGCGCCCTTCGGGAAAATACATTGTCGAAAAATGCCCCCCCCCCCCCAAAAGCTGTCTTTTTTGTGAATATCAGTCATGTTTTGGGAAACCCTTCACAACGACCGCTTGGGAGGTTGATCGGGAGTTTGAATCTTTCCGGCCCCGTGTTCCTAAACCTTATTCTTCGGCCCCCGGCTCCTTCAAAACAGGCCGGGGACGTTTTCAAATGCAGCTGGGGTGTGTGTTGCATCGGATTTGCATGTATCGATGACTAAGATCCAAACATTTTGAGATTTGCAGTATGGTCAAACATTGATATTAATAGTTTTTTCCTCGTGTTGGGGGGCTGGCACCCCCCAAACCCGAACCCCCCCAGACCCCCCAATGGCGGCCTTCGGGCCGCGACAAAATCGGCGAACATCCTCAGCTCTCCGAAGCGGTCCCCCAACCCAGTACCGATTTGATTGTTGACG
>Ga0099797_101516_pt1 | contig 12026 bp, 5 predicted proteins | sample Uncmet_Sort48C_1_FD_89871 | JGI IMG/M metagenome (GOLD analysis project Ga0099797, IMG submission 89871) | Marine eukaryotic communities from CALCOFI LINE 67, Pacific Ocean - C012_Sort48C_1 | ecosystem: Environmental > Aquatic > Marine > Oceanic | place: Pacific Ocean: Monterey Bay | collected... | reverse complement strand
ACCAGAGGCACCAACTGCTGGACCATCAACAAGCACAAATCAGATAGCCACTACACAGTACGTAATGAATGCACTTGCATCATTGATGCAGATCATGTCATTGAGCAGAGTTCCACCCATTATGTCAGTGAGATCTAACCTGGATTCAGGAATTTTCGAGTACAGTCAGCATAGTGCAATTTCAACAAATGTGGAGATTATGTTTGAATTCATCATTGAGAACCTGTTTCATTCATTTGAGGTGTCATATCAGCAGGGATCTGATGCAATGGTACAACTTGAATCGACAGAGGTTGTAAATATGTCACAGGTAAGTGTCGAAATCACAAAAGTTGAAGATGTGACCTTCAAGATCAATGCAAGCACAACATCAGCCACATTACCAGAGGTGTCATACATAGTTGACAAAGACAGCATTTATGATGTGACACCAGTATTTTCACAATTAGAAGATGTGTCTGCAGTTGTAAATTACAACTTGTTTGAGACAGACAATAATGAAGAAAGTCATCAAGTTAGCACCTTAACTGTAACATTCGAAAGTATCCTTGGGCATGATGTTACAGTGAAGTATACACAGAATAATGCAGGCATTAATGCAGAACCTGTGACAAAGATTGCCACTGTTACAGGTTCAAGTGCTGAAAGTAATCAAGTCACAGCAAAGTTTGCACTTGCATACAAAACACCAGTAACCTTTGAACTCAGTGCAGTTGCTGTGCGAAATAATGAGGAAGTCCCAGGAACATTTGATCATCAAGACTTGACAAGTCTAAGTGTGCAAGATATCACACCTGTTCTGCCAGTTCTTTTGAATGTTGCGAAACCTGCAAATGAAGGAACATTTTCATTGCCACAAGGAAAGCTGGTTGAATACAACAGGTTTAGTGTTAAGAAGAGAAATTTGAATTTGAATTTTGCATATTCACTTACTGGCATTCTGAGTTCATTTGTTGTGAGCTATGAACAATTAGTGGGCACAGAACTATTAGTGCTGAGTGTAAGAGTTGAAGCTCCAATTTCCGGAACAGAAATTCAATTGTTTGATGTCAGTCCACAAAGTATGAATGCAATGCATTTTACAATCACTGCAACAGATGCAAATGGAGTTAATCAACAGCTCACAGTGCCAAATGCTGAATTGGAAATCACAAGTTCAGAAATCTATGATTCTGCTGCTGATGTTTTACCAACAATGTTAGCATGGACAGACTCACGTCTATATACAGCAGAAACAGGCAATAGAATTGCAATTGTTCAAAATACATCCCCACAACTAGCACCTACACAAACTGTTTCATTCAGTGAATTGGATATAAATGCAAGTGAGTTCAGCACAGATGCCAGTGCTGCTGTCAATGAAGCAGTGGGCAAATACTTAGATGGTCGGGGTATTGATGACCAGCATTTTGGGTTCACATATTTAGATGAATTCAATGCCACTGGGTCATATGCCACTATTCATAGACCTGCACATTATGTCAACTGGGTTGGTCTTAAAGTTGGTAGTGATCACCTCCAGCAGCATAACAATGATCCCAAGAAAACACGCAAAACTGCAAGCTCAGGTGGTGGATGGGAGGCATACTACCTGGTTGACTATGGGACACACTGGTTGATACAGATGGGTACAGATGGCCCTAGGTTTCACATGCCACATTCAACAAGGTTAGCTGGTACAACTTGGAGTGGTGGTGATGGCAATGGTGGATTATTGTACTTTTTGGGTATAGGGTGGATGTACATTTATGCTGTTGGAGGTGACACAGTTCAACACTTGAGTGTAACTGCATCTAGTGATGTGACATTTGCAGCAAGTGATGATGAAACTGGAAAGCAGCGCTGGATTTTTGAGCAGAGTGAAACAGAAGGGTGGTATACAATTGAGATATCTGGTGGTATTAGTGAAGTGGATAGTAACCTAAGGAAGTACCTGAGTGTTGGTCAAGACACAGGTAAAGCACCTTATGTAAACATGTGGCATGCAGATGATGGAAGTGGAAGGCAGCGTTGGTTGTTGAAGAAAGGAGATGGGGATTGGTACAATATTGAGATTGTTGGAGGTGTAAGTGGAGGGTACAAGTTCTTGAGTACAGATGAAAATGGATCATTCATTCTGAGTGATGTGGATGATGGAACAGGAAAGCAAAGATGGAATGTGACATATGGACAGCTCACAGGAGTTAGTAAAAGCAAAGCTATGCAGTTCAAAAGAGATGGCAACTATTTGAGTCCAATTTATAGTTACTATGTAGCACACAAACAGGATATTCCACGCAGCATTCCAGATTTCACTGCTGCATCAGACTTAGTAGACTTTGGTGCACTGATGAAATACAATACATACACAGGACACAGCAACACAATAACACTCACTTTTGTTTCTGATGTTGAAGAATGGTTCAGTTCATTCAGTGTATCATACAAAGCATTGAGTGCATCAAGTACATCAAGTTTCGCAAGTGCTAGAGTGCCAATTGTTGACGATATATCAGGAAAACAAATTGAAGTCTCAGGTATCTTCTTGAATGAAGGCCCAGGGGTTGAGATTCAAATCACAGCAACTGGTGCAAATTCAATTACAGATACACAGACATACACATATGACACTCGCCCTGATTTTGTGGCAGGGCAACTAAAATGGACAGGAGGTCGTCTATTTACTGAAGAACCAGAAGGATCAGGTAGCACTGTTGAAATTGTTCCTAATTCAAGCAGTCGGTTACAACCAACACAAACTGTTTCATTCAGTGATTTGGAAATAAATGCAAGTGAGTTCAGCACAGATGCCAGTGCTGCTGTCAAGAAAGCAGTGGCCCAATACTTGGATGGTCTGGGTATTGATGACCAGCACTTAGGGTTCACATATCAAAATGAATTCAATGCTGAGGGGTCATATGCCACTATTCATAGGCCAGCACATTATGTCAACTGGGTTGGTCTTAAAGTTGGTAATCATCACCTCCAGCAGCATAACAGTGATCACAAGAAAACACAGACAACTTCAAGCTCAGAAGGTGGATGGGAGGCATACTACCTGGTTGACTATGGGACACACTGGTTGATACAGATGGGTACAGATGGCCCTAGGTTTCACATGCCACATCGAACAAGGTTAGCTGGTACAACTTGGAGTGGTGGTGATGGAAGTGGTGGATCATTGTACTTCTTGGGTAAAGGATCAAAAATTTGCGATTCTATGATGGGAAGTTATTTGAGTGTAAATGCATCTAGTGTAACACTTGCCAATATGCCATCTGATGGAAATGAACAGAGCTGGGCTCTTGCAAAAGATGCAACTGCAGATTGGTACAGCATCATATCACTACATACAAACAATTACCTAAGTGTAGATGAAGACTCCAATGTTATCTTGTCAGATGCAGATGATGGAACTGGAAGGCAGCGTTGGGTGTTGAATGAGACTGAACCAGATTCTTTTGGTGTTGTGTTTTCAGCCATTGAGATTTCTGGAGGGGTAATTGGAAGCAGTAAGTACTTGAGTCTTAGTCAAGATTTTTCTTCATTAACTTTAAGTGATACAGATGCAAATGGAATGTGGGTTGTGGAAGATGCAAAACTCACAGGAGTTAGAAAAGAAAGCGCTATGCATTTCCATAGAAATGGGAACTATTTGATTCCAGTTCATACTTATTTAACAGGCACTGTCAAGATTTCAGAAATGCAGTTCCCATCAAGTGAAACTGACAAATTTTTCCATCACAACACGTTACCAAGAAATGTAGGTAAATTGTGGTTCCAAAAGAGTACTAGTGGAACAAGGAATGCATATGGAAGACACATGCTTATACCAGTTGTCATCATTGGCACAAGCAGGCCGCCACCAGAGACTACCCACCATGTATTCCATCTTGTGGAAAAAATGAATGTGCATGTTTCAAATCAGCACATTACCATTACAGGGATTGAGCACACATATGACCTCTCAGTGGAGATCCCACAGGCAATACAAGTTTTTGAGAAGATGGTTATTGCCATTTACTTCAATCTTTGGATTGCTGCAGAGCACTACCCTGATGGTGCAGCTGACAAATTTGACATAACCTTCTTTGTTCGAGGAATGCACCGAGCAGATGTCCACAGAATTCCTGATCCAGATTCAGGTGAACAATTAGATGCTTATGCATTGCTGAATTCAGATGGTTCAGGTGACACTAAAAACAAACTATGGCAGACTAATAGTCAGATTCAAAATGCTACAGCACCGTACTATTCCACACCACATGCTAACTCAAAAGCAGAATTGTGGGCACTCAAATCCAACTACGACTATACAGACTTTCAGCATAATGTACATAGTAGCAATACTGCAGTATATTGGCAGCATGCCAATGATGGCAATCGAAGCATTTGGGATAGTTATACTCATGATGTTGGCAACCCCCATTATCAGTATCTAGAAAACAGAGATATGGACATATGGAGTAGAACCCCAAGTGCAGCGAAGCATATATCTCAAATATCTCAGCAAGAAAGGATCAAAAGTTTCATAGAGAACCATTGGATGCCTCGATATCAAGTCTCAGACTCAGATCCTGATGTTCTAGAGTTTGAGCCAAGTACAAGTTCATATGAATATCCTGGGCAGTGATGCATTGATGCATTCATTTTTTTGAAATTTTTTGAATTAAATTTTTCTTTTATATAGACAATGTTTGAAAAAATATTTAAGTACAAAATTCAATTGGGGCACTTAAGTGAACATAGAAGCTGAAACTGTACTTACTTTCAAAAAAAATGTGACATGGACATGATTCTTGTGTTTTAAGTACATTTTCAGCTTCTATGTGCCCTTAAGTTCCAAAATTGAATTTTGTACTTAAATATTTTTTCAAACGTTGTCTATATAAAAAGAAATAATTTTAAAAAATTTTTGTGCAAAATGAAAAAAAAACACAGTGCGCAAATGGTGTCGGTTGTGCTTGTAGGTCCATCTGGGGCTGGAAAGACTGAACTATTTAACAGGCTCACCAAATCAAGGAAGTATGGTGTTACCTGTGCATGCCAGTGCATGCCAGCTCGCTTTTGCTCTGAAGTGCTAATTTGGGATACACCTGGATCAGAGAGATTGCAAAAGGTCTTGAAAGCAGGAATGTGTCATGCCAGTGTACTTGTTGTTGTGATAGAACAGGATCAGTTCAGTGAAGCTGAAATCCAGAAGTGGGTGATGAAAGGTTTTTTAAATCGAATCAGTCCAGGTGTGCTTGTGTGCCTGACCAAATGCAAGCATAACCAGCAGCCCAAATGTAGTTACAAGACTATTTTGGTAAATACAAAAACAGGATTGGGTGTATATGAGTTGAGCAGATTCATGTCACAAACATGTGCTAATTTGCAAGCAGTTAGGCAAGTGGGTGATGTAAAAGGAAGTCAGTATGTGAGAAATCTGAAGATGCACTGCGCAATGAGCGATGTCATGGTTGATGTGCTGAGTGCGGGGGGTGAGAAAACAGCTGCCTCGGCGGAATACACTGACACACAGTTGTGCAGTTGCAAAGAGGATACTCCACAGTGTTCCTCATGGCTTTGGTGGGTGCTTGGTTATAGGAAGTAACACTTGGCTATGGGAAGTAGCTTCACATGAAGTGTCACACAAACTGCTGCCTTGCTTGTATTTTTGTCTGTGATAAAAAAATGTGAACTGTGTGAACTCCAAAAAAAAGGGGTGTTGAAAAATTGGCACATGTGCCTTGAAGGGTTGGTGCAGCATGGTCTGGACCAACTCAGTGATGAGCAACGGGATTTCGTATTGGAGGTGCACAAACAGGAACGGAATCTTACATTGCAGGCTGTTCCAGGGGCAGGAAAAACAACAACCCTGATTCAAATACAGAAGATGCTTACATGCAATGTTCTTGGACTGACTTACTCATCAAAACTGAAGGCAGAATGGCGTGAAAAGCATCAGGGCAATGTGCATTCCTTTCATTCCTTTGCGCTTCTGCTTTCACAGAGTTGCAATTACAAAAGAAACCTTCACACAGTATTTGATGATAAGGCAGTTCGCAAGTTCTTGAAGCAAAAACCAGTAGGTGTGCTACCTGACTTTGATGTTTGCTTGATTGACGAAGTCCAGGATATGAGTCAATTGCATTTCCACATCCTGGAGTGGTATGCAAAATACACACACAAAAAAATGCAGTTTGTACTGGTTGGTCAAGAGCAGCAGTGCGTGTATGATTACAAAGTAGGGGATGAGAAAGCTGATCTTGAATACTTACTCAATCCAGCACGGAAATTCACCAAAATTACTGATAAGAAATGGGGCAGTTTCAGGCTTACACAGTCATTTCGACTTAGCAAGCACACTGCATCATTTGTAAATGAATTCTTTCATTTGCCTGCAGTGTCACATATAAAAGGTCTTGGCCAAAGTTCAAACAAGGTTCATTATTACTGCATTGACCTGTTCAATTTCAGGAGGGTTGTTCAATATGTTAGCCAATACATTAGGCAGTATGGAAGTGCCAATGTGCAGATTATATCTGCTGTTAGAGAGAAGTCATTTGACAAATCAGTTGCGACAAAAGTGCTTAATCAGTTGAGCTTGCAAGGGGTTCTTGTCAAGACATGTGACATTCAGCTGGGACCACAGCAAGATGGTGCTGGGCAGTTGCAAAGGTACACCTTACCAAGCTGCAAAGGTACTGAATGTGAATGCACAATTGTGCTTGGTGCTGACCAATTCTTTGATTTCACCACAGATGCGCAGCAGTTTGTTGCAATGACACACCCAAAGAAGCAGCTTGTGTTGTTTCAGCATAGCAGCAATCTACCATGGCAAGGATGGAGTTCCCCTGCCAAAATAACTCAGCTGTGTAGTGTAGATGTTACAATGGTGAATGAGTTCAAGGTTCATTGCAGTACAGCACACCCACGCATGGCGTTTGTTTCAAGCATGCTTGATATCCAGGAAGATGTTTCAGATACTGATCTCTTTGATGAAACAATGCCAGTTGTGGGATGTGTGAAATATGAAAGTGTTGTGCAGTTTCAAACAGAGGAAGGTCAGTGGTATTCAGAGAATGTTTCCAACCTGTATGGATCAGCAATAGCTCTTCTTGCTGAGTACAATACCACACACAAGGTGCCATTGTTTTACTCCCACATCTTCAATGCCATAACAGTATCATCAGGAAACATGTATGGCAGCCTTATCAAGCAAAGCTCAGTGAAGGTGAAGTGTGCATTGAAAGAGCTTGAAAAATCGAAGGCAAAACAGACAGAGAGGATGTCTGAACGGAATGCAATCCGTCATGTGAAAGATACTTTGCATGTCTTTATGAGAAATGGGCTTATTTCTGCATCAGAGCATGAACAAAAATGCAAGCACTTGATTGGGTGCAGTGACTTCTTGCTTCGGTTTCCACTGAATCATCGCGACTGGTTGCAAGAGACACTGCCACTAGAGAAAAAATGGGATGCAAAAGATGCATTTATTGCAGCTTCAGCAGGAAATGCATTTGATCATTCACATGTTCAGATGTTGCAACTGCAGCATTACAACTTTGTGCAAGAGTCAGTGATTGAGGATGCAAGTGAGTGGATTGTGCGAAATCAGAAACACACACCAACTGCATATGAGGTTATGTTGCAATGCCATTTCACAGAGCCAGTGCAAGTATCATCACTGCCTGCATTTGAAGGTATTTTTGGGTTTGCTGATGCAGTATGTGAGCTTGAAGATGAGACAATTGTTTATGAGTACAAATTCACAAATGAGCTTGGGAGTGATGCTAAGCTTCAGGCACTCATATACATGCACCTGTATGTTCTGCAGAATGTTGAGCGTACACAGAAAATCACAGGCTGTATCATGAATGCAAGAACTGAACAAGTCCTTGAGTATCAAATGGTACCAGATCTTGAGAGATCTCGTCAGTTCATTTCGGATGTGTTTGAGCGAGTGTATTTGCAAAAAGCCTGTGTCTGATCACTTTTCTTGTGTCCTTTCAAATAAAACCTGTGCAAGAGGACTGCAGGGTGATGATTGGACTGCTGATTACTATGAAGTGACAATGGTCCATATTGTCACTTGATCTGGTGTATGTGTGCATTACTTCTTGCTGGAATTATTTCTTTTATGAATCAACAAATGGTACAGGGCAAGCATATCATGCATATTAAACGAGCACTCTCTTTTGGTGTATTGGAGTGGTCTCGACTCCCTGATGGTATAAAGATGGAAATAATAAAACAACCGAAGTTGTTTGATTCATATTGGAAAATGACACCCATAAACAAAATTTTTCGTGATCAGCTTCAAGATGCAGCTCGATTGTATGATGAGTTTATGACTCAAAGTAAGGATCACACTGATGAAAGACATAATACAGACTGTGGCTTGCTGACTCGTGCCACTGATTTTATTCCTGCATTGTTTGGTTTTGCTGAAGAGGAGATGCAAGTAGACATTAAAATGGCCAGCAGAGTTTACCATAATGATCCAAATGCACTTCATGCATATGAAAAAGCACTCAATAATTGGGATGCACTGTTCAATAAACTTGATGTCTCTAATCAAATAAGCTTTTGTGAGAAGCGATTTGAGAAAGTGCTGAAGTTTGACCCTAGTTTGAACCCAGCAATACATTATTCCTCATTTGATCACAAACTAACTGTTCCAATGGATGTACAGTACCAGGCTTTGAAGGAGAAGGAGCGTATTCGCCGAAGAGTAATGTCACTGTATGTCAAAAAGAGAATAACTGCAGATGCTGCAGATGCTGCAATGTTTAAAAAAGTCTTCAGGTGTATACAGAACATGCAAATACATTCAGTCGTTTTGGAGACTGATATTGATAAACTAAATCAAGAACATGCACGATCAGTTCTCATAGATACACACAACATTGTGTTTGGTGATTATGAATTTAATTTTAACAATAAGCACAACAAAGATGTGACTTTGCAAGTTATTAAAGGTTTCTCTGCATCACCATTGGTAACATACCATATTCCTGATTCAGAACTTAGAGGTGTTGATGTTGATATGCTCAGGCAAGTATTGGAAGACAAAGCAAATCTTTTTGTAGGAGATAATTGTCTGTGTGTTGCACACCAAAGTGTCAAAGTGGTAATATTTGAAGGGCAATCAGTCACTGATGATCCTACAGACATAGGGTCAGATTATGATAGTGATAGTGATAGTTCAGACATGGAGGACTGATGCCAGGTATTAATTTTTTTTGGGATTTTTGGGTAATTTTGATTTTTTTTGGAATTTTTTTCAAAAATTTGAATTTTTGGGAAAATTTTTGGGCAATTTTTTGGGCAATTTTTTGGGCAATTTTTTGGGCAATTTTTTCAAAAATTTTGAATTTTGGATTCAAAAAATTGAAATTTTCAATCTTTTTTCAGAATTTTCGCGTGAATTTTTGCAATTTTCAATTGGCGAGAAGGTTTAAAGGATGGTTCCATCTCATCTCATGATGGCACAAAGTGCCACAGTCAGTGCCTCATGTCATTGAGAGGTGAATGGCTCAGTACAGGCGAAAGCATCTATTCAGATACCACCACCACCTCTCAACAAGAGGATGCTCACAGCTGCACTCCTGGCAGTGGCACATGCAGCTCTGGTCAACATGTCACACTTTGTCAGCAATCAGATGATCATCTCAGTGATCAGATGATCATCCCTCAGGGACTCATGCAAGAAAGACCAGATCTGAATGGAGAAGATGTGGAACTTAGAAGGGTTGACGAAGGCATCGCGCAGCACAGTGCACAAAGTGAGACACAAGCTGTTGATGTAACAGTAGCTGGGACAAAGCTGACATGCGAATCCCCTTGCAACACATCACCAACTTATCTTACAGACATGGCAACTTTCACAAAACATCTTCATAATGCAGATACAGCACAGGAGAAAGTCTTCTGGATGGAACACATCATTGCGCGACCCTGTTGCGAAGGCAGATGTTCGCAACACAAACATTTCAAACAATCAATGTGCAACTTGAAAATGCAAATTCAGCAACAGCAGTGTTTCCTGACCAGAAGGATTCATTTGGAAATGAACGAAGAAGATCTGAATGAGCTCTTTTCCCAACTAGAAGAAAATGAACATGATGGCATTGCTGAATTAATTCATCCTGAAGCACAATATCGAATTGTTCTCAATGCCTTATGTGACATCACAACAGACCTTGATAAGCAGAAGTACGCAGATTGTGCTACCAAGCAAGAGAGAACAGAGAACATCACATCAAACAATCTCGAGATGCTTGGTGAGACCAACCGACTGCTTCATTTCAATCTTGAAGCATCTCTTGTGGAGTTTGCAACCAACCGACTGCTTCATTTGCAAGATCAATTTGGTAGAGGTGATCGATTGGTAGGTGTCTTGGCAGATATGGTAGCATCAAGGTGCCAGGCAGAAGACAAGTCTTGCATGCAAGCTCTTTCACAAGTACAAGCAAAACTGTATAAGCTTGGACCTTTTGTCAGTTCTGCTCTCATGATTCAACACACAAGGAGCAGGGAGACACCACAGAAAAGGTGAAAGAAAACATTGGAATCATATAAGAAGCTTCTCTGAACAGCAAATCTGAACAGCAAATCTGAACAGCAAATCTGAACAAATTAAAAAATGGAAATTACAAATTGCAGTCTGTTCTGTAATATACCAAAAAGCATCTTGCATTGTGCAAACACATCTGTGTTATAGGCATCCCCCCATACATTGAAAATGCTGCTTTGGTTGTACTCTTCAACTGAAGCTGCCAATGAAATGAGAGACTTTTGTAATTCAGAAAAGGTTTCAATTAAGTTGTTGCGAGCAAGGGAAATGACAGCTCCCTTTCTTCCTCCAAGGCATGCAACATGTGCAAGTTGCATTGTTTTCAATACATCCTTTGTTTCAAACCATTGCTGAATGGTGGAATTACCAAATGCAGTTGGAATGTCCAATTCAGAAGTCATCTTTTTTTAAATACAAACAGACTTTTTTTTACACAAGTTTTTTTTTGCTCTTGGCAAAATTAAAGCAGTCAAAAGATAAAAATGCTCAGATGAATATCCAAAGGCATGTTCAGTGTATGAATGTCCAGCAACATGCTCAGTATGTAAAGGCATCTTTACTTGCTTTTGATTGTGCATCATTGGTATCCGTAATTCCCGAAGTTTACAATGCGCAGAAATTCAAGTTAATCAATGGTTCATTTTATGACAAGATTGATTCACATGTATTCTTCAAACATGAGCTGTACTGGCATCACTTTTGGAATTTGTGGCATCACGCAATTTCATCACAAGATGATCAAAAAAGGCGTATTGTTGCATCAGATGACTTCAGAGGCTTCATTGCACACAACAAAATTGCAACACACACCTTCAGTCAAAGTTTAATTGAATGTCAACTGCTCATGTTCTGTTCAGACATGAAATTTTACATTCCAAACAGAATTCCACAGAATGAATGTGATCACATCGAACAATCACTTTCCAATTTATCCAGTGCTTGCAGCCCTTCCAGCCCTTCCAGTCCATCAAGTCCATGTTCAACATCAACAAATCAAGCTCAGGCACAACCAGATTCACAACTTTCCACATCTGTTAGCAGAGGGATTACAATTCACCAGTGTGACGATTCAAATCTATACCTGAGTTCAAAGGTCATTTTGGATGCAAAGTGCATTATTGTTGCAGGTACATGCAGTATTTTCACATGTGTTGCTGTGGATGCAGTCTACCATGCACATTCAGATCGGACTAACCACAGAGAATACCGTCCATCATTGTGTTTTGTGCTGACTGCTTCACAACAAGAACAATTCACCCTGTTTTCATCATCAAGTGACATTTTTCAAAAGATTCTCCCAAAAATTTGGAACATTGGATGTTCAGATTCCAAAAAATCATTTGCAATTGTTTCAAATCGACACACACTGCATAACACATTTATACTTGGTTTATGTTCACCTACCAATGAAAATCTGTGTAATCTACTTAGCAAGGTTTTGTACAAGCAACTCAAGAACATTCATGATGGATTAGAGGTCAAC
>Ga0099797_101515_pt1 | contig 12031 bp, 11 predicted proteins | sample Uncmet_Sort48C_1_FD_89871 | JGI IMG/M metagenome (GOLD analysis project Ga0099797, IMG submission 89871) | Marine eukaryotic communities from CALCOFI LINE 67, Pacific Ocean - C012_Sort48C_1 | ecosystem: Environmental > Aquatic > Marine > Oceanic | place: Pacific Ocean: Monterey Bay | collected... | reverse complement strand
TGTATTTCTTGCTTGGGATCAAATATTTTCGTAGTGGCGTAATAGCGTATATAAGATCATTTCGCCAACATAGAGAAAGCTTACGAATGCAAGACAAGCATGCAACAGGTTGCACATTGGCAACGTCTACTGCTAGCGACGGATGCTGCCCTGCAGTTGCCAGTTTTCCGCGGAGATTCTATAGTGTGGCTCCTGAGGATGTGGGATGACAATGTCCATGCTAACATTTTGCAGCCAGAGGGGGAAAATTCAGCCGTTGTGCTCCCATCGACCGGTGCAACAGTTCCGTCGTTGTGAACAATCCAAAGACGCGCCGCCAGGAGCACCCCATGTGCACGCATCTGGACAAGGAGTACGCCAAGGCCGGGGCATGTTGTGTTGCTGAGCCAAATTCGCAAGTGAGCGAGAGGCGAAACCTCTGAAAGGGACCATTGAGACTGCGGCAAGCTTCCGAACACAAGCTTGCGATGGAGAGAAGGTCGCGACAGAAGAGTGACATCAGCTAGGAACGGCGAAAGCATGAGCGCTGGGGTGCGATGGCGGCAACGACAGCCAAAGAGACGCTCGTCATATTATGCTCCGGACAGCCTGTGGAACTGTTTTGGTGGCCCACTGCCGGAGTTCCTTCATGCCTCTCGCGCAAGTGGTGCCAAGTTGCAGCAACGCCTCCAAGGACGACGATGTTTGCTGGGATGAGACCTGTTGCATCCAGGCATCGTTTGGGAAGGACGGCGACCTCCCCATCCTGAAACCATCCCGCATCTCTCAGTACGTGGGGATCCGTCCTGTAAACTCCGGTGCTCGGATTGCGCAGTGCAAGACGATCCATGGCAATTCATTACGATCACGATCAATTATGAAAACGATTGACTACCAGATTGACTACCGCAGCCCGGTAGTTGATAATGGTTCGCAAATGGCGTTTGTGGCTCTTTGAGCGCCGTCGACGGCGACTGTAGCGCAGTCTGCTGCTGCCCTAACAAGATTATCAGCGTTTTAACAGTTGTTATTTCTTTGATTATTTCTTTGATAAGCTCCTGGCATTGTCATTGCACAGGAGCAGATGCTCCCAGTATGGCTGATCCGTAGCTTTTGCTTCAGCTTGCGCTTTAGCGCTACGTACCTTGCCTGCTTAAGTGTTGGTGGTAGATGCAACTTCAGTTTTGCCAGCTTTAGCTTCGTTTTCTGGTTGAGTGCCAGTTTTAGCTTTAGTTTCAGCTTCGGTTTTAGCTTAAGTTTCATTTTCGGCTTTAGCTTTAGCCTGAGTTTGGGCTTCATCTTAAACCTCAGTTTTTGCAATAGATCTAGGTTGGGGCTATTTGTTCTTCAACCCTAGCGCTAGCTTGTGCTTTAGATGCGGTTTCAGATTTATCAGGCGCAGCTTCAGCTTCAGCTTCAGTTTGGGCTTCAGTTTCAGCTATAGCTTTATCTTCAGCTTTAGTTTCGTATTCGACTTCAGTTTTGACACTCGTTGTTGCTGTAGTATAACGTTCGTCTTGGCATAATTTATACGTTTAGCTTCAGCTCCAGATTTGGCGTCAGTTTGAGCTTGAGTCTTAACTTGAGTGTTATCTTCAGTGTTAGCTTCAGCTTTTGCTCTGACGTCGGTTTCGGCTTCAGCGGCAGCTGCAGTTTTTGTTAGTCACAGCTGCAGTCTCGACGATTTGACGCGTCTCCGACGCGTGCAGGAAGTGTCGGCGACGTGCCGCCGACAGGGGCAAGGGGCCACCGTGGGGTTGTACCAGGCCTGTTGTACATTCTCAGTGGTCCAATTAGTCAGCTGTTGGCGAGCCCCTCAATCGTGTAGGGTAGTTGTTGCTGGTTGCTGTTGGCTGTTGGTGTTTTGCTGTTGGCTGTTGGTGTTTTGCTGTTGGCTGTTGATGTGTTGCTGTTGGCTGTTGATGTGTTGCTGTTGTCGTCTAATTTTGGATGTCTGGCAGTTCTAGGGTCCAGCCTGCCCCTTACTGCTGCATTACTGACAAGTTACTGTGGCCAAAGCCTGCCTCGGCGCACTGCGAAAAGCAAACTGCTACTTTCGGGCAACCCGACCCCCCGACCCCCCCTGGACCTGGGTGACCAGACGGTCCAGACCACCCCCAATTGATGCAGCTACCACCCAGACAAAAATGGCCCGGTCGCAAGCTTTTGGCAAAAAGCGGATATGAGTCGAGAATCATATGACAAAACTTCAACAACAGTGCATATGAAAATCTCCTCACGACTCACGACTCACAACCAATCTGCCACTCAGTGCCGGTCAGCAGAACTCAAGTTATCCCAACTTATCCGTCAAGCGCTTGAGCACCTCGAGTCTGCCTCGAACTCGCTGCCTGAGCTCACAAGCCATGCTAGTTCGAGCTTACTGTTCAGTGCGATTGGGCCCCTCTTCTAGCCCTTCTTCTCACTGTCCTTCTTGCCCGAATCCTCGCCGCCGTCCTCGTTCTTGACCTGCACCTGCAGATTTGCATTCTAAGCCTGCAGAATCTGCACCTGCAGGATCTGACAAGCCTGCTTTGGCGTGTCTCCGCCGGCTGGGGGATCTGTGAAGTCGACGGCAGCGGCGCAGCCGCCGTCAGGGTTACAAAAAGTAGTATGTGGGGTCGGAGCCAAAGCAGGAGTCGCAGGAATCGTATTCGCAGGACTCGCAGGAGTCGCAGGAGCCGCAGGAGCCGGAGCCAGAGCCGGGTCCTCAACTCCAGCCTTTCCAGGACAACCCAAAGAGACGGCCAAAATCTCCTTCTCGAAGTTTACTGCCCACTGGTCGCGATCTGCTGCCGTAGATGGGTGGTGCCTTTTCATGAAGCCCCGCAGGACTGCTGGGATGTGCACTCTGCGTTGTCTTGCGTGCTTCTCCACCTTGTCACATGCCTCATCCTTGCTTAGACCATGGAAATGCCCAGACGATAGTCACGATACAAAGCAGGCCAACAGCCGTGGCACACAAGCACTGGTCAGATGCAAAGAGCCAACCGGCAGCCCTCGCGTCCTTGATTGGCGTTGCATCGCTGAAACATACCTTGACAAAACGATCTCCTGGCCCTGTCGACATCTGTTGTGGCTGTCTGCCCCAGCCATCAACCCGGCAGCAAGTTCGAACTTTGAACACAGCTACAATTTAGCCTACAAAGTTACAAGCTGCAAACTGGTGACTGGGCATGAAAGAACCACATCAAGCACAGCCTCGAGCTTCTGGAGCACTTTGTAGAACTTCTTCGAAGCTGCGTGTTTGGACAATTTCTCCAAACTCTTCAAATCCAATTCCTGGGCGGAAATACAAATTGACATGAAATTCCGCTGTAGAACTGTCCTCTTCTTCGCCCATATTGTGAAATTCAATCCAAACCCGTATCCACTCAATGACACTCAGGTTGGCATCAAGGTCGTTTTAAAAAGGTTTGACAATTCCCTCTGCCAATTTCGACCGCCATGGCCCATAGAAATTCTCCAAGTCGTTGATGATGGAGATTGTGGCTATGTACTCCTTCTTGTCGCTGAAGAATTTCTCAGCGAGTTCATCACGATTCGAGACGAGGTAGCCATGGAATGCTCAATTTGCTCAATGCTCTCTTTGATGCGAATGCAAATCGTGTGTTCATCGGGCGATCCCATCGAATAGCGTTGCAACTTTGTCAGTGAGGTGATGATATCTTCATGGCACCGAGACGCTGCCCTCATCATGTCAACAAGATTAGGAAACATTGCCAGAAGCTTGAACTCCCACACGGTTCCTTGCAAATTAATGGAAACAAACTGGGCTGCCAGGGAATCTGGGAGCGATCCGATTCGACGGTCGAGGCTACGGTAAGATGATAAAAAGTTTGCCTCGCTGTCCCCAGCACACTCGGACAATGCCACTCGGAGACTTTTGTTGTATGCCAAATCCTTAGGAGGGTACAATTTCGAATCTGGATCCTGGAAAGCGTGGAGCTCCATGAATTTCTTGACAACTGCATAATGTGCAAGAACCACCTCGGAACTTTGGAAGAGGGTCGCGGAAGCAGAAACACTTGAATGCAGAGTAGAACGGAGCTTCCATGAAAACGAATTCCACGCATACAGGAAGTCAGTTCCAAGCACAGCATATTTCGATCCGGTGTCCTCGCAAGAGAACGTCCTCTGCCAGTGTGAAGGGTGAGAATCAAGAAAAGGGACCAGAGTCGTGCATCCATCCAAACTGGAAATCTCACAGGCGTCACCAGAATCATGCAAGAATACAAGGGAAGAGCCAATGATGCCGTCGATTATTTGAACATCGAGGCTGGATTCCTGTTTGTACTCAGCCAAAGTGACAGGCGGGCAGAGCTTGGCAAGGATTTTCTCTGCCTCGCTTGTGCTGAGCTTCTCCTTCAACGTTTTCGCTGATGCCTCTGCCTTGTTGATGTGTGCTGTGCACTCATCTTGGTCTTTGGCCTGCGATGCAGCGTTGAACTCCTTGAGCAATCCGAGGATACCGTCAAACGCCACATGGTTGCGACTCTGCCTGGCCATGCAGCACTCACGGTGCGAACGGAAGTGACAGCACAACACTCAGTGTAGCACAAACCAGCTGGCGCGCCAGGTTCGATCCGAATGCATCTGCAAAATCCGCTCGACCCCGTCAATCTTTGAAGCTGCCACTGCGTCCTCATTGAGCTTGCACGCCTTGCCGGCGACCAGAACATCTGTGAAGCGAGGCTGCAACTGGCTCACCATGACAAAGCCCACTTCCGGTGCATTCATCAACACAGGGTTCTTGAGAGTTTGTGATTGCCTCCAGGGACTTGATATGGCGGAAGCGCTGCTTAAGTTCTTCTGCGCACTGGTCGATCTCGTTCAAGATCTCTTTGGACGATGTATTGTTTGCAAACTGTCTGCAAAGTTTGTGGCTACCTCTCAATGTCTCGTGAGTTGCCGTTATGTGTTTCCATCTTCTTTGTCGTTCACATCCTTCGACTTGTCGAACTCCAAGGCCAAGTGACTCTGACACTGTGACGCACACACACACACTGCTCAACTCTGCTAAACACTGCTGGTACCGCTACATATGCTCGCAAGATGCCACACAGTGTCCCTGTTGTCCAGCAGGGTGAATTGATTGATGTTATTGATCACAAACTCCAGCAAAACCAAAGCCTGCGGTTTGTCCTGGGGCTCCCAAAGAAACTTGGAGAACGCTGCGTTGATGAGCTCCAATTGCTTCAACTTCTTGCCAGCCGGGCCACACTTGGCAACATCGACATGATCCTGCTTGGAGTCCTCCTCCACGTCCCAAGGTTATTTTTTTGGTCCTGCCGGCTTATTTGTTTTTGGTCCTGCCGGCTTAAGTTCGCTGGTCCGCCGGTTCGCTGGTCCGCTGATCCTGCCGGCTTATTTTTTGGGGTCCAATCGGCTTAAGTTTTTTGGTCCAGTCGACTCAAGTTTTTTCTTTGGTCCTGTCGGCTTAAGTCTTGTGGCCCTGCGGGCTTAACCCTGGGATTGGGAGCTCCTGCCGGCTTAAGCTTGGGAGGTCCTGCCAGCTTAGCCTTGGGAAGTCCTGCTGGCCTGACCTTGGGAGGTCCTGCCGATTGCGTTATGTTTCACAGGTTCCGAGTATTTTTTTTGTTCACGTGGCTCACATTTATTTTTTTGGTTTTGTGTGGCTTGCACGGCCTCGCCAGTAGAGAACAACACTGTCACAAGACCAAAAACAAAACCTCCCGGTGTTTTTTTTTGGTCCTGAGAGGCTCTGTCCTGCGGGATCGGCCTGGCCTGGCCCGGCCCGGACCTGGTACAGCGCAGGCACACTGCTGAGGCGCTTTGAATGCCTGCACGCATGCTTCACAACAACTCGAAAATTGGCCATACTTTGGAAGCCTGGCACGATGTTGATCCGTCCCTACGCATCACATATGTCCACCTATGTTTCCGCATGTTCCTGAGATCTTCCAATCTGTGCCACATCTGACGACACTGTCAACAGCAGTCACACGGCCAATGTCGACGCGAACGATGCACAGCAGATGATCCCGTGCGCTGCATCCACGCCTCTCCGCTTCAAACAGAAAATTGGCCATAACTCTCTTACGCGAAAAAAACTCAAATTGCCATGACAGCCACTCGATTCTGTAGCCAATGGCACGTTTTCAGCATGTCAACCTGGTGCTCACATTCAAATTTGATGAAAAACACATTGCGGACGATGTTGCACAAAATGACAATGACTCGGTGTTGTAAAAAACGAAAAACATGCGCAAGCGAACAAGCAACACACCCACAATTGCACAAACACCAATCAAATATAATGACAACTCAAAAAAGCTGCAACTCTAAAACTTTGTGACATGCCAAAACTCCGCTGCGACACCTGTGCCATCACCAAAACTATGCAAATCCGTTAAAAGATGACGAAAAATCAGCACAGCACGAATGGATCAACAAAACAGAAAAAACACAACGCACTACGAATGCACATGGCTGGCAAGACAAAACCGAGCAATGTGCTGTACAACAATCGCCCCTGCAGCAATGCACATGATGCAGCAACGCACGCGGTGCAGCTACTGTAGCAACACACAGCAACAGCCCACGTATGCAATAATGCCTGCAATTGCCCCCTGGGTAAACCACGGGGAGAAACAGTGGCAACAATTGCAACAACATGCAGCAGCAACAGCTCGTAACAATCACTGTGGCTACGGCAACAATAACATGTGACGTCAGTAACAGCAACGGCGCAAAAGCATCGGCTTTTTCTTCCAACACCCTGGAGCGCACTGAGTTGACCTGAAAAAGAATCAAGATTGGATCTGGACCCAATCAAACAATGAAGAGCTCAGTGAACAATGCCATTGCACATAACTGATGACTCGCTCCCTCCTCACACAAGAGTGTGAAACGGTGGGGCGAAGAACAGTGGGTCTGCAACAGTCCAGAGACCACAGACCGCACCCGTCACACACAGTAGATTGTGTTGACTGCTCACCTCAAGAAATCGCTTGTGCAGCGCAAAAGGGATCATCAAACTCAGATAAAAGTGCTCTTCTGTAAGAGCTAGGCTTGGACAGTGGTCCGCATTGGCTCACATCAAAATCCACTCCTATGAGATGCCTGCAAACTTGTCTGATGCCTGCATCTGGGATTGTAGCCAACAATTGTTCTGGTGTCACTTGTATTGATCGAGCCATTGTTGTAATGCACGAGCTAAGCCACCCTTTGGAGCACTCCCCATTAGCAGTCTGCCACCAGCACTGATCATCGCATTGCAGCCCCAATCCTTGTAATGCTGATGAGATCGTGTTCCAGGTATATTTGTTAGCAGTAGCTTGCATTTGTTTTTGGAGTCGTGTGCCTTGGCAGTCTCCATGCATACCACTTCGAAGTGCAGTTGAATCACAGTGAGACTCTCCATATAATCCACATAGGCTTGACTTCCTGCTTTTGTCTCTGTGGCCATGTTCTGATCCTGCTGAGCAGCTGTGTTCAGGAGCTTCATGGCCTCCTTCCATACGTAGAAGTGCATTGGAGGCAACTCTTGGGTTGCATCCACCATGGCTGCTGCTTGACTGGCTGCTGACTCTGTTTTCTCCTTCTTGGCTTGTGCAGCTTTGGTTGCCTTGTAGGAAGCCTCTGTGGTCTGTACGTTGGTCATCAGTGGATTGTTCTTGTCGAACATCCAAATGTGAATTGTGATGCCCATCAACTTGGCTATTTGCCTCTCTGAGATGCATGCATTCTTGGTCAGCATTTTCAACACTTCCTCCACATCGTTCTTCTCCACATGCCTCCTCTTGCGGTCGTTCCCAGCCTGTGAATGTGAAACAGGATTCAAGGAAGGAAAGGTCGACATGCTCAATAATGTGATCGACGTCCAAAATGTCAATGTGAATTTTGAACTCTCTTGCAACAGACACAAGAAACTTACCAACCACTTTTGGAGGAAAAACATGCAATCCTGATTGTGGTGTGCCATGGGTGCGCACATGAGTGCGATACTTCTCAACACTCCCAAAATCAAGACCACATAATGCGCACTGAATATCCTTTGCATCATCAAACTTCTGCGGGAACCTTACTTGCTTTGCACTTTTTTGCTCACAGGGGCACCCAAAGGATCTGAAAGAGTTGCGGACATGGTTTCTGGCAACATCCAGAGAACCAAGCTTAAGAGAACACCATGGACATTGGGGTACCACCACCAAAGAGCTTCCAGTAAGAACAACACCTACACTGTGTTGCTTACTGCTCAGAATGTGCTGTCGCAGCCCACTGATGTTGTGGAAGCATGCAGAACATTTGGTGCCATCCCAGAAGTGCAGCTTGCATTCGTGCACTCCAAATGTTGGCCTGTGCTCATACTCCTGGTCATCCTCATGGATGCCCTCAGATGGCATAGTCATGGGGGTGGCAATGCTGGTCTCCCTGTGCCTCAAGAAGGACACATCCATTGAAGCAAAAGCAATGCAAACCCAGGCATCCAGATGCCCCATAGCCAGCCATTGAGGGTGCTCACAAATGTCATCCGTCAACCAAAAAGCATTTTCATGTTTTTGAAGTGAATACAAATCCCGGACCAGCTGAGAGAAGCGCCTGTGGTACCTGTGAGCAGAAGCATGGTCATCAACTCTGAGCACACCAAACATAGCAATCAGCCACAGTTCATTGTCTTGTGGATGAACGACCACACCTTGATAGAATTTGAGCCTTGCTATCCTCAGCTCAGTCTCCACGAATCCAAATTTGAGCATCTGGTGAAGAGCTCTGTTGGGTACTGCAGTGAACTTCATCTCAGTGCCAACCAAGGCTTTCTTTGTAGCTGCCCCTCCTACGGCTCGCCTGGCCAGCTTGTGAAGGACTCCATTCGTTTGTTTGATGTCAGCAAGACAAACGACACATGCAGTCAACCCACTCAGCATAGTGTTGAGGCAGATGCCTCTGAACAACAAACATTTCAGGCCCCTGTCAAATCTCCGATGCCACACCTTGGCATAACAAGCAAAGGCCATGTGGGTTTCGGCAACTCTTTTTTGGATCTCCTCACTGTAAGTGCATCCCCAAGTCAACATTGGCCCAAGGTACCTCGCAGACTTCTGCACATTGTGAGTGTCAGCAATCTTCTTTGTTTCAGGCACACCGTGTTTCCCTTTGCAGTTGGGAGCCAACACTTGTTTGTCTCTGTTGAGGTGTCCCCCTTGCATAAAAAGATGTGTTTGCATTTTCACATCCACCATGGTCTGCAAACCCTTGATGTGCTCCGCTTTACTCTGCACAATGGTTGTTGAGACGTCATCAACGAATGAAGTGAGACCCATGTACTTTTCTTCGGGGTGATCCACACTGTCAAGCTCTCCATCAGCCTTCAGAGGGGGCAGATGCCCCAACAATTTTGGACACAAGGTGGAGAGATTGCCATGCAGTCTGCGCAAGCCAGAGTTGTAAGCACTGTTGAAAAAGGAAGTAGCTGTGGTAGATCCTTGTGCCACCCCTCTGTCTGGTCGCAAGACACTACACCCATTTTTTGCTGGCACGATGCCTGCATAGTCACATACATGGTCTTTCAAAACTTTGCCCACCAACGGGTGTGTGCATAGCTTGGCAATGTGCTGGCGGTACAACACATTGAATCCATTCTTCACATCATAGTAAGAAGAACAGAAGGAGTGTGCTCCCATGCCTGCACGCTTTTTGACAATCTCATGTACCATAACTGCAGCTTCGCGAGAACGATTTTTGACTGCCCCATAGTTGAAGTGAGCCACATCCAGTGGCGAGTACTCATTCTGCATCTGCGCAAAGCACTTGACAGTGAGCTTGGTTGCAGCTCCAAATGCAAAGATTCGTCTACAATCACTTCCCAGCAGATCATCAGAGTCAATGGAGATGCAGTTTTTTCTGACACCAAAGATTTCAGCCAGCGATAGTTGTAACATGCCCTGCTGCCCCGAGAGTTGTGCACGGATGAGCTCCTGCCACAGGACTTGGAAATTTGTCATATTGGGATACTCTGGCTTTCTGGCCCTCTGGGTTGCTGTACACTGGGCACTTAGCACACCTTGAACTGGAAATCCTCCTGCCTTACCATACAGCATCTTCACCCCCTTGCCATACTGTTCCTCCAGCTTGGCAAGACCAAGTCTGATTCGTGGGGGGTGACTGTGCTTACCCTCAGTGATGCCCACTCTGCATTCACAAAGACTTTCTTGGGCTCCAGTAGCAGTTTGTAGACCTCCATCGGAATGTCCCAGCTTGGAGTGTGTTTTCGGCTTGCTTGCTGCCACACCAGAACTCTAGTGTGCTCACATACTTTTTGCACGTCTTCTGGGGAGGCAAAATAGGAGAACGGAAAGCCCTGGCCATAGGTCCCTTGGATCCGTTCATTTACCAGCGCATCCTTGTCCATGGAGCTGCTCATCAGAACTTCAGCTTGCCAGCCTCCTTGCTCAGGTGGTGCCTTTAGCTGCTCTTCATTTTGTTGTCGAAAAGGTAGAGCTACTTGCGGTAAACTTCCCCATCTTCTTTTTGATCCTTTTTGACACCCTGAGATGGACCTGGCTGACTGCCAGGCTTGGTGGAGATCTCTTTCTCTCCATGCTTCATTGAGCTCCCTTTCATGCTGCTTGTTGATCTCAGAGTAGAAGTGCTTCTTGGAGTTAGCCAGATCCTTGCCATTGATTTTCAGCTGTGTTTCAGCTTTCCACAGTTGCATAATGTCAGACACCAAAGCCATGCCAAGTAGATTGTCATTGCGCATTCGTCGACGAATGTTAGCTCGTTGCCATAATAATTCTTTGTGTACTTTTTTAGCTTCAGACAGTGATTCACTTTCCTGTCGCTTGGACCCTTGCATGCTGAAATGCTGCTGCACAATGGGCTGCACTACATCCATGAGCTTCTGGAAACCTTCAGTGGCGTTGTTGCGCCTGAGTGGCTCACGTATCACTTCTTTGTGCGCATCCAATGCTGCTTCAATCTCCTCATAGAACTGGTCACGCAGTTCACCTCTCATCATACATCTGAGCAGGGCATCATAGTTGATCTTTTTTTGTGTGATCTCTCCTGGTGCAGTGTTGTACTGCAGTGTGCAGTCAGGGAGCTGACATCGAATAGGACAATGATCCTCTTGGGTGCTGCACTTAGGTAGTTGGAGAGCATAGGCCCACTTGTCCATTACCTTACATCTGAATTGCCCTTGAGAATAATTGTACCTTGGCACGCATACATAATTGATGCGACTTTTTGGTGCACCCCACTTCCAGAAGGTTTTGTCAGGTGAGTGGAATGTGTTGCATATGCACAATCCAAACTGCTCACAAAGCCACCTGAGCTCTGAGCCTTGCTTGGATTCAACTTCTGGCTTGGCATCCCCCACGAATTCACTGTGCGGGCATCGCAACACACCATCAACATCTGGCAATAGGCAGACATTGCAGTTGAAGTCGCCACACAAGACTGGTACTGTGCGCTTAGGTGCTTGTGACAAAATTCGTCTGATCCAATTGAGAACACGGTGCCCAAGGGCAGTGACAGCTCGTAACAATCATTGTGGCTACGGCAACAATAACATGTGACGTCAATAACAGCAACGGCGCAAAAGCAGCGGCAGCAACAGCAACATCAAAAAGCAAATGCATTCGCGAACAATTTCTGCACACGCAGGCAGTTGGACTGCTCACTCTCTGATGGGGCGGGGCGGCCAAAAAGTGGCTGCGGCTGCTTGAACTGACACTGCATGCTCTGAACTAATAATAATGACTACTCGAGTACATAACACGCTTGCAATTGCAAACACGTTGTAACGAAAACGCACAAACTTCAAGCATGATGGCACTGGCGGCGTGAGCAAAACAAAAACTTGACCATGCGCACAAACCACCAAAACATTCGAACGAACACTTACATTAACTCCGCGCGCAAACCACATACAACGTGCATGCGAGGAAACTACCAAAACAATTGAAAACGCTCAAAACAATGTAAACTATAAAGGAAATAAATGCTGTAAACAAGAGCTTGGGCTAACGAGAAAAGTTATATTAAAAAATCATTAGATGTTGGAGCCTGCGCTACAGAGGAAAGA
>Ga0099797_101495_pt1 | contig 12036 bp, 7 predicted proteins | sample Uncmet_Sort48C_1_FD_89871 | JGI IMG/M metagenome (GOLD analysis project Ga0099797, IMG submission 89871) | Marine eukaryotic communities from CALCOFI LINE 67, Pacific Ocean - C012_Sort48C_1 | ecosystem: Environmental > Aquatic > Marine > Oceanic | place: Pacific Ocean: Monterey Bay | collected... | reverse complement strand
AATAGTGGCGATGGTTCCGTTTTCGAGTCTCCATTCAACGTTCGACAGAGATCTTGCAAACTCTGTTTCACGGTTTTCTTCAATGCTTCTTCGATCTTCTTGTCGACCTTCTCGACGAACAAACGCCACTGGGCCTGGATTTCAGCTGGATGCGATTCGAAAAAGTTGTATGTATGGAGCATAATTTCTGATATCTCGCTGTGGGCTTGTCGAAATTGCTCTTTTATCACCTCTCTGTGCTTTTCCTGTATCATTTTGAATTCCGAATCGGCGTGGACGTGTTTCTTCTCGATTGAAATCAACAACGCAGACGCAAATTTCTGCTTGCAGATGTTGTTGATCTTCGCGATATTCTCTTTGTAAAGAGAGACGAATTCGCCGACTTTGTGGCATTCACGGAGCGCATCTCGAACAAAGAACTCCTTGATGACAGATGAGACCCAGATGTATTTTGAGATACCTGGACCGATTTTTCTATCCAATGTCCTAATGTGATGCGAGAACAGCCGTCGTTCCTCTGGTTGGAGAGCCAAAATGATGTTGTTGTATTCACGGACGACGCGCATGACGTGCTCCCGTGTTATTCTGAGTGAATCTCGATAAGTCGAATAAACGTCGTGGGCGGCGAAAGGAACGACAATCCCTGATCCTTGGATTTTTTCGAAGTAGTACGTCTCTCGGAACACCTTGATCAGGCCCTTGTCGAAATTCGATTCGAGCAGTGAACCAAAACCGTGACCGCCTGAGGATGTTTTTTGCCAGTTTCGAGAATTTGGAGAGTTTTGTTCAAGGCAAACTTTGATTGGAAAAACAAGTGGAGAAAACTACTGACGATGAGGAAAACGCACGTGCACAACCAAGAAACCAAACAGAATCCAACAGAACTAATTCAACGACTGACTTCCAAAAAGATACAGCAGTCAATTCCCTCGACATTGAAAGCAAAATCCAAATTCTACCTCCCGTCTGCGACGTTGGTAATGGTACTCTGCACAACAGCCCTGTGTGTAGCCGCTTCTCCAGATCCTCCAAAGGCTTGATATCGATGTTGACCCAATCATTGAAGACGCCCAAAACATACGACTCTAACATCGTATACAGGTTGTTGTAATTGTCTTTCAAACTATCCGTTCTGATGATGTTGTCCGGTAAATAGCAGATTGTTCCGAGCTCTTCATATTGTCTTTGGATCCTCAACATCAGTCCACGGGCCCACAATGCCGATCCCGCGTACATCGGATGACCACATACCACGGGTAAATGCGCGAGGTTTTTCCTGAACCTTTCGAACTCCCTTTTGACCGCGGCTATTTCTTGAAGGAACAAATTCCCTACCTCGACGGATTTCTTCTCCAAAAACGACTTTATCCTTTCTCGCTTCGACAAAATGTAGAATGAATCGAAAACCTGCACACAACTCGCTACTGTGCTCACCGATTCAAAAGCCGAGTTGATGATATTCGAATACAAAACCTCTAGATCCTTTCCAATGATCTTGAAGGTTGAGAAATCGTCGTGCCATTTTGTTGATTTCACATCTAAAATGTCGTAATCCACCGCCCTGAGCTTGGCAACCTGCTTCAGGAAGTTGGTTTCTATTTCGAATAAGCTTCTCATTATTTCGCCCGCTTTTGCACCCGAAAACTTCGGCAAATCCGGTGACATTTGGATTACGTTTTGCGTTTGCGCCGCTGCAGCGCCGCCGACACCCATTCCCATCATCGGTCCACCCATTCCACCAGGTCCGCCGCCACCGGCGCCTGCAGCTCCGGTTCCCATAGCAGTTGGCGCCCCTAAGCCGCCGTGTATTGTGTCATCCTCGAAATTCAAGTTTGACCTATTTTTCGAAAACCCGGCGAACTGGATCTGTTCTTCTGCAATTTCTAACAGATCGCAACATCGCTGCACAAACGAATCTAACCGGGCGAAAATTGTCCCTTCCGAAAAATTCCAGATCCTGTCTTTGTCGCCCTGGGCGTTCTTTTTGATGCATGCACATATCCTATGATACTCCTTTTTCCAATTCCGGCCGCAGTCGATAGACTGCTGTAGCAAGACCATGCTGTCTTTCACGTCTTTTAGCCGAGCTTCGTTCCCTGTGATTTTTTCGCCCTTGTCGTTAACCACTGGAGCGCCGCCACCCGGGTTGAGGATTTTTTCTAAATCGATAGACTGCTGACACCTCCGGATGATTTCGTTGGAAATTGTACGCAAAAGATTTGATATCCTATCAGCCGTGTTATAATGCGTGGAGATGGACCAGATTAGTCGGACGATGTTGAGCAGATGCGGCAGTTGTGGCGGTATTTCTACGGGGGTGAGTCCCGACAAGACCTCACAAGGGTCTTTTAGAATGTTGAGAAATCGCAAATTCTCCCTTGCTTCGAGACTCCCGTCCTGAATATCCTTCTCCAGTAACCGGAAATGCCTCAAGTAACTAGATTTCGCTATTTCTAAGACTTGAAGAACTTGTTGGAGTTCTTTTGATTGCAATTGCAGATGCAGCCTGCTCAAATCCAAATCTCGCGCGCGCCAGAATTCTATCTCGTCTAAAGGACCTGCGTTTTCGTTGTCTGCGTTGGACCCCGCGGATTCCTGTTGTGACGATGTAATCTCCTTGATCTGCCGTGTCCAGTGGATAAGCGAGGCTTCTAACCGCGGAATTAGGTTTTTGTCTTTCGCGACCGCCTCTGGATCCGATAGATCGTCTTGAGGGATGTACAGAACCGTCATTCCCTTGGCCTGATTGCTCATTTCGGTGATGTTCGACATATATTTCTGTATCTGGGCCATGAAGTCTTTCCTCACATTTTCCGGCCAACTGTGATCGAGCCTGGACATAGGCACGAAAACGGAATTCATATTTCGGAGGAGGCCAGCAACGAGGTCACCTGTTTTTTTTGAGATTATTTTGCGATTTCGCTTTATTGTGAATAGGGGAAAATGAATTCTAAATCTGAGACATGAAACACAGCTTAGTAACAGGCCAAACAAACTTCTATCAAAAAAGTTTCCAAAGAAACAAAAAAAACACTCTAGAAGTATACTCCTAACATGCCCCGCATATATGGTTTTTTCGAAGGCTTTGAATGACGAGAACGCTTCTCGCTTCATAAAGAACGAGAAGTCTGTCACTGTTCCCGCTAAAACCTCTGCCGGTAAATGGTCCGACGGCACTCCCTCCGCACATTTTTGCGCTGATATAACATGCAAAACTAGCCTGTCTTTTTGCCTTTCTTCTTCCTCTGACGAAGCGTCGCCGGATTGCATGTAGCAAAACAGCGTTTTTGCATCCGAATTTTCCACGAACTTTTCGTCTATGAGCTCTTCAAAAGATTCGTTCCAATGTTCGTCCACCCGGAACCCCACGCACTGGATGCGCGAGGTAAAATAATTGCGGATCTCGTCACCGGACATTTTTTTTTTTTCGAGAATCGATTACCGTTAAATTGATTTTCGGTTCCGATACAGAATTATATACTGCTGATTGATCTTTCACGCTAAGAAGTCGATCGATACAGAGAGTCGGATCGTTCTCAATCGTGTTCAAGGAACAGTGGGGGAATTGTTTAGTAAAGAAGGGGGAAATATAGCACAACAAAACACTTATTACAGTAACGAGGAGGGTAGTTTCAGTTCTTGATAGCACTTCAATTCCTGTGGTCTTTCTCGAATCTCGATCCGCAAGAAAACACTGACAGACCAGAGAAGAGATGTTAATTTCTGTCCCGCATGGACACGTCCCCTTTACGGGGTTCCCTCATTTCAGTTCGGAGATTGCGGCTAGCCTAGCTGCTAGAAGTTTCAATGTGAAACTGCTCCAACCTTAGGTTACATGTCATGTAACATGAAATTTCATTGTCATCACTGTTTTCTAAATTATATAAGCTCCGTTTCACAGCACCTATGGAAGTTTTGATTTGATTGGAAATGGATTGGATTTGATTGGAAATTTGGAAATGTATGGAACTGTTGTTTATAATATCGGAAATGGAAATAGATGCAGGCGATGCTCGACCTTAGTAAATCGACTCAAAACCTCTTCTGTCCCCATCTGCAAGGACTCTCGTAGCCTCACTCATGACAGACTCGCTTTTTGATGTCATGTGTTTGTTTTTCCAACTGCTCTCATCATTGTGGATTCAATCAATTCGGTCGAACCAATTCTCAGACTGAAGCAAGCATAGCATTTGTCCAGGGTCAACTCTTCCATCTCATACTGCCACTCGTAACAAACTCATACTGCTACTCGTGAAAAACTCAGATTTCCAATACTCTCATCATTCACCGTTACCTCTCGCAGATTCGAACAGAGAACAACACTACTAACGAAAATCGCAAAACACTCAAAAGACCTACAAACCAACACTCCAACATCAAACATGAATGGCTGTATTCTGATTGCCGGATGATACGCCAATAAAAATGCCAATGATTGACTGCACTGCAGCATAGACTGCGCTGCAAATACAACATAGAATTCAATTTTCCAAGTAACTACTTGCAGGTATTGAACCATACAGAAACTGCCATGGAAGGGACAATCATGAATGGCTTCTTCGATGAATGGGAATGAATCTCAAACGAAATCAAACACAAACGTGTCTGAGATCAGATGAAAACGCGTCACCCCATTTCCTTAACCAAGGCATTGCGCACTGAGTACTAATTCTCTCTGATGAGTTGAGCCGGCTCGCCTTGCGGGTGCGACTAATACTGTTTCATGATATACCAGACACCTTTTTCACCATTCGGACCGGGCTGATCGCCCAAAAATCCGAGTTGCCCTCCACTGGTTTTCACGAAGTCATCGACCGCCTGTTTCACACCTTTCCCACTGTGGTTGTAATCTGGTCCCGCTATGACGCCACGAGGCGTTATCGTCGGCCACCAATCATTGAAATCTTTCATCACGTCATCATATTTTCCACTGTTGTCGATCCACACGAGCGCCGTCTGCGGCGTTTGGTGCTCTGCTCTGTACGTAGTGACGAACGACCACGAGAAATCTCGGACGAAAGAATGGCGATTTTCGAATGGTTTCAATCGTGTATGAATCCTGTCAAAAATGAGTTGATGTTCACCATCGGTTGTCATCGCATCCGGTGAACTTTTGTCATCCATATTGCCCCAAAGTCGGATGAATGGATCGACGAGATAAAGGCCCGGAGAAGTTGTCCACTCGGAAAGCAGTTCATAGCAAAGATCAGATCGCCCGATACCCAGCATTACGCCAAGACCATATGGCTGATGCTGCTTCAAGAACTCCACGAGTCGCGGTTGCTGGTTGTTTGCGCTACTGCCTCCGGCTGCTTGCATGTTGTTTGTGTTGGAGTACACAGCCTGCTGTACATTTGCCTGTGGCTGCAAATTCACAACTGGCTGTGCTGCTTGGCTGGACAGTGCTCCTCCGCCTGCTGAAGCTTGTGTACTTCCGCCGCCGAAGCTTCCTGGTGTATATGTTTGTGACGCCGCTGCCTGCGATGCTGGCTTCGAGCTTCCCTGAGGCAGCTGTGATAATTCCGCAAGCAAATCGCTCGTTTTACTTGGAGCAGCAGCACCGCCCGAAGATGCAAATCCACTACTGGGCGGATCCCCTGCACTGCCTACATTCCGTAAGTCAACCTGTGTAATTGGCTTTGCTGCCGTGTTTCCAGAAGAAGATGCCGGTCTACTTGATGGAACTGAACTGCTCGCTGAGCTCGCTGAGCTGGGTGGAACGTAACCGCTATTGGAATGCTGTGTTGCGGTTCCACTGCTTCCACTTGACGTGTCATCAAAGACGCCTCCTGGACCAACACATGTAAGAGACGAAAATTGATTCAGGAAGAAGATTTGGTAGCCCTGGAGGGCTACCATGAATATCAACAACCCATACACGACGGATATGTCCACGGCCGGCGACATTTTTTTTGTGCTGTTTCAATTGTGACAGGCAATTCCTTGCTGTTTCTGACAGGCAATGAGATTTATCGTAGTTGCCCGTCGACAATTGAGTTGTCAATTCCACCAGAGCCTCAATGAGACCCCTTCAAGAGAAATATCTGTCGTAAAGGACTCAATCGCTAACGACTCGATCGTATGTCTCAAGAAATTAAGTATCATCAAATGACGCTGCATATACAATCACAGAACTTTCAAATAAAACAATTATGATTTGATTTTTCGTGTGCGAACATGACGGGCCCCGTCACGGGAACTCAGGACTCTTTGGAGAAATTCTGTCTTTGAACACCGAAATGACACATGGTATCGCAGTTTCGAGCCACTTACAAGCAGAACCACTTACAAGCAGAAATGAAAATTCGGAAACCTCAAGAGTGTACATCAAGAATAAGAAAGTTGAAACAGAAATGATCAGTCATGACTTCGTCCACACTTCTGGCTGGCATTCTCCGCAACAAAAAGGACAGCAATGTCCTTCCATCTGACGGACTTTTCCGTCGCCAATATCGTCTATCACAACGCATCTGCAATTATCAAATAGCTTACCCATCACGGGAAGAGACCCATTTCCAAATAGTTTACCCATCACGGGAAGAGACCCGCAACACATTATCTCAAACGTCGTCAAATGAGGTAGCTGCTGTTGCGCCGTTGCGCCATCTCCGTTACGCAAATTAGCATTGCTTGCACGATATGAATTCCCTGTCACTGTCGGTATTTGGGCGCTGGCGCTCCCAACGGCAGAATTTAAAATAGGGCCACCACTAGGAGAATCGACACTAGAAACAGATCCGCCTCCGAGATTATTATCGACTCTTCGAAAGCAGGCGCCTATGGGTGGCCATTGTATCCAACAGAGAACCGAATCCGAGAGTGGACATGCATATCCACACAATTCATTGCCAGTACTGCACCAATCTGTGCCTCCGAAACATCCACACGGGATTTCGCAATGGCTTCCTGACGGGATATGACATTGATCGGCCATTACATGTCTGGGCGGCGGAACCTGCTGGGGAGACGGTGCACGGAACCATCATGGCATTATGCATTTATCATAACTTCGGACTCCATTTCTGAGACTTGACAACAAGTCTTATTGGAAATCGGACGAACATCACTCTGCTCATGACTCCTGTAGTAACATAGGAAAACTTGGTAACTCAAATTGGCAACTGAATCACAAACTGTAACAATCTCTCGGCGAGACTCGGACTGTGCAATCTGAATCATAAAAACAAAGCCAACGAATATGATCTCTCAGGAGAAAAAATCACAAAAACTGCTCTCAGAATGATAGCAAACCAACCCTCGCCCACACTGAAAACATCTCGAAAACACGCACAGTCTCAGCTGAACAGAATCGTGAATAGTACGACGACGTTGAACATGCAATTTTGCAAACCAGAATCGAAAAATTTTCTAAAAATAACAGTTACCCTGACACCCAGAAAGACCAGAAAGGGAGGCCTAAGATGATCATGAAATGACATACATCGAGAAGGGAGGCCTGAGATGAATTGAAATACGCCCAGAAGGGAGACCTGAGATAATCTTCAGTGAAGACAGGACCACCAACCGTACGTTTCAAATTCGTAATGTGAATAACGACATGACGTTCCGTATTGTATATGATGATAATCATTGTGCACTGTGCATGAATCCGATTGAAATTTTAATACGCTTGTACAATGACGTCGAACGTTCAAATTCTTGTAAATTACTAAATAGAAAGTTTAAAAATGCATAACTGTAACATTGGACTACTCATGGATAACTGTAACATGGGACTATCTTGTCCATTGTGTGGATAACTCATATCGATTCTGAATTCACACCGTCACCGTTCGAAGTCACGATGTCAGATAACTTTCGGAAGGTCGCACTACCTGAGAATACTGTCCATTTGAGTGTATGACTGTGTATCTGAGAATACTGAGAATTCACTTCATACTTTTTTTTAGCAGGTAACGACAATCGACTTTGCAGCAATACATTGATATAATTTTCGAGAATGTCAATGAGCTTAGTCTTAAGGCGAACTTAACTTCAGTCGCAGCGTCATGGTGCGTACTACAGTTGGGATTTGCTCTTTCGAATTCAGTTTCTGCATGGCTTAAAATACCAAGGAATTTATCAGGGACTTCTTCTGTAGAGTTGAGCCACCATGCACGTTGTAACGTCTTAACACCTTGCACAGATGAGACCTCTGCAAGTTACAAATCGACCATAGGAATACCGCGGGGCTTTTTGGCTGGCAATTCTGGTCGCTGTGCTGCTAACTCTCGTTGCTGTTCCTCTTGATGTTCTGCGACTAGACCGTCGATCACTGCCTCAATATAATGGCCGTAAGCTGTTTTGTTGAATGTCGGCCCGAAATCCACATTCTGGGGGTTTTCTCTGGCTTCGAACAATGCGCGCGAGTTCTCGTCTATGCAAGCCAGAGGCTGCTCCTCTTCCGCGATCGTGATGCCGCTCGCATCGAAAGCCGTTTCGTCCAATGGCGAAATGTTCAACTCTCGAAGCTGGGTCATCAGTTTTTCTCTTTCTGCTTTGTGATCTGCATTCTTGACCGTGTAGGCACCTCCATAACAATACCAGACGCAGCAAATCCTTTCGCCACTGAAAGGCTCTGTCCCATGCTTATCCCCGCCATAGAATAATAAAGGATATTCTTTGACATCGTAGAATGTTCCTTCCTCTCCGCCGAGGATTCCCGTTTCTCCGACTGCACGGCTTCCGTCGAGTCTGGTGGGAGGAACAGTTGCCCCCGATCTGACCCAAAGTCGGCCGCCCGTATATTTACCGAGAACCACTATGACAGAAGGGACACCGCTAAGGTTGCCGGCGTCAACGTGCGGAGCAGTTGCAAAGCTATAGTTGATCGTCACCGATGTCCATGTTGGGATCGTCTGCGCTTTGTGTTTTTCGTAGAGGCTGTGCAGAAGTTTTGCCATCATCCGGGTTAGAAATTGCCCTTTGGCGGTCTTTGTCAAAGAGCTGAGCTGCGCCCCAAAACTTCTGTATTGTCGAGTTGCCCCCAGAGTTATGGCTTGCAGAGCGGATCGCCTTTTTTCTCCCTTTTCCATCCCTGGCTTCGTCTCTTCGAAGTTGGACTCGGAATCTTTGCTATCTCGTCCTCTGTCTTTCAAATTCTGGGCGTCTTCTTTCAAATTCGGCTTTTTTTCTCCCGAATCTTTGGCCCCTCGAATATTCTTGCGCGAGGACGCCGCCAATGTATGTTTTCCGTTTCTGAATACTCCCGCGAGAATGTTGAGCGCTTCTGTGACACCGACACCATTCGGAAACGCTACATCCAAGTCGACTCTGTAGATTTTGCTCGCCGAATCCTTCCCCGTCTTCTGTGTCTGCTTGGTGGTCTTTGTCTTGCTAGCGCCCTTTGTTGTCATATTTCTCGCGATATTCGGCAGCATCGCTTCAAACAACACGCAGAGTTCTGCAGGAGAGAGATAGTAGTTTGTCCCAGGTCTTCCGGAAATCTCTCCCATGTCGAAAACAAACGCACATCGACGGCAGACTAACCATGCGTCAGCTTCCGGATGGTCCAGGTTGCCACAGGGGGGTCGCTGGTAAGCTCGTGCCATATGGTCCACTGGTCCCCCAACCTGGTTGGGGGCGTCTGGTAAGCTCGTGCCCACAGCGAGGCCGCTGCGGTTTTTTCTCTGTCCCTGCATCCTCGCAGCCCGCGGATGGGAAACGCGGCTCGCCTCGCTCGTCACAGTTTTCCCATCCGAGTCGTTTGGTAATGCTGCTTGGCCAGAGGTAAGAGGACGGGGACCACATGGAAATTTACGGCAGATGACAGGGCGATCGTCGAGAGGACACAAGAGGGCGGCAGTGGTGGCGCCCTTCGGAAGCAACTTTCCTTTACTGTTCATTACAGTCTGCATGTCTGTCGCTCTTTCCTTGACAATCCACGGACACCGCTTCGGCAAACAAAGCTCTCTCCAGACGTCGCCTAGTCTTCGTCGTGCTTTTTGCTCGCTATCAGGATAGGCGGGATGTTGCCAACCTGCCGCCACAAGCTCCGCCGTCAGCTTCCCCAAATCTGCGTTCTTGTTGAAGACACCCGTAGAATCATCGTAGTAAGGCTTCTGCATAACAATTCGGAAAAACTGAAGCTGTGAGAGGTCTCTGCAAAACAACATTGCCGCCGATTGGCCTCCAACATTTCCCAATTCCGAAACCGCAGCCAAATCTTCGCCACAAGGCAAGAAGTTTGCCCTTTTTTGAAATGCCGGATCACTCTCGGGAATATCCGGTAGCCACGACCTATGCCAGTTTTTGTAATTCTCTCGGTTGCAATCCCCGAGCCTTCCGTTTACGACCCATACTTCGGATCCAATCCTCCTCGTCGCCCAGGCGGAAGGGCCCCCATCAAATTTCCAAAAACAAGCCGGATAGTGATTCAACAGAAACGGCGTCTTTTCGAACCAATCAGCGAAATCGCCCCTTCGTTCCAGTAGACCCGTCGGAATAGCTAGATCTAGCACTCGTTCTTCTTTCTTTAGTGACACGAGATCCGGCAAAACGTCGTCGTCTCTGGTTTCGCTAGTTTCCTCGAGACCCTGCCGCCCTCGCTTTTTGCTAGGCGCAATGCCTGCCGAACTGCCGCTGGACGAGCTGCCGCAGGGCAAACTTCTGCCGAGGGACGGCATCTTCTCACGGAAGAAGAGCTATTTGCTTCACGACCACAATGGATAGCTGCTACCTCGTTACGATCGGGATTCCACGATGTCGACGGTCGTATGTGTGGCCGTCGTTGTCTGAAACACCAATCGGATGCCAAAATTTGATTCGATTTTTTTCCGGTAATGATGGCGATCAAGAATCTCAAACTTCGGCCCAAACACTCGAAACCCCGTATGTCATACGGTCTCCCTCACACGGTGACTGGAATAAAGGCGCCAAAATTTAACCCAAGACGATGATAGGGGGTCGCCGACACGTATCGCGACAATATGTAGATTCGACGACCCAGGCTGCCAAGAAAGGCCAAGCCCGTCGGTAATCGCCGATTGTCGTCAAAATTCAGAGAGAAACACGTCACACCGTCATAAACGGTCAAACTGGAATACAAGGGTCGGAGGTCGTTCTCTTCGGAATCAACGCAGGAACGAAGAGAAATGACGAGGATGGATAAAGAGAAATGAGAAGAAGAAATAAGAAACGTTGTTGTACAGTCTCATAACCACATCAAAAGAAATCAACACAAATTAATCATAAAGGACACGACTCGCAGAACGTCTTCTTCAATGAAATCAGAATCTAGAAATTAGCACACACCAACTGACCTTGAAATTCCGCTCAGCTGGACAGATGGCATAACTCAATTTGGAGAGGGGCATTTGGCTTCAAAAAAGAACAAAGACAGCAAATGACTCTCCATTGAAACGTCGATCGGTCACAAATAATCCGCCCACACCGTGTAATCATCTGTATTCCACATTTTTGAGAACCTCACAAATAATCCGCCCACACCGTGTATTCATCTGTATTCCACAATTTTTCGAATGTTCTCATAATATACTGCATTCTCAGGGCGTAGGTTTTATATGCCCACGTCTCATTCAGAGACAAAGCTTTCAACTCCGTTGCTCTCCAAAAGACATTGTCGTTCAGATTTGCTATGAATGTTCGATCCTCCCCCCGCCTCAACTCTTTTTCCAATTTATTCGCGGAGACATCGTCGTGGTCCACGGGAAGCTCGAAAGGAACGAACGGCTGATAGAGGGGCTGTTTTGATTTTCCCTCGAAACTTTTTGGACCCTTTGACATTTCTCCTTCCAGGGCTAATCTGTTTTGATCTTTTGATATTTCTCCTTCCTGTTTTGACGCTCTTGATCTGAACTCCTTCGAAAATTTTGATAGCCACAATGGATCCTCCCACAGCCTCCCTTGTTTCCAATGCCACCACAACAGACTCCCCACAGAATCTTCTTGCCAACAGCCACTTTCCTTGTTCCCCGGCTCTCTGTATTTCACGAAATACGCGGATTGTCGGACGAAGCAAAATCTCCGCTTGTGATGAGCCACAAAATCATCGAACCATTCATAATATTCAGCGTA
>Ga0099797_101513_pt1 | contig 12047 bp, 6 predicted proteins | sample Uncmet_Sort48C_1_FD_89871 | JGI IMG/M metagenome (GOLD analysis project Ga0099797, IMG submission 89871) | Marine eukaryotic communities from CALCOFI LINE 67, Pacific Ocean - C012_Sort48C_1 | ecosystem: Environmental > Aquatic > Marine > Oceanic | place: Pacific Ocean: Monterey Bay | collected... | reverse complement strand
TCCATCAATACTGCTGATACTTCGCAGATGTCCAATTTGACGGCGAATGAGGAAAGTAAGAAAGATGTCATTATCAGGAAGCTGCAAGCAATGATCAATGGTGAGACAGTTGGTGGACCCGATGTGGCGGCTCCTTTGACATTGGGTGGTGAAGCAAGCTTTATCAATGGTGAGTCAGGAATCAGCTTTATCAATGGCCAGTAAGTCCCTGTTTGGAGGGAGTGTGCAGTGGAGGGAGTGTGCAGAAGTGAATAAATAAAGTTGAATAACGGTTCAAGTCATTGTTTGGATTTCGATAAATTGAATGAAATACTGATACTATTTTTGTCTCCTCGATACACAGTACATTGCATCACGAAGCAGTGTGATGCAGTGTTATACTTCAAAAAGTTTTTTGATTTTGTTTATTATTTCAGTGAGCCATGAATGACGCTTTTTTGAGGCAGATGCCAGATTATCATGTTATTTTTCGATCTTGAGAGTTATCATTTTTGTTTAGAAATCTGAGATCTTGATTCAGCTATAGAATTTTGTCTTTTCAATTTAGAAATTTACTTCAGCAACATTCGGATCCTGGATCTGTGACTCTAGGTCCGGACCTGTATGACTCTGAGTCTGGGTCCAAGAAGACAGGTCTGGCCCCTCATTCTTCTGAGTCCTTCTGCTAAGAATGAAGCCACATGCGGAGAGGAGTTTTTCCAAGGTCTGTCGATTGAGATTGTGTCGACTGAGATCCGCCTGAAATGAATAAGTCTATATTTGCATGCTTGTGAACTCTTGTTGCAATGCTATAATTCTCAATGGCAATGAATGTCATCATACGAATCAGACTGACACCATTATGTCAGTTGTTGACGCTGGAATTCATAATTTTGTCAGAGGTGCCCTGATCTAAACGAAATTATATTTTGTTTTCAAATTTCAAAGTCACTGTCAGTGACTAGTTTTTAGATTGAATTCATTCCAAAAAAACCGTTTTGTCATGACTCATTGATCTGGATGTGGTGATAAAATTTTTTGCAGCCAGAATCTTGTCTTTCGAATTGCCTCCGTGACGTGTGATCAGTGAATGGTATAACATGCAATTTGTGACGATAATTGAATTACCAAACCAGTCATGTTGATCAGGTCTGACTGCTGAAAGAGAACTTTGTGCATTCTAATTCCGGGAATTCGATGTGTGTAACCGGTAGTTGACAAAAAAGCATGAGTGCCAATGCAAATTAAGGACAGTCTCAGAGAGAAACGGAGATTCAGAACGTTCCAGAATGTCTGACACACAAAACGTTCCAGAATGTCTGAGAAAGCAAATTTTAATTGAATGAACTGGATAGCGGTGGCCCGTGAAGAGATGGTAAAAACTGGGCAGGGTCTTTTCATCAAGAAGAAAATTCAGAGCTAAAACGGAATTAATCAAACTCGAAATATCACCTGCTCTGTTTGTTTGTCTGTCAGTCTGCTCTGTTTGTTTGTCATTCTTACCCTCATTCTTACCCTTCTGAGTCTGCTCCTCCGCAGGGTTCATGTTGACGTCGTCGTGACCGGTCGTGGTGACGCCTTCAGAGTCATTGGAGCCAACAGCATTGGAGCCAACAGCTGCAGTTGCATCTTGCTTTGTATCCACAACACCCAAATTGCCATCGTTGCAATATCCTTTCTCCGCCATTTTGTAGGTGTCTTTTGTGACTTCCTGTTTCGAAATCCTGGTAACGACATTGGTCAGAAGGTGACATCGCGTTCTCACGTTCAGTTCACGAGTACACAGCTGCACAAACCAGTTTAGTTTCTCAAACGTCGATACCGTGTTGTTGTTACCAAACGGCGGAATCACTTTTTTCGACACAGTGTTGAACTCCAAATTGTTCATGTTAGATTGGGGGTTAGATTGGAGGTTTCCGCTCTCAGACATAGCTTTTTCGCCGCAGGAATCCATATCGACGTCCATTGGTGTATCCTTTTGCTCCTCCGTACTCTTCGACGAAACTGCGTTTTTTGCTGTTGAAGAAAGTCGTTTCTGCACTGCTATACTCGGTATCGTAATCGTGACACCTGGCACATCGCTACTGAGTGCATCGCTAGACTCACGTATCACATCGCTAGACTCACGTACTGCATCGCTAGACGTACCGCAATTAGACGCGCCGAGATTGCGAAAATAGTCCCTGTCGGTGTTTTTGACTTTGCCGATGACATCGGTGAACAACGAAGCCAATTTGTTGCGCTTGGTTTTGTTCTCCACCAACTTCTTGATGAAGAGCTTAGACTCCGAAGAATGGACTTCGATCAACAGCGCTAAGCTTTCAGACCTGACTTTCACGAAATCTTTCAGCACCAGCTGCGAGAAGAGAGCAATGATGCACGAAAGACTCTCTTCTTCATTTGAAATGACGTTTCCATTGACCTCTTCTGGATTTCCATTTCCATTGACAGCAAAAGAGGTCATCCTAGAGGAGGTCATCCTATCCATCACAACACGCATAGCTTTGCCAAAGACGACGTCCGGGATACTGCCCATCAGATTCGGGTGCTCCAAAACCAAATCCGCTGCTCCCACGCACGCGATTTCAAGACAACCGAGATCGAAATTTTCTTTCTTCTCATCTGTATTTTCGTCTGGTTTCTTCGCACTTTCGCCGCCGGCGACACCGGTTCTAGTTTCGTCTAGTTTTGAAAACTGATTTCGTCTAGTTTCTTTCACCTCGTCAGTGAAAACGCTGGTCATGATCCACGCAATCTTAGAGTGACAGTACTCCTTGCTCACCGTACAGCACTTCAGTAGGGCGCCAAGTGCTGTCCTTTTCAACCTCAAATCGGCATTTTGGCTGAAACAGATTTCGAGAAACGGCACGAGCTTCGTTAAAAGGTTGTGCGAATAAAAGTGGTGTCGTCTGATCATATCCACTGAAACCGACTTGTTGCCCCATTCGGCGATGGCGGTCTCCGATGATGCTTGTTTTGCAAATTTCGCGTCTGTTGACACATTCTGCACGTTGAGGTCTTTCGAAAAATTGGATACATTCTCGCCCTTCTTCAATCCACTTCTCAAATTATCTGCAGCGACGAGGGTGAGAGAAGCATTATCTGCAGCAAGAGAAGCCCCAATGGCAGCACCAGAAGAACCGACAATATTTTGCATTTTTCGAAGATTATAGCTGCTGAGCAAGGCTCTTTCCGTGAGATAGTAAATCTGCCTGTCGATTGGCATATTTTTTTGACACAGAAACTGCTCATCCAGCTTCACCTTGAGGATGTTTTTTTCCATATCTCGCACCAGTCCAAAAACGCGCTGTGCGATCTCCTTCAGCACTGCTACTGCGACCTTCGGGTCAGTCGGAGTGTTCTGCTCATCCTGTGCTTCTTTTTCCACTTTCAGAATGCCGTCGTGGTCATTGTCACCCTTGATACCCGTCCGCAAAGGCATTTTTTCGGTTGTGTCGTTCGCTCCATTCCCAAAACTGTTTTCAGATCCTCCTCGTGTCGGAGTGCCTTGCTGTGCCGGAATCGATGAGTCAAATGTTCGTGGAGCACCATCATCAGCACCGTCATATGTTCGTGGAGAGGAGTTCATTTTTTTGATCATTTTCACACCTTTCTCGACGAGAATACGCACATCCGTCATTTGTTTCGAGACCCAATTCTGTCGCTCGTCGATCAGCAAGCGGCTGCGGTTCATCGCTTTTCTCAAATCTCCGATCCTATCGGCATGGATTTTCATCCGTACTGCTAAATGTCCGGAGACAAAACACAGTAGAGACACCGTAGTAGCCAAAGAAATATCGTGATCGTTCAGCGCTGAAGAAAGATTTAATGAAACACTTTTGGGCTCAGAAATTTCGTTCATTTCCACACCCAATTGCAATATCTTCTGGGCCTGCTGCATTTCCTTAGACTGGGCCTGCTGCAAGATATCATCCCGGCAAGAAGAGGATAACTCGTTTTTGGGTGCAACCATGCAAGAATAACTGTCCAAAACGCTTTCTCGCATGACCTTCTTGAGAATTCTTGTCACTTTCATGCCATGCGTTTTTTTCGTTCCAACCGTTAGATTGCGAAAGTTCGCCGAACTCCAGCATAAACAGCTTTTTCAAACAGATCTTATCCTGAATTACACCCAGCGACACCAACAACGACTGCAGGAAGCCTTCCCAAAGGGTATCAGGGTGAAACGAACGCTCCAACTCCTTGTGTTCCCCTTGTTTTCCATCCGCGGAATTGGAATTGTCAACACCATCAAAACCTCCAATGACTTTGATGAGCTCATTCGATTTTGCAGTGAACATCTTCTGGCAAAAGGCATTGTTGGTCCGGTTAATCTCAGCAGCGTTTGGGGTTCTCGTATCCGATCCCGCTGGGATTCTCAGCAAGTCTGTCACGATCGTTTCGAGTTCGGCTTTCTTCTCGGTAACCATAGCGTCTCGTTTCATGAAGCGCCAGAATCGCTGTAGCAATGGCAAACCAGCATAAAAGCGGGCAAAATCAAACGAAAAATCCATAAGCAATTGCGTCGCCGTGAAGAGATACTCCTGGACTTCAAGAAACTGCTCCTTCGTCAACTGTTCCGCCAAAAACGGCTCTGGCCTCTTCCCAACTATGAAGTCCATCGTTTTCGGACTGCCTGGTCTCTTTTTCGAGTTGTTGTCGTCCAAGTATTCTTTGGAATGGCGCATCACTTCTTGGAGGCGTCCAGCGTCAATAGTGTCGTTGTTTTTGTCTTTTTGGTCATCAGACCCCAGTTGCTCACCAGATGCATCCATGTTCACGTCGTCAGGCCCTTCTTGCACATTATTCACGTCATTACTGTTGCATTTCGTTTTTTCACCGGTGCTCTTGCCTGCGGTCTCCTTGGACGAAGCAATCGTGTTCAACATCGCGGCATTTCCGAAAGCCTTATGCAGCCCATGGATGGCTTCAATATTCCTTTGGATAATTTTCTTTTCAAATTTCGAAAGTTTGCCGGATTTATTCGTACCATCATCCTGACTTTCTGTGGAATCCACGGCACGTGTTCCTCCATCTCCACCCATGTCATTTGCTTCTGCTCCACGACACGTGTTTCCTTTCGCAAGAGTCTCCACGGCGTGCTTGTTGCTAGCGGTTTTGAAAGTCATATTCCGAGTCCCGTTGAATCCATGTAATTTAGACTCAGAAATTGAATTCCCATGGGAAAATACTTCATCTTTTTTACAATTCTTCATCTTCACGATTTTCCAAAACGCCGGGAAAATGTGCGTGCACAGGAGATTCCACAGACGCTGTATACATTCTGTGCTCTCACAAATATGAGCGTTCAAGTCGGAATATTTTGCCGCAACTTGATCTGCGGAAACGCCCGGACCAGACGAAGACGGTTTTCCTAAAGAGGAAGCGTTTTTCGATAAAGATGTAGCCATTTTTGCTTTCTTCTTGTTCGGCGGTCTCGCTGCTCCCAACACTGAATCTTTTTCTTCCTTCTCCTGAGCTCGAGTCTTGTTAATCTTCCCTTCCAGAAATTCGTCGACGTCGGAAAGTAAGGCTTCCCTCTCCGTCAACTTCGCTTTCAAAACTGCAGATAGAACCTCGATTCTGCCGGATAAGAGCGCCAAAGAAAGGCTGGAGGAGTCTTCTTTCTGATCGCCACTCGACTTTTCCAGATTTTGCGATGACATTTTGTGAAGATTCGGACAATCATAGATCTTCTCATATTTTTGTAATATTTCGGACGGGTATCTCTCTGCCAAAATCAGCAAAATGTTCTTGTCGCTGCACGTTTCCAGGAGTTCGAACAGCCATTTGCGTCGCTTCACGTTTCGCAACTGCTCAGACAACGCTATCAGTTCTTCGAACGTTTCAGCCGAGTCAAAAACTTGTTTGATGTATTCCGCAGGACCAAGCTCGGACTTCTCTGCGGCTTCATGGAAACAGACGATACTTGCCTGTGCTAATTCCGGTCGTTCCACCTTCGATAGAATTAGCAAATAAACACGCAAGGCAATGCGATGCAGCAGGTGGGATAGGGTGGCGTTCGTTGGTAGACCACTCTTGGTATCGTCGGCATCTCCATTGGTATGATTATCGTCGTTGATAGAGAGCTGCTGCTGATTGGAAATATCTTTGGACTGAAGCATCTCCTCATCTTCAAAAACGTTCTCGTACTGCTCCTCCAATCCCCGAAAGGAATGCACCGACAGAGGCTCATCGGAGATACGCGAAACATTGAGAGATAGCGTGCTGATGCCCTTCTTGTTCCCCGACTTCGAGTCGACGCCTGAGTCTTGGTTACCTAAATTTCCAGAAAGCCCGACTCGTTTCTGGTGGTCATCGTCGTCGATCAAATCTTTCGCACGTGTGCTGTCCAATAACTTTTGCACGCAGTCCACAACTTGCAGCACGTCTTGATTGACTGGTGAACGCAAAAGCAGATTCAGACCTTCCATCAAATCGATTTCCACAAGCTGTCGGAATTTCTCTTGCGAAATTCGATCAATGATCTCCGCACTATCAATAGAAATTCTAGCACTTAATGGATTTTGCTGAAAATGTTCTCCAATGGATTTTGTGAAACTGCGTTTCAAACGCAGACCCTGCAGAATTTCCAGGGGGGAATGTTCAACCAACACGCAGCACAACTTGAGTGCTTGACGTCTGATGTTGGAGCTGACATCCCGAAGTCGCTCGACTGCCGTCTCCAGAAACTCGAGAAAGACCGATGTATCGATGAGCAGGAGTCCTTTTCCTTTTGAACAAAGAGAAATGATCACGTCAGACTGATCCAAGAATGGTTTTTCCTTGAGCTCGAGCTTCAAACCACCGCCATCGACCTGCATGGCACTTTTGGAATCGCGAAGATTCAAAGAAGGCTCGTCGCCTGCATTACCGGTTGCAGATCCACAGAGACTGCCACTGGAATCTTCGGCATCACGTCGAAAAATTTGCCGACTCTGCATCTGTTTCTGTACTTGAGACGCCATCGTCCGCAATATCTCGTTGTTTTTCATTGCAATATCGGCAAGCACACGCAAAGCGCGGCCGCGCACAAACGATACTCGGTCTTCTGTATGGCAATGGATCGCGGCGACCATCGTATCAACAAAGTCAGTTGGAATCGTGAAACCATTTCCATCACCAGATCCGTCGTCCAGCAGAGTCGCGTTCATTGACGCATCACAATCTCCATTGAGATCGTCAGACTGTGCAAATACATCATCAAGCTTCCTGCTCGGGAGACTCGCTTTTGAAGAGGCCCCATCCACTTTTGCGACGTCGTTCTTCCTCGCCTTTTTGTTGTGGATCTTGCTTTCCTTCTTGATCACCTTCATCTCAGATACCTGAAATTTGCGCCGACCACACGCTGACCCTGGCACCAGAGGAATCTGTGACACCCGGCGATATTTCGAACCACGATGGGGCTTTTTGTCGTTGCTCTTCTGCTTTTCGGCTTTCTGCTTTGTTCCGCCCTTCTTCTTCGAGTTCTTTCCTTTTGTACTCTGCGCATTTTTCTGAGCGGTCTTCGACAGAGCAGTCTTAGACGAAGAGGCGTTTCCACGATCCTTGCTGGTCCTCTTCTTCCGAGCGTCATCATCCGAACTTTCATCGAAAACAGGATCGTCGGATGCTTCCGAATTCTCAGAACTCTCCCCGCCAGAGTCCATCGCAATTGAATAACAGCTTGTGGTGTTGCTGTCTGGACCCCCTCGATTCACGATTTTGCGTACCTCCTTACCCATTTTATTGACTCTTTCCTCTGCGATGATCTTGACGAGCTCCGCGGCAGCAGAAACAATATCCGATCGCAGATTGTAATCTTGGGCTTTGAGCAGAATACTTTGAAATATCGTATCCCCGTTGGAAACGAAAACTCCAGGATGTTGTTTCGCCATCAGAATAAAAGTCGATGCTGGAAGATGAAATGTCGTGGTCTGCGATCTGTTGTTAGTTGAGGATGACACCACCAACGATGTTTTGCATTTGTCGAAAACAGAAGCGAAAACCCGTGGCCAAAGGATGTTGCTGTGACCTGCGGAATTCAATTCAGTCGACAGCTCCCGATCTGCCGCAGTAATCTGGTTCAAAATGATGGAGACATACTTTTCCTGCAAGGTCGCACTGGGTGCAGCTTTTCCGCCCTTCTTCTCTGCAAACACGGTCAGTAATTTCAGAAACGACGCCACCAAGTGATCGACCGTGTCACTGCTTGTGCTGTTGCAAAATGCGTCTTTCGGCTGAATCGCTTTGTCGCGCGTAGCGATGCCATTCGAGGTGTTGTCCAGTGTCACTGCCTCAGTGGGCCCAGACGACTCCATGACACGATCATGATCGTCACCGGAAATGGGTCCAGAGAGACTCTTGCCTAGAGCTTGCCAGAAAGACGCGAAACTGATATCCCATCCGAATTCCACGACATCTGCAGGAGACCACACTTCGAACATCTTCAACACCATTCCAACATCTGAGAGTAGTCTGAAAGCACGATCACGTGCATACGAAACGCCAGCAGTGACAATGTCGCCTGGAGCAAGTCTTCCGGTTTGAGCTGTGTATTCGAAACGCAGAAATTTAATCACGCTAACCATCACGTTGAACGACTTCAGCAACAAAGACGATGCGAGGAAAGAAACATCTCTTGTGGAATGAAACATCTCTTCTTCTGCCCCAATAACAGCTCGGTTGGAGTCCAGCAAACTGCCACGTTTTACAGAAGACATGTTCATTTGTTTTACAGAAGAGGCGAGGCCCAAATGCGCAGCTCCAGAACTTTGCATCGACAAGAGACTGTCCATAGAATCGCGTCTCGCCCGTTTCCGTGTCGGAGTCGGCAATGATTTCAACATTTTCAGGTGTTTTTGTTCCTCAGCCTTCGACATAAATAGCTCCTCTTCTTCGAGTCCCTCCTTGCTTATCTTCTTGGAAATTGTGTTGACAGGCGTTTTCCGAAACACTTTCTTTGCCCCTTTCTGTTGCGGAGGACCAACTGTGGAAAGAGAGGAACTAAATTTCCCTTCTTCCTGCATCGAATCCGGCATCAAATTTTCTGAATCGATGGGATTCTCTTGCGTTCTTGATGAGGGATTTTCCAAAACGGCCTTCTTGATGAGGGATCCTTCCGTCGAACTGCCAATGGTATCGGGATGACCGTACAAACCACCAAGCAGAAAAATGAACGGCAACAAAGACGGAAAATCTGGGTTTTTACGTCCATTCTGATTCTTCACAGATGCAAGCTTTGCGGTGTTGATATAATCCTGTTCGCAGAACAGATCGATCAAAATTTGGAGCGTGGTATCGCTGACGGTATCCAAATCGTAATCAAATATCACCTTGTACAACAGCGCAAATCCATCTGCATCGAAAAAATTGCGTGAAAACACAGCCCATGATGGGAATTCCTGCTTTGATTTCTCATTCTTTCCATCGAGAGAACTTCTTGACATGCCATAGTCTCTTCCATCGAGAGAACTCGAAATAGTCCCTTCCATGCCGGTCTCTTCCCTGCTTTTCTCAAACAGCTCCATGAGTTTGCGATCGCATTCATCCACGCTTTCAAACGTCGGCAGCCCATTGGAGAGCCAAAAAGCCACCTCACCATCAGGAGAAAACTCGCCGATAGAAGACGGATCACGCAACAGATCTTCTGGTTTTGCCGGAAGTGTGAAACGCGCGAAACATTTCTGACCTGTTGTAGACTTTTCTTTTCTTCTGTCACCAGACGAAGAAGTGCCTGATCCCATGGACTTCGGAATCGATTCCAAACACTCGACATCCTCCTGCATCGCCAGGAAATTCACACGGCGCGGCGCCAGACCGCCCGACCGCCGCGTGGACGTCGCGTCGGGCATTTGCTCCCAGTTTACCGGGCCCTCAGAAATTTCCTTCACAAATTCACTTCTCTCTTCGAGGCCACAAACTCACTTTCTGAAATTGGAAAAAGTGTCTCTTTCCGGATATAAAATCCGATGCTAATGCAAGAATTCTCAAGACAAGAATTCTCAATGCAAGCCAAACACACAAGCTAAATCTCTCACAACAATTTTCAGTACCAAAACGAATGGAATGAGAAAGAAAATCACGAGAATATTTCGAATATTCAGAAGTTTGAACTCTTGTAGAGCTCCTGCTCTGATTTCGGAGCCTCTGCCTGGCGCCAGACTCTCTCTGGTCGAGTCTTCTTCTGTCTGAGACTCTCCTGTCTCAGACTGTCCTGTTTCAGACTCTCCTGTTTCAGACTCTCTCGAAAAGCTCGCAGTCGCGTTCGAAAAATCTCTGTTCTCAACGAATAACGGATCTACAAGGAGAAACAACAGGAGCTCCATGCAATATTTCCAAGATTTTCTGTATCACGCTCTATCTCAGTTTTTAACCTGTCAATCATTGTCATTCAGATTCCGATTTTCTCCGTGTCTGAAAGACAACAAATTTGAATTTGGAGACTCATTGAAGAAACATCGAGTCTGCAATCCATCAGCTGGATGAACATCAGCTGAATCAACAAAGACTCGAGAACAAAACGATATTCTGATATTCTTTGAATCAGAATTTCGAAGGCACAGTCATTCCTGTGGTTCACTTCACAACAACAACAACAACAAAAACAACCATAAGAGCCAACAAAAAGAATTATTTCAAATTTCGTTCAACTTCGAATGAAATTAAAATGAAATTTAAATTAACCCAAATAAGCCAGGCGCCACAATGATTCCAGAACAAACTGAAATTCCAGAACAAATTGAATCTGGACGATGATCGAAAAAAGTTAAACAAACAATAACAAAAGACTTTTTTGCAAAACTTATTCTTCTACAGACTGACAAATAAACTGAGAAACTGTTTTACAATAAATTATTGTCAATAACATATGTTATAGCAATTATAGCACAATAACACAGTCTGTCAGAAGACCAAAACGAGTACACACTGTGAAAGACTGGACACGGATGGATTTTCAATACTATGGAAAGGTAGAATCTGTCGCACTTGCTTCCACTTCAGGAAGCAGATCCAGAACCGGAAGACAGTGCCAAAAATCTTTCGCCTGATTTAGAGAGTCGTTGGCATTGTCACTGAGATCACCATCATTCGAGTTTCTTTTCCGTGCCTTTGCTTCAAAATGATTACGCGTGAGAGTCCAAGCTTGGTTGTAGATGTCCTGGTGTTGCTTTGCAGCTTCAGAAGCAGCGAGTTTGTCCATTCTCCGCTGCACTTCAACAGCCGGAACTTCCATCATCGCCTCTTCGTGTTGTGAAAAGGTTGCCCACGCACGACATTTTTTTGCTCTGGCCACGCTTTGGCATTCCAAAGATGAGCGACGTAGTCTCGAAAGCTGGCGTATCGCTGAGACAGCGACTTCATCAAATACCGCAGCTGGTGGAGTGCATCACAATACTCTTTTGCGTCGATGAATGCGCGACATTATGAGTCAAATCCTTCGGTCATGAGTCTCGAGAAGAGCGCGTCGTTCGGTTCCGAGACCATGGATGTTCTGGTCGCATGCACGGAGGAAAAACGCCATTTCGCTTCCTTGAAATCAGCAACGATGCCCAGATCGCCGATGATAGTGGTCTCGCATATTTGGTACGCCTGAAGTTGATGGCACTTCTAGTCAACCCAAACCATATTTCTGAGCACGAGAGCTCTGCGATCTCGATCCACAGCCTTGAAACCAAATTTCTGAGCACGAGAGCTCTGCCATCTCGATCCACAGCCTTGAAACCAAATTTCTGAGCACGAGCGCTCTGCCATCTCGATCCACAAATTATGAATTCGCACAAACTCACTCGCAATATGTGCGAAAAGAGGAGCAGAGAGCTCGGAAAATCCAGCTTTGGTTTTTCTCTCTTTGATTTTTCTCTCCCAAATCGCAATCTTTTCAAACAAGGGGGTCGCGACGTGGAAAAAACTGTATGAATCTTTCCAACTCGGATCCAAATTCAATTTTAAATTTTGTCGCACTGCGTCACTCTGTCACGCTCACCGCATCCAACATTCAATGTGCCTGGCCTGATGTTGTCACGTGTGAGCTTCGATAAATTGCACGACCGGCACACGACTTTTCCGGAAGCCTGAAAGCAACTGGA
>Ga0099797_101512_pt1 | contig 12059 bp, 10 predicted proteins | sample Uncmet_Sort48C_1_FD_89871 | JGI IMG/M metagenome (GOLD analysis project Ga0099797, IMG submission 89871) | Marine eukaryotic communities from CALCOFI LINE 67, Pacific Ocean - C012_Sort48C_1 | ecosystem: Environmental > Aquatic > Marine > Oceanic | place: Pacific Ocean: Monterey Bay | collected... | reverse complement strand
CCCCCGAGGGAACTGTAGCTACTCTGGCTCGAGCTCGAATGAGTTTCGATTTACCGTGTTGCCTGGAGGGTAGCTACTTTGCGCGGGAAAGCGCATGCTATTTACTGCACCGGAGCAACTTTGCCTCGAACCGGAGGGTTGCGAATTATCGTGTCGCCGGGCGAGTAGCTACTTTGCGCGCGAAAAAATATGATGCTATTATTGTAATCTTCGGTATATATATATATATATATATATATATATATATATATATATATGTATATAAAACCCCTTTGACTGTTTTCCGAGCTGTCCCACCGTATGAAGCACTGCAGATGGAGCGGTATCCGGCCTTTCGGCAGGAGGCGGTGCCAACCCACCTTTCGGCAGGAGGTGGTACCAACCCACCTTTCGGCAGGGGGAGGCGCCAACCCATTTTTCTGCAGGAGGCGGTGCCAACCCAAAACACCTAGATAATTCCAACGATTACAACCGAAATTCCCCCAAAAACGTAGATCATTCCAAAGGTTTTGGTCAAAAATCCAAAAAACATTGATAATTCCAAAGGTGTCTATTAAAATTCCCAAAAACCTAAATAATTCCAAAGGTGTTGGTCAAAATTCCAAAAAAAACTACATAATTACAAAAAATCCCAAACATCCAAAAAATCCCAAAGATTTCAGAAGACGCTGGCTTGCTCCATGTGCACCCATCTCTCCAAATCTTTGGATTTTTTGGAATTTTTGGAATTATCTAGTTTTTTGGGAATTGGGAAAACCATTGGAATTTTCTAGTTTTTTTTTGAATTTTGACCCAACACTTTGGAATTATCTCGGTTTTTTTGGAATTTGGGCCACACACCTTGGAATTGTCTAGGTTTTTTTGGAATTGTGGCAATGCTCCTTTTGGAATGTAGATTATACTACTGGCCATTATCTAAGTTTTTTGTGACTGGGTCTACGAAACCTTGTGTCTCACAAGGGGTAAAAACAGAGAAATATGGATCACCAGGGGGGGGGGCTACCATATATATATATATATATTGGGAGTTTCTCGTTTGTTCCCTTACCCCGACACCGTTCCGTAAAGAATACGTAAACGGGGCCCCATGGGCCCCTTGGGGCCCCATGGGGGCCCCATGGGCCCCATGGGCCCCTTGGACCCTGGGCCCATGGGGCCCAATGGGCCCATGGGCCCCCGTTTACATAACGGTCCTGGTATAAATCCCCCACAGCGAAACAAACGCGAAACCCCCATATATATGTATATATAAAACCCTTTCAAAAAATAAAACCTTATGTATATATATATATATATATATATATCCTAGCAGATGTATGACTGTGGGCTCAACTGGATCCCTTCCAGTGAAGAGGCGCAACTCCTTCCAAGTCAGCGGCTGCGACTTTTTCTCCACAGCTTTTGGGGATGGTGGTGGCATCTTTGGGTTTGACCAGCGGCCAAAAAAGAGGCACCTAAACCCTAAACCCTAAACCCTAAACCCTAAACATAGGCACCCATTGATTCACGTTAGGATTAATAGGAAATAGTTTTTTTGTTGTGTTATATTGCTTCTCGGTCATTTTTCGGATTTTGCCTCATACTAGTATGGGTGCTGGGAGGGTCTAATATAGGGTTAAAGGGTGGTGGGAGGCTAACTAAGATTTTGCCCGCCAAGCAAACCCATTAGTGGGAGTTCTTTGGCCAGCACTTCGGGGAAAATACAATTTCGAAAAACGGATCTTCAAAATAAGCGAGTTACAAAGTAGTTTTGTTTGCTTCTGGAAATCTGGGTTTGAGGTCCCGGGACTGGTCCCTTTGGATTCGACTCGAAATTACGTGCTATTTTGCGGTATTATGTGTCCAGACTCTGATATAGACCCCGAACGGACGAAATTTGAGTTTGAATGCTGCTGGGATAGCCAATCAAGCTAGCCTATCAGAAAATATGGCGTTAATGTTTGGCCGAATGGTGCCGAATACCATCTTCTGAGAATTGCGTCGAATAGCGTCGGCTAGCCTTGGGTAGCACCGAATAGTGCCGGCCGCTATCCGACGCTACTCGGCCAAACAATGAAGCGGCTGTGAAGCCATATTTTCTAAAATAGCCTTCCATGACTAGCCATGTAAAACAGCGGGCCCCAACTTGAACATCAAAAGGAACTCCTTCCTTGCAAAACATGTCCCCTGGAGTTGACCTTGCGCATCACAATTACAAATACATCTATTTCAAATTTGTTGAACATAACTGACAAACAAACATACAAACATTTACGTGTGTGAGTTTCGAGGCTCATTTTTTTTTTCAGGGTCTGGAGGCGCATGCAAATGCTGGAACGGTACTTGTGATGCAACCGGGCACGAACTGAGTCTAGAATCTAGCATTTTCACAATTAAAACCTTTTTATCTACGCAGTCTCGAAACTAATGCAATAAACAATACCCAAATTGGCCAGAAACTGTTGAAACCTCTCAGAACAAGGTTTTGGGGTCTGGGTTCGGGGGCCGGAACTAAAGAAATACCTTGGGAAGCACACCTATGTTTGATGAGAACCACACATTCACAAGCTTTGTTTGGGTCATGCAGAGACTGTTGGCCAGACACTTCGTCCCCGTGCCACGCCGCCTGGCCAATGTGTGATGGCCCGGTGGCAACTCGGAGCTGAGGCTGCGGCTGCATCGGCCGTGAAATTGCGGCGGCGCTGGCGGCATCGCTGAAATTGCGGCCATGTTGGCGGCGGTAGGTGTATGAATTTCGCAAACGATATAGATGAGGCTACACAAGGCAAAGTAGTTACTTAACACTCGAGATTCAGAAATATGAGTCCGCAACAGGAGTGAAGCAGAAAAGCGTGTGAAAGAGACTGCAAGTCAATACTGAAGTCAAGAGTGACAGAAAACAAATGATAACTGAAGTGTTGAGTAGCCCGTTGACAGCTACCAACCCAGCATTAGCGCCTTGTGCCGGAGAACTGCAAGATGAACAAATCCGTCTACATCGAAAGGGACAACTACAGTGGCTTTGAGTGTGTGGTTGAGCGCAGGCATGTATCGGGCAAGAAGCCAAGACTGAGCTGATTGAGGCTCTGTGTGGGAGTCCATACATGCACAGCCATTCACAGGGGGCACCGAGAACAAGTCGCCATGTCTACAACTAGGTCTCCGCTTGAACTTCCAAGCAGCATGCTTGATTGTGAAATTCGTTGACGCAACTTCCTTGCACCACTTCTCGACCTTCGTAATTGGCGTGTCCAGGCATGATAACACCAAATGCAATAACAACGGAGGCAGATGATCCTGACAAGATTTCCGTACTATCCTGGAGGAAGTTCAAGCTGAAGTGACCATGCGTTTGACTTAGGAATGTATATATCCCGCGCCTTGTCGTACTGTGGACAAGCAGACAGAACATGGAACTCATCATCCACATGAAGCTCACGGCGGAAGTGCCAGCAAGCCAGACAAACCACCTCTCCGTCGCTTGTAAGCGGGTCTGGTGGCGGGGAAGTGCTGGTAAGAGAGCTTTTGCAAAGTAATTGCGCGCGTGGTTGCCGAGAAGCCAGTCAGAACAAGGAAGGGATGCAAGAGCAGCACGGTGAAACACGTTGTGGCAGGAGGTCGAGCACCATGTGTAGAGGACGCCCTGGGGCTTCAAGATGCAGTGCGATAAAGTTGAGCTTCGAGCTGGCTGAAGTGGAGGCCGCTGCAGATACATCCTCTGACGTTTCCGACCAAGCCCTGCGTACATGAAGGGTGCGCAGCTTTTGGGGGAGCCACTTGATATGGTGCATGACCTGCTGGCTGTACTCGTTGGCAGAAGGCTCCCGAGGGCGGAAACTGTGGCCTAATACATTCCGCGCAGCTTGTAAGTACGTAGGGAAATCCATCCACCTTCATCTGACCAAAATCCGGTGGATGACAAGTAAGGATCAGATCCTACAAATGTTGGCACACAAGGCGGACCCCAGGAAAAACTGTCCGAAGGTCGCGCCATGCATCTATCAACCATGTCGTTCTCAGGTGCTGATGGGCTATGAAGGCTAGGTGAACCAAGGAACCTGAAGGAGCATTCGCAAGTCGCAAGAGCAAGGCAACGCGCTGCACTCTCCATGTCATATCCATAGGAGCTGGTCAACAGAGAACCTGCACTGAGGCATTTGGCGCGCGGCCTCCAACCTGGAGCAAGCGTCTCCACCATTTGCGCTCGTTGGCACGAGCTGCCACAACGAGGGCGTCCGGAAAGGAGTGAACCTCCATGCCATACCCGCAAATAGGCACAACCAAAGAAGTCCACAAGTAAAGAAAGAAACAGTGCGGGTAGGCAGGTACTCGAGATAGACAAGTTGCAAGTAAGTGTGCGGCTCTATTGAGTGCGGCGAGTTTGTTGGTGAAGTGTGTTGAGATGCAGTTAGCTGAGTCAAGGCGCACAGGAAGGTACATAAAGACGGGTGTCGCAACAATTTTGTTTGAATCGATTTTGATCTCGGCAACACTTCCATCAACAATGACCTCTTCACCCGAATATTGGACTCCTGTGTCCGTCACACTGTGAAACACCGCGAAAATGTTTTTGGCGTCGAGATGAAGGAGCGATTGGCATTACAATATTCTTAAACAAAGAAGTGGCAAGCTGGAGGTCCTCCCCGCTATCGGCTGGTATGGCTGTATTATCCGCGTAAAGAACCACAGAAATCAATACCCCTAGTAGGTGGAAGGCTCGGGGGCATTTGGACTCCAAGAAGCTCCGGAGGTCGTTGATATACAAGTTGAAAGCATGCGGGGCTCAACTGCTCCTTCTCTGACTCCCAGAGGATCAACACGGACTTTTCCCCAAGACGGTGACCTATGCGAACCACTAAAGATATGGCATCAAGAACTGCAAGCATAATGCCGCAAAGCTCAGTACCAACACCACATGCAAGCATTTTCCGCAGAAGGATGGACCGATTAAGGGACGGGAAAGCTGTTCGCAAGTCAATGCCGCTGGTTGTGCAGAGTGCGTGAGAGCATACCAGACATTAAGAGAGCAATGGCTTCACTGCAACCAACTTCGCTTCGGAAGCCAGATTGTTCGGGGCCAGGCTGCCACGCTTTGCGTGCCCGTTCATCGAAGACCCTTCCAAACCATGAAGCCAAGCTGGTTAGAAGCCTGGTACCGCGAAAGCTTGATGCCAAGTGTTTGGGCTTCCCTTGTTTCAACAATGCTCGAACAAGAGCGACACCCCACTGGGCTGGATAAACGCCATACATCATCATGACTGAAAAAAAAACAGCTGTGCGAAGTGCAATAGTACCGGAGGCTTCTAAACCACATCTTAACCACATCGGCCATCCCTACCAGCCGCCTTCCCTGTGTTGATTTGGCGCCTTGATTGTGCAACCTCATCGGTCGAAACAGGAAGTTCGCAACCAATGTGCAAGGAAGTGGCTCGAAAATTATTGCACCAAGTTTGGGCTGGATCCAATGAATCTGTAAACCACACGCTTTCAACAATGCTACCCTGGTTCGCCCAATGTTGCCATTGAGCATCTACTGGAAACGTACTCTCTTCAGCTGGAGTGTCTGTGAAAAAACGGCACGTTCTCCACAGAGACTTCGGTGAAGCGCGCTACATGTGCCAATCCAAGCAGCAACTATTTAATACTTCTTAGCAGTCGGGCGCTGTGCCGACTTTTTTTGATTGCTCTGTTCCAAGCTGTTCGGGCCGCTGCACTCCCCACCGGGTCAGCGCTGGCTTGCACTAGTGATTGGTAGTGCTTCGAGGTGTGTACGGCGATGGTGCGCAGGTTTCGCAACTCAGGTGGGGCGGCATATTGTGCGGTAGGTGCTGGTACATTTACTGACGGAGCGCTCTTTGACAAACCCAAGGTTCGAGTATCCGTCAAACAAGTAACAGCACGGTCCACTAGTGCCTGTGAGGTCTTCATGGTTGAATGCTGGTTTGCAACATAAGGACTGCAAGTCCTCGTGGTGCGCCAATTCAATGTTGATATTTTCCCAAGTCTGCTCGTCTTCTGGCAACTTTAGGCACTGTAGACGTTCCAGTCTGAAGTGGCGCATAGGTTCTGCAATGATGGGTCTGGTGTGATCTTTCCAAGAAACTGAAATACATAGCATAAGATGGTCCGAGAAGTCGGCTGGGGGCTGAACCATACGTATGGAACTAGGCAAGATATGATGCAGAGCTGGAGGTGGACCAAAAATGTGATCCAACGCACCAGCTCTATCCTGTTTATTGGTCGGCAAACGGGTAAATGAGTTGTCGAATGGGTAGCGATCCAAGCCATGCAAGATCAAACCGGAGCCTGCAAACGCAGAGAGAAAGCTTTGTCCATGAGATGAGACTCTGCGGTAGTCTGCCGAGGATCTGCTAGCCAGTTGCAAATCTGGTGCCAAAGGATCTAGGAGGTCATCCTTCTCCCAAGGGGCTGTTCGACTTTTGTGCTGCATTGATGTCCCCACCTGCAAGCCAAAGCCGCTTGTGTCTTAGGTGAGTCTGCTGGTGTAGGCGGCGAAACTGATCACCACATGGATGGCCATGCAACTGCCGGACACGGATATCCGAAGCCCCAAGAATGTATTAATAACAACCAAATAGACCACACTGTAAGGAACTCTGCAGCTATAGTTGCAACCTTATGAAGTCCTCGCAAGGATGTTCAACCTGGGCCACTAGATCTTTTCATGCCAACCGTACCAGAGCAAGTACCCCTGCGGCTCTACTGCGCAAATTGTTTTCCACACCATATGTCTCCAAACCTGGGTGTGACGGTACAAAACCATGATGAGTTTCCAAGAGGAACACAATATCAAATTTCTCTAGAAAATCCCAGAAAGCCTGTTCAGGCCAAGGTGACGCCAGGTGGCAAACATTCCACCACGCGATTTCAAGATGATGTGGGGAGAAGGTCGTGTCATTGCAATCTGTGCTTGAGCAGCCATGAACGATGGGGCTCTGACAAGCGAGGCCAGAAGAATGAGATGATGAGGAGGCATTGATACCACCCTTCGCATCTTGTTTTGCATAAACACCCGGGGCAGGTAGCTCTGCCATCTGGCTGTGAAAGGCTTCTCCAGCTGTCTGTAAGGAGCCAGTCTCCTGCTTGATGAAATTATTTGGCCTACTCGGGCCCATACGCCCCTCCCCTACGCCTGTGGCGCATGCTTGGTCTACAATCTATTCTTTTTGAAATGGATGAGCATGTCTGATGCACTTGGCCAGGCGGTTGTGGAAACTTCTGCGAGGGAGGCAATGTGGTGGGCGATGGTCTAGAAGCGCCGGAATTGTGAATACACCTGTGCGCAAAGCGAGTGCCGCTAAACATGACTGCAATCACAGACAACAGATGAGCCAATGAAGACAACATTCCCGAAATCAAACAGATGTGCTTGAAACTCTGTGGGGTCGTTTTGATATGGAAGGGAGAGCATAGTTCACGATACAATGTAGAAGGGAGGGTCAAGCTACACACGCTGAGGCGGGAGCGACAAACAACCCAAGCATTAGGTCCCAATATGGAAACGGGTGCCACCGAAGTGAATGGAAGGACGCCAGACTCGGCCATGCCTTGCAGCGAGAAATCTGCAAGAAAAGCTTCATTGGCTAAGCAAAGTGGAACATGAATCTGGAATGTTGACCAGCTTTGTATAGAATTCGTAAGCCAAAGAACGGAAAGAGAGCAAGCAATGTTAGCAAGATGCTGTGGGGAATCTCATGTATGATCCACTGCAAGTGACAACCGGCATTCATAGGGAGTAAGACAAGAAACACCACCACTGCAAGAAACAACACCAATACCATGATTTTTTAGTTTGACGTTGTTGAGTCATTGTCCCTTCCCCGAAGGATGATACCGGTACACTTTCCCCGAGTGAGTATAGGCATATATGGGGTATCTTGCCGAACCCTCAAACGGAGGGGCGGGTGATGGTAGGGTTGATCATGTTGATCCGCCACACCAGAATCAGAGAGGGTGTCCTTACTGATTCATATATGCGCGACTCCAGACCGAGAAGCTGTCAAGAAGAGGGCATTTCACCCTCGCCGCTTATACTGTAAGGTGGGTACAGTCCCACCATGTGTATATGTTGATACCCATGCTAAGGTAACAGGGAGCATTGACCAACCATGTTCATGAGACCGGCCAGAGGCCGATCAATGCAACAAGCAAGGTTAAGGACTGTTGTATTTGCATGGGCAGGGCTTATTTGTGGAAGCCCAGGCCCATATCAAGGCCACGAAGACCATTGACCAAGCAAGTTAAGAGACTGCCAGGCCGAAGGCCACTTCAGAACTGTTCAAGCATTCAGGCAGTAAATAAACAAGCGAGGGGAATGACTGTAGCCATTGCATGGGTAGGCCTCACCATTCATATTCTAGAGTGTACCCACTCTGCAAATTCCAAATACCCTAATTTGCCTTTGTTTAGTCACTCACTAAATCGACCTTCTAAGTTACAACTGCAGCCAAGCTTTTCTTAACTACAGATTCAGGTAACTCAGGTTCGACACAATGTCTAACTCGAAAGCGGCTTGAGCCAAAATGGCGACGGGCACAAGAAGGGTTAGAATCTAAACACCCCTCCTTGGCCATAGGTCACCACTTTAGCATTCTAACTACCTACCTGTACAAGGCAGGATCCCTAAATCCCAAGGGTCAGCGCAGCACTGCACAAACCCTGCAAACGCCTACTTCGCTAAGCGCTCACTTTTCCATAAATGATTCTTCTCAGATTGCGTTTCAAGCTGGACCTTAATTGTCTTCATCTTTCATCTCTTCGTCTGCCCCGCCTGGGGCGCGCTGAAGGGCAGCATCCGTAAATGTATTTCCAGTGCCAGTGTCTTTGTTGTATAACCACGCAACTTCCAGTAAATCCTTAGTAAATTCCCCGTGATGGCGCGGTAGCCTAAATCCCAGTGGTAAACAGTAGGGGGCTTCGGGTCCAGTATTCCAGTTACCGTCACGATGATGGATAGGGTAACCAGGCGTAATTAATTCAACCATACTGTAATCAGCGAAAATTCTCGTAAATCCACGGTCATTCATTCGGTCCTTAACTCCCCATCCTCCGCCAATGTAACCAGACCACCAGTCGGCCATGAGATTCTGTAAACTAGAGTGGTAAATAAATTTCAGATAGGCGATTCCAGTATTGTAAAACGGTGCTTCATCTTCTCTTTCAAGGTAAAAGCTGCAAAGCGGTCCATACTCTAACAACTTCTTGATTAAAACTCCTTCAAAGAAATCACCCGGAATTCCCTTCAATCGCGCAGTGTAAGAGCTAACACCAACTAAATCCTCTTCCATTGGGTTCTGGAGCCCGGGCCGGTAGCCCCTGGGTAACTGAATTACTGCCATAAACCGTTGGGGTCCCGAATTGTGAGCCTTAATTACCATTCGTCTTTCAAATAACTGACTGAAGTGGTCGGGGTGCCACATGTAATGGGGGTACCATCCAAATTTCGACAGTAGGGTGGTGTCCGTAACTCGGGTTCTCAGTGATACTCTTTCCTTAAGGTGGTATTCTTTTAAACTAATATTATTTCGCTCCAATATGGCTGACACGTCGTTCTCGGTCTCGTTGCGCTGCGACTCGATCAATAAATCCATTTCAACCTGCTTCTGGTAAAAGTAGTCGTTTCCAAGATGACCATCATAATAAATAGTTTCACCGTCACAGCCTGTTGCGGTATTATCCCATACCGGGCACCTGGGAGTGCGCTTTAAATTCACCCTTTCAAATTGCCCACCGGGTAGTGGCGTAACTCCTGAACATTCTTCGTCGTGGGGGTCGTCAATCTGAACATTCGGTAAGCGAATTTCCTTAAAGCTCTTTCCGTGCTTCGATCCCTTACTTCCCTTCGGGGTCCCTTTCGCGTTCGTTGGGCGTACCGGGTCGTTGTCCGTAAATCTGCTTCCACTGGGTCTGCCTGCGTTGGGGTCTCTTCTCCGTAAATCGCGTTCGTTATCTCTATCGTAAGGGCCTCCTCGATCGGCGTCGTCCTTGCCACCCCCCTTGCCCCATTTCGTTCCAGTGACATCGGGACCATAACTTGGGGGGTGCGGCCCCGGTTCAACAAGCATGTTGTACACCTCCAAGGCGTGTGCCTTGGCTAATAAATCTGTTCGTTCCACGTTCATCGATTCGTAATCCGACCATTGGTCCCTAATTCGATCTTGATGTGCCTTAATTGATTTCGTCCTGTGTGTCCTAACCTCTCGTGCCGATTCGTGTAACACCGTGTCGCAGCGTACCTCCGCCTCCGTGCGAATTTCCTGAACTTGCTTAAATGCTTCCTTCATTTTATTCTGACAATCTTTTTCCATCTTGTCCCTAATTTCTTTCACTTCTTTCCAAGCGGCCTGTTCTGCGCGCTTAACTAATTCTTCTCCTTCAATTAAATCTTCGGCATCAAAGCTGGAATGGTACTTGTCGTACTTCACCGTCGCATCTTCGGCTGCGTTCCGTAAATCCTGGGCCTTACGGCTTAAATCATTCAGTGTGAAATCACAGTTCGGACCACAGCGCGTGCCTGGGACGTCCGTGCGATATCCGCAAATGCATTTCGGGAAGAGATCCATAACTCACCTTGTAAATGCCCGTAGGAACTCCCTTATTAACTTTCATTTTCGTCACTGTCTTCGGGAATTTCAAAAGTAAATTCATTCGCTAAAGTCGGCATTAATTCATGTCTTCCATCGGCAAATTGTTGATTCGTCCAAATAATGTGATTCGTAACTGCATTCTTGTCTTTGTATTTTGTTAAACAATCGGCCCGATTTATTTCTCCCTTAACTTTTTCAATTTCGATTTGCCCTAAATTCACTTTCTCTTGCAACCACAACTGATTTACTTCTAAATGCTTTATTCCACCTAAACCCCTCCTTGAAGACAGGCTCTTAGCGACTGATGCATCGGTCTTAATTTTGATTTTCTTTTCCATTACATGTAAATCTTCCAATAAACTTCTGATTCCAATACCTTGTGCGGCGCCCCTAACACATCCATAATACTCAGCTTCGCCGGACGACAACGATACAATTGATTGAGTAGTGGACCAATGTTTTAAACTGTGATTCCCTAACATAATTATTCCTCCGGTAGTTGACTTGCGTGTCTCGGGACATCCTGCATGATCGGTGTCGGACCAAACATCTATAAATTTCCAATTCTTTTGATAATCAAATTTGTTCACTACACGCTTGTTTCCGAGTAAATACCTTCCGAACTTCTTCAATTGCTCTAAATCTATTCTGCGCGGCTTGGACATGTGCCTACATAACTCTTTTACTGCAAACCTTATGTCAGATCGATCCTGCGATAAATAGTTTCCTCTCGCGGCGGCGGCCCTGTATAATGAAATGGTTTCTCCTTGTAATTCCTCTAAATCTTCATCCTTACAGTCTTTCGGATACCATCTGTCCCCAGGATGACTAATTGGTTTCATGTCTCCTACTCCAAGTAGCTTAATAATTATTTCAGCATGCCTCTGGTCAGCTTCATACCTAATTCCTTCATGTGTCCATTCTATAACTCTATTCAGTAATCTGACACTTCGGTTATCACTCGGTTCTGGCCCTAATCTTCCCTTATGTGATATTTCATATCTTCCTCCTTGCTTTATGTCTACTTTAATCCTAAACCAGTCTAAATCATCTTCGAGTCCTAGTAGTGTGAAGTCATCTCCATAAATCACAGCTCTCATATCTCTCGCTGGGTGATAAAATAAACACGGATTCGCTTTTCCTTGTATAAATCCTACACCTTTCATAAATCCTGTGTATTCTTCTTCCCAGTTGTATGCTGCATCGCGCGTTCCGTACATAGATTTCCCTAATTTCCCACACATGCCTTCCTCGTAGTCTTCATCAGGGAGTTTTACGTAAACATCTCTTTTGGCTGGTGCATAGAAATAGGCTCTCTTTATATCTATAAATTCTAATTTCTGTTGCCATCCTTTTCCGTAACCTATTCCTTCAGTAACGGCCAGTGAAAATAACATTTTCTTGGCTTCTAGCGGTGGCGTTGCTGCGAATATGTTGTCTTTTGCTTTCCCTAACTTGATTTCTTGCGCTACT
>Ga0099797_101511_pt1 | contig 12060 bp, 8 predicted proteins | sample Uncmet_Sort48C_1_FD_89871 | JGI IMG/M metagenome (GOLD analysis project Ga0099797, IMG submission 89871) | Marine eukaryotic communities from CALCOFI LINE 67, Pacific Ocean - C012_Sort48C_1 | ecosystem: Environmental > Aquatic > Marine > Oceanic | place: Pacific Ocean: Monterey Bay | collected... | reverse complement strand
TTGTGGATATGGGCAGGATGATTTGTTCTTTAGATCTCTGAGGCTAGTATGTAAAACAAAGAGTATGGTTTTTATTGTGTCCGATCCTCACCGCTGTTGCTGCAGGCTGCAGCCAAGCCTGCCAAAAAGGTCGCTTGTGATTGGTGCTTGCTGTTGACCCATCGATATTCAAACTTATTACCCATACTTGTACAGGGAGGTGATTCTTCGGACGACGACACTCCACTTGGCCAGAAGCACTCGAAATTGGTGTGAAACTCTGCTGATTCAGCGTATTTGGTTGTATTGACCAACTTTCCCAATGTGTTCTCCTGCCGCCTTTGCAGCTGAAAGCTGTTTACCTTTGTTCGCCAGGTGGAAGGTGAGACCAAGGAAGAAGACAAAAAGATCGCTTCCAACGAAGCCAAAGACAGCAAGAGAGCTACCAAGGCGAGACATCAGTTCTTGATCACAATTAAGAGGCATGGGGACTAGTTGGGGTAGGAACCAAGGCAGAGGCATGGCATAAGAGTGGAATTGTCTTGTTTCATCATTTATGCAGCGGCATTATATTGGCCACGTGTCGTCAACAGCAATCACAACACCCACCATGCAGAGGGTTATGAGCAGGAAGAAAAAAAACTGATGATACTGGCATGCTCCAAAAGCGCCTCAATCAACGCCATTGCGACCTCAGTGAGCGTGCTCTGATTGGTATGTGTGCTTCCAGATCCCCAAGAAGAAGACGGATGCGCCTGCAAATAAGGATATGTTCAGGCTTGCGGGTACAGGAGTGTTTAGGGAGGAATCCTGCGGTGAGGCTTGGTGTTGGTGGGTGAGTAACTGTGTGGGGGGGTGGTATCTATGTTGAGGAGCGGGGTTAGAAGAGAGGCTAGAGATTGACATGAAGCAGTGCAGTGAAACAGGAAAATAATGTTGATTTCGCGTCCGCCGACATTCCTTTGATGATTTCAAGCAATCACGTTGGTGGGGTCTTGACCTCCAGAGGTGGAACCAACTCATCATGGCCAGCTGACGCTAAGATATTGCAATGCAAAAGGCTGCACTCCAGATCAAAAGGCAGTTCTTTGGCTTCTGAGTTCAGTACATCAGAGTCATCTCATAAGGAAGTACACCGGGCAAGCAAGTGAATCCGTGGTTTTCGCGTCTAAGTTCAGGATAGCGCTTTGACCAACTCTGCCTGAAGTGCTCCCTTTCAGTTGCACAGACTGAACCATGATGCCCCTTTATCAATTTGTAAAGGCTGACTCGTCTGCGCCGTTGTCACTCGCACCTTGGCCTTGCTGCGCAGAGAAGCGGGCGACAAGAATAATGATGGCCGCCTGACCCGTTCAGAAGGCAAGGCCTGCGACAATCCGGTGCCCCCACCCCACCTTGGTTCAGGGTGCTACGACTACCGCTAGGGTGCATGGGACACGCGGCGGTTATTGGAAGCAGGGTTACTGTAGCTGTTGCTCGATCTGAAAGCTAAGTAAGGGCGGCAGATGACTCGTGCTTCCCGTCAAGATATTCGGTGCTTTCGCACGCTCATCAAAAATGCCTCGTAGGCGGACCTCAACAATGACGGGCGTGTCACTCGTGCTGAACAAGAGGAGACCTAAATGGCCTAAACTGCCAACCATTGATGACGCCACGGCTGTGAATACAGTATCACCCTGTTGCTTTGTACAGGCATTTGACAAAACACGCCTATCAGACCACAAGCCTGCCAAGAAGGCCGATTCGGGTCAGAGTTTGGATGATCCGCACAGAATATCGATCGAATCGATGTTTATAGTTGTCTAGCCGCAACAGACAAATGTCCCTGCTCCAATGTGAACGTGACGTTGACTCGTTGCCTGTCATGACCAAGCACACAGCGATTTGCCGAGAACGGATGACAGTGACTATGGGTGAAACGCCAAGGCAGGTGGAACTTCACTGGTTCGCTTGTTAGCTGCACTTTGCCAACAAAGCACAAACCTTCGACCACCTTGATTACAACCTCCCTCTGATAGTCCAAGTCAGAATTATCACATAATACAACCTATTATGGGGCTCATTGTGGCAGTGTCTCCTGTAATAAATATTGTATCTAATCCACTACATGGATATATATATACATAGAGAGAGAGAGAGAGAGAGGGAAAGCTCATGACAAAGCACTCACGGATTTTTTTCTTCGATTTATGCATATATGTAGAAAGTAGTCTCTGCTCCTCGATGCTATTACGCATGCAGTGATCAGGATGACCAACACTGTGCGTTCTCGACATGACATGGCGTGCTAATTAATCGCTGGACATTCAAATAGCTCACGATGGTGTACGACGACTTGAGCTCATAATCACAACAGTAAAACCACACTTTCTCCACGCGCTCAGGAGGTACTTATTCGCACTGACCTGGGCCTCAAACCCTCACCTGAGTGCCGTCCGTTGTATGTATGTAGCATCAAAGCCTGACGTCAAAGTCCCATCCACCCGAATGTATGTATGCGTGTATGTATGGGTGTATGTATGTATCTATGCAGAAGAACTTGCGGGATTTTTTACGGGCATATCTGTCTATAGAGCGCACAGCATTCGTGGAATGTGTGGCAATCGACTGCAATCCTGCAAGGAAGTGGGCTGATATTACAACATAAACAACCAACCATACTCCGAAGTAATCATCTGTGCCAACCCTCTAAACCCCGCCGCAGATCGCCAAGAAGCCTCTTGTAGACGACTCTTCGGACTCTGACGATGACATGCCGTTAGCTGCACGGTACCGAGCCACACTCTCCTTCACACCCTGGCACCGTTCCTTCACCATGGAGACACGCCTGAGCCTTTTGGGGATCAACTTATTGTATGAAGGATTGTGTGTATATGTAAATCAAAATGTATCAGGCGTATGTGGCTCCATGAGCTCCAATCAACACTGACTACCGCATGTCTTGCTGGGATGGGATGGATGGGATATTGCTGCATGAGTCGATCGATGTGGCAACATGATCGGTATGGCCTGGTCACTTGCAACTTCAACACCATCTACAACAAACCCTAATCAATATCACGACGGACACCCACTTAATCAAGAAATGTGGACGTCGGGACACTTTTGTCAAGATGAGATCGACAAATAACCAAGAAGGACTGCACACTGAACCCTAACCCACCAAGCGTTTACCAAGCTTTTAACAGCGAACCCACCAAGCTCACAAAGCAGGATACAGCACGTGTCATTGTTAGTTACCAACAACTGACCCATCAAGCTCACTTGTGCCATCAAAATGACGAAGAAATATACTTGACACCAAGCTCGGAATATCTGTCTATGCCAACCGTTCGTTGCGCAACGCCCTCTCATTTCTCATTTCAGCAAAAAGCAGGACACAATCCGGTGTCATTGATAGTGTACCAACAACTAAGCCACCACGCAACACACCATTACCCTAGCTCTAACTTCGAGCATGGCGGCGCATATCCTCGCCATTCCCTACGCATTCGTTATCTGTGAGAAATAATCCTAGCTGTATACCACCTGTCACAACATTAATACTTCACCAACAACTAACCCTAACCGACAAATGTTGTTCACAATGAATATGCACATCCCACTTCCTAACCACCTCAAACTCAGTTCTTAAGCGTCGTGCCTTCTCGGGAAGGGCGCACAAACGGTTGCTCCCGTTTGCGCACCCGCAGTTGGACATTTACGGTAAACACAGCACAGCAGATTCGGGCGAGCGCAGAAGAGCAAATGTAATGCACGACTTGTTCGTAAGTCAATCGCAGGGATCCACAGCTTTTAACATGCGAACTGTACAGTACTGGGTCCTGGCGCTTGGGTGTAACCTATGGTGGATGACAGCGTAGTGAAGTGATATTTCTTCGGAAATGCGAATAGTCTTGTGAGTTAGTCGTGTTAGGCGGTGCTTGCAGAAATTCAAACACCGTTGTACCGTCAAGAACTGTGTACAGTATCAACCAAGCCGTTGCTGAAGGAAAAGTGCGGCGAAGCCTGCTGTGAAGCAAGAGGAGGTCTTTCTAACCCTTTCTTCCACAGTTATCGTACATGACTAACAAGGGGTGTCACGTCATTGACTAGGTAACGAAGGACCCCACAGCCGAATTCCGTAGTATCAAGCAGAACATATGTATTGTGTTTAATCAAGGCTGAGGTCTTTCAAAGATAGACTCGCCCAAGTCCAGAGGCGCTTCAGCATATGCCATACAAAGAGGCGGAGAGGCCTTAATTATCATATGCCTCTTGATGATCAAGTGACACGCCTGGCATAAAGCTTAGCCGTGCTAAAATGTCACTGGTACCTTCCAGGGCACCGTCCATACTCCGTGTGTGAGACGCATTCTAGGCCTAGGCTCGTACCGAAATTGTTGATCAACGGCCTTAAGGAAGTCAGGTGACGACGATTCATCGCTTGTCTCGTATTTTTGCTAATACCTCCGATCAAGAGCTTGGTACGTCGTGTGCAAATGCTGCGTTCCACTCATCCGGATTCAACATCAATGAGGACCAACCCACTCGTGCAGGAAAGTGACAGCGACGATGACGTCCCCATAAACCAGCGCAAGGTGTGATTCCCTTCCCTGATCCCAGTAATCCCATTTGATTCATCGGCAATACAACGAAAGCAAGATGTACAAATCGACAAAATCCCATCCGCCCGGCACGAACTGCTCGAGTGTCACACCATGCTTACCGTGCTGTGCCTCAACCCTGATTGAGCACGAGTTTAGACACTATGCAACGGACTCAATGTCATGGCTGACGGGCCTCACAAATCTTGAGGCCAAAGTGTGTTGGTTCGATCTCTTTTTCGTGCTGACAAGTTGGCCCCGCAGGCAGCCAAATCCAAAGCCGCAGTAAAGACAAAGAAGGGTTGCCCCTCGCCTGTCCCTCATCGAAATCGTTCACATCAAAATTGAACACTTCTCTTAACGACGAATGTTTGCAGAGGAGAAGAGCACGCCCAAGAAGAAACCCAAGGTGATCGCCCCTTTGCTATAGCTCATGTTTGTGTCAGCCTGAAGTACCTAAAGATGTCATGTTTGTACCAGCGCCTGAAGTACAACAGGAAAACCCAACCAGAGACCCTTGAATGACGTGTTCCTGCCACAATGGCAGTCCAGGAAAACACAACCAGAGACCCTTGGATGACGTGTTCCTGCCACAATGGCAGTCCAAACTGTATGACAAGAAGGAGGAGCTGGTCATCAAAGGACTAAACTCAACAAGTTCCCACATATCAAGTCCAAGATAACAACAAGATGCAAATGCAGTTGCATTACTAGTCAACTGCACCGGTACAGTCAAGTCTGCACCAAAACGAAATTCTTTGTCGAAGCGGCGACAAACCTATGCGAATTGTTCATCAAGAAAGGATATCAAAAGAAAAAAGTTGACAAGCACTTTGAAAAGTTCGTCATGCGGAACTTCGATCGCGGGCCATGCTGCATCCACCCCCAAACAATGCAACGGCGGTACAACCGGAGAATCAACGTAGCACAGCCGTTCCGCTGCCACAAAGAGAAGACGACAATGTTGTTGTTTTGTTGTTGTCGTGCCCCGCCGTGACAGTCCCGGACCTCGACATTCCAGTCTCTGCCACTCCCGTCCCAAACACACCCATCCACACCCATCTCTCATTTCTCTTCACCATGCCACACGCCAACAAGTGCCAGCCCAGACGCCACGCAAGACGATGGCGGACACAAAACATTAACAGAGGTATTCCAAGAAATATCGCGAAGTATGGGGCAACATAATGCTCAGAGATAAAAGACATCATCACTGGGCAATAAAACAAAAGACAGAAAAACGCAAAGAAAGCAAAAAAAGAAAGAAGATGAAGAAAGGAGGCAGAAGCAAACTGCAAAAGAAAACGATTAAGAAACAGAAAAGAAACAGAAAAGAAACAAAAAAAGACAAAGTGAGACAAGAAGCAAAGAAATTGGCACAACCAAAGGAGCAGTGGCGAATCCACCACTCTCAGCAGCTCACATACTGCTCACATTCCCTGTCCACACACAGCCCCGCCAACTCCCTCGATGCACTGCACCCAAAATGGGATTAGGCTACACACATGGCTTTTCTGATGTTCGAGGTTCCCACCAGCTGACTGGGCAGACCGGCTCCATTGCACTCGCACTGACCTCTTCTCTGCATTTCCCCCTCGTTCTCGCTTCTCTTCTCCATGTCTCTACGACCTATCTCCCCTTCCATACCTTACCGAACCCCACATCTTCCGGCCACACGTGGCGCCCAACGTCATAGCAGCTGCAGCTCACATTGCCTACGACATGCAGACACCGGAATCACCCCACAGGACCAAATACCAGATCAAAGCTAAAAAGAATCAAGATCTCGAACACACTGAACTGGAAATGTTGATCACAATGAATGTGCACATGCCACTTCTTAACCCTGAAGAGCTTAATATACCTGGCCTGCTCAACAGCAGGAATTGTTCCAAGGCAAATAATTTCTTAACGACATCTCTATCTTTCTTGTGGAAGCATCAAATCAGTCAAAGAGTACACCGCTCCTCGTAGTTAGCCATTAGCAGGACAAATTATGATGTAGCGTGGCGCGCACTGGAGTGCTAGCACTTACCTGCCACTTTGAACAGGTTCAATGAATGGGCGAGGGCATCTTAGATTTGCTACCTACTCGTGTGTTTTAACACTAAACATTCCGAGATAATCTCCCTGGCCGTGCTCGAATCTGAATTCAATTACTCCATCGTTCTCATCCTGTTTGAGCTGCACTCAAGCTAATACGACACTCACCAACTGGCCAATTTGCACCCAGAGCACAGACGCGGAGAAAGAGGCAAGGCGACTAGAGCGCGAGGAGAACAAGAGAAGACGCGAAGAGCTGGACAGCAAGGCCAGGCCCTGAAAGCAATGTGATGCTCAATTAAGCTGCCAGAAATTGGCACAAGGTGCTCAATTGAGCTGTTTGAAAGTGGTGCACGAGACTCAACTGAGGTGTTTGAAAGTGGTGCACGAGACTCAACTGAGGTGTTTGGGGGGGGGTCATACGAGACTCAACTGAGGTGCTTCGAGGGATTGCACGGGACTCAACTGAGGTGCTTCGAGGGATTACACGAGACTCAGGTGGGCTCGTTGAAGGTGGCACATGAATCTCAAGTGAGGTGTTTGAAGTTGGTATATTGAGGCAGACCAAGATAAGCTTCACTGCCACCTTGTAAACTGTGCTTTTCGCCCCCCTGCGGGAAGACCTTGTTTGTCACAGCTTGCTGGCCCATGTCCAAGGCGCCAGTGTTTGAGTGGTGGAAGGAGGAGAACCAACGGACAGACGGGAAAAAATGGGACTACCTTGAGCACCAAGGCACTTGCGCACCTTGCCCTCGTTGAAGTGTGGTATGCGCCCTATCAACGACGAAAGTGACTGTGCCGCGTGTCAAGAATCAATCATCCCACACAAAGTGACAGTGCCGCGCGTCAAGAATCAATCATCCCACACAAAGTGACAGTGCCGCGTGTCAAGAACCAATCATCCCACGCAAAGTGACAGTGCCGCGTGACAAGCATCAATCATCCCACACAAAGTGACAGTGCCGCGTGACAAGAATCAATCATCCCACCCGTTGCATTTTCTTTGCAATCCGTTCGGGATAGGCGTCGTTATTCTTTGCCACCTGTTGTACAATCCTGTGGGACCTTTCATCATCAGCTGCCACTCGCCTGGTGCCTTGAAGCATCCGTGAGTCCCCTATTCAGTCCCACCTCATTAAAACGCACCCTCAAACTGCCATCCCAACGATCTGAAACAAGCACGGTTGGGCACCTCATCTGAGTTTTGGCCGATCCGGAAGTGGTCTTCGATGCACGTGTTGCTGTCATTCATTGCTTACCAACAACTGACCTGCCAACGTTGTTTTGGGCCAGCTTATATTAACCACACACCTGGTGAAGCTCCTCCATCAGGCATGATCTTTCCGCCGCCGTACGAGCCGCATGGCATCAAGATAAAATTTCAAGAGGAGCAGGCTGAGCAAATTATATATATATATCACGGGACCACAGAGTGCAAGGAAAGTGCATCATATATTGAGAAGTATGCTGAACGCCATAGTGGAAGGATGGTCATGACACATTCCTGAGGAGCACAACGAAGCAGGGTGGAAGGAGGGTCATGACCATCGGAGCGCGTGAACCAGGTAGAGGACAGTGTGCATCGCATGTGAGCTCAGATTGTACTTGGAGCAAACCTGGGAAAGCCTGCTACGCTGTGCCTTAAGACCCTTACAAGCCTTGCCTTAAGACCCTTACAAGCCTGCTACGCTGTGCCTTAAGACCCTTACAAAGCCTGCTACGCTGTGCCTTAAGACCTACGCTGTGCCTTAAGACCCTTACAACTAGCCCAATAGCCCAGATGCGCGATTGAACTGCGTTGGAACTTCTCTACCAGTTATATCCGCAATGTTTGTGAGCTTGTGGGCTGCACCTCAGCAGCTTACTCTACAATGATGCTGTACGATCACTCGCATTTCCACAAATTTTACAAATGCAAAACACGCAATACACACGAAGCTCGCACCGTTTGCAATGCCGGGCACAATGTCCGCGGTCACCTTACTATCATCTGAACAGGTGGACCTCACTCCTGCGCAAGAGGAGGCTGCGACATGGTATCTTGGGTTCAGATTGTTTTCAGTCGTTTTGAGGTACAGGTGGACGAGCTTTCAATGGTGAAGGAAATGATAGCGGCAATGATCGCTTTTTGACAGCAGCGATCTCGCATGTTTTACTGTGTGCGTGCGTTTGTGTTTGATGTTAGATTAGGGGACAGGTTCGATATAGAACGCAATAAGTGGATAGGCTTGGTCATAGAGCCAATCCGGGCTTAGGGCTAGAGTGTCCTGGGGTGTGGCCTTCTTGTTGGCGAGGATGATGTCGAGCATGGGCAGGACTTCAACAGCTGCGCTATAGCCTGACTAGGTGTGGCGTATCAGCTAACTGAAAGCTTGTTGCCAGGAGGCTAGCAGGAGGCCAGGGGGCCTAGCAGGAGGCCTGAATAAAGTGTGGCGCATCAGCCATGCGAAAACTTTCACGCGCCTTACTGAACCCACTTTCTCATGTTCTTCATTGCAAGGCCGAATACCTGCCTTCCGCCACCCCCCCTCCCAGGCCCGAAGTGTTGCATGAAACCCAATACCAATCATCCTGCCATCGCGCCCCCCGTACCAGGTACGCAGTGATGCATGATCCCACCATCCCCCGTTCCAGGTACGCAGTGATGCATGAAACCCAATACTTACAGAAAAAGATCTTTCGAAAAAATTTCTGGAAGGTGCAAGGGTAAAGATGAAGGCATAATGGTAGCCCATGGCGCCTCCTGAGTCGTGCATATTTAATCAGTCGAAAAAGAAAATGAGTAATTTAAGAAAACGAGTAAAATTTCAGTGAGAGAACTGATCAAGTAATACATTTCAGAGTGGTTTGGCGCAATAATGCGTTGCCGTCAGCTGCCTTTTGCGCGGAACGCCTCTCATGCAAGGAAGGCACAAATGGGTCCAGTTGAGCACGGACACAGGCGCGCACACGATACCATCAGAGTAAATGGCATGTTCCTGACAGCTTAGAGACTGGCATTTTAATTTAATTGATTCATAGTGAGGGAAACACAGGGAGTGGATTCAGATTGAAGTTCAAGGTTACTTCGTCTAGTTGAGTTGACTGCTCGACCATAAGGTCCTTTGTTGCGTTAGTGACATCCGTGCTACAGTATAGGCTGTCGACGCATCAACTTTTCTACTTGTTGAAGCTCGATGTGCCGATATATAGTTGTGTAGACGCATGTCGTTCAACTCGATAGCGTACAAGGATTTGTGGCTACTATCGTAAAGGATTTGTGGCTACTATTATCGTTGGCAATCATCGACAATACATTCCAACAAAGACAAATATCAACGGCATCAAGAAGAAACCCACTTTAGACCCCTCCACATGATGTCATGTGTCGTCATGTTTTCAATTGGGAAATTCCCTATTTGTTTTGTAAATCTCTTGTGTAACTTTCCTTGTGTCGTGTCTTGAGGTATGAGAGCCTTTTCAGATCACGGAGAGTTCGCTATAAAACGGACCACACACCTAATGGATACACTCTTCGCGTCCAGCGCCCCCCAAAACACGAATATGCGAAACCTTGAAGCTTCTCCAGTATTCAACGGGAGGACACTAGCCTCAGAAACCATTTCTTTCAACAAATCTGGTGATAGTGAGACACGGCCTCGCGTGCTGGGCCTCCTATACCTATACCTGGGAAGCAGTCATAGCTCCGGAACCAAGTAATCTAGTTGCGTACAGGGCGTGTCTAGTTGCGGCCATGTGGCGTGGTTTGGAGTTCTGAGGGAAGCGCCAGCCTAAAGCGCTGTCCTATAGGTTCGCTTCGAGGTTGGTGTGAGGATGGCGTACAACTGAACATCACACGTCACACTGGCGTGCACGGCGTACAACTGAACATCACACGTCACACTGGCGTGCACGCTGGGTGAGGATGGCGTACAACTGAACATCACACGTTACACTGGCGTGCACGAGCGTGTTTTCTAAAATTGCCGGGAAGGTGTAGGTTGCCATTTGTGATGTGCAGGGCAGAATTATAGAAGAAGCCACAGAAAGCCTGGCTGGATACTTATCAGCATTCTGACCGTGCATGGCAGGATTGGAAGAAGCTGCTAGGGCCAAAACACCAAATCCAGAACTTGAAGGTGCTCGATGCACTGACTTGAGTCCTCACGGATAATCTACCTCACGACTGAAATAATGCTTGGAGCATGCGGAATGAAGCCCACTTGCCTGTTTCATCATGCCCTAACGAAGCAGAACACAATTTCAGATGAAGGAGCGCTGGGTACAAAAAGAAACAGCAACTGTTTCATCTGTGTCCGAAGACAAACAGCTTCACATAATTTCAAATGCTATCTTAAAGATTACTACGCCAAAAACAAAGCTGATGCCAATCACAACCCATAGACAACTCAAATTAAAAGAACACGGATTGTTTAATTCCCAGAGCAAAACGATGGAAAGCGCCTGCGGGCACGGGAATGCAACTTATTCACAATCTTTAGGTACGACGCTCAGGGTACAATACTGGTGACGCCCACTCACGTAGGATTGTGATTTCACGCCAATTTGGAAATGGAGCTTAGCGGAGAAGGTGAGCTGCTGCACATTTTACGAAGCCTGAAGCATACTCGTCGCACCTGACACATGGCCAGCTAAGGTGAGGGTCCGCACTTAGTTGCATGCCTCCAGCATCTACTGCATGTGCGATTAATCTTGACTCTTCTACTCATATGGCGAAGCTGATTTGCACTTCCATCTGTATTCACATTTACCGTACGGGCGGAGTCACGAAGTGAGATACATACATCCATACGTACCATGCATAGGCCCCCTCCATATGATGTACGGGCCGCTCTTATAGAAGAGCCCGGAAGTGAGACGCGCCGGTTGCAGTGCGAACAATCGCAACGACACTAATCTCATGCGAGGCGCTCGTAGCTCAATCGCAATGAGCGTGTCATCAAACTGATCACTTACTGCATGAATCTTTATCCAACTCCATTCATTTTCAAATCTCGACCTGCGCCGAACACTTTCACCACGAGATACTCGCACCGCGGATACATGAATCGAATTAATGCCACCGGCTTGATTGCTGCCACACTGATTACCAAGATGTCTTCGTGTTCTGCCGTGCAAAGGCGATCCTGCTTCCAACTAATCTCCCCATGGAACTGATATGTACTGATCGCTCTGCATCTACTCGAGAAGAAAAATTCATGAACTTGATTGGCCGTCAGGAGAAGAAGAAAAATATCACCACGGAGGAAAAGAAAAAAATAAAGAGGGACAAAGAGGTGTGCGGCACGGTGTAGTTTTGCACTGAAGGTGTGAGGGCGACGCTGCATGTTGATTGTATGGAGCACGGGCGATGCGCGTAGATTGTATGGGGCACGGGCCGCACCGTCGACAGATGACGCCAGTAGCTCGGCACTGGCATTGCCTCACCCCCACCAGAATCACCTCACTTCAC
>Ga0099797_101510_pt1 | contig 12076 bp, 7 predicted proteins | sample Uncmet_Sort48C_1_FD_89871 | JGI IMG/M metagenome (GOLD analysis project Ga0099797, IMG submission 89871) | Marine eukaryotic communities from CALCOFI LINE 67, Pacific Ocean - C012_Sort48C_1 | ecosystem: Environmental > Aquatic > Marine > Oceanic | place: Pacific Ocean: Monterey Bay | collected... | reverse complement strand
TGTGGGGACGGATGACCGTGAGTATGTACGCTAGGCGCGGCTCTAGATGTTGACTCTAGATGTTGTCTCACTTGCTGCTGCGTTGACGTAGAAACACCTCTCGCCGCGTAGCTGTCGAACGATGTCCGCGTTGTTCATGGATGCTGTGCTGCTGAAAAAAATGGAGGCCGGGCTGGTACGGGATCAGAAGCTTAGTCGCGGGGGGCACATGAAAATGCGGCTCAGCCCTGGGTGCCACCGGGTCATCGGCGACGCTGTCGAACGACGTTTGCGGGAAATTCTCGTTGGAGGGGTTAAATATCGAAATCATCGTATGGAGTCGGATAAAAAGGAAACTCCGGGTGTGCTGAGGGATGGGTCAGAGAACGCGACTGCGTCCTCGCTGCTTCGTGTAGCCACCGGCCAAGGGAACAAAAAGCGGAAGCAATTTTGGGAGTTTGTTGACGGGAACAGTGCCGAGATGCGTAAGTGGACGAAACAGTTTGAAACCGATATTGCACAAAATAGCCAATTATGCAAAAAAGCAAAGCGTGCGGGTCTCACAACGTTCATCAATCATTCTCACAGCTTGGATGAGCAAGCACTGAGGGTGTTCGTATTGAAGCGTGGCGAAGATGATCCGAAATACCGAGAAAAAAAATATAATAATGGTTTGTTTCCCGAACAACACTTTTCCTCTGGGGTAGCTATAAAGTCGTTGTTTGAGAAAAAGCAGCAAACCATTAATGTTGAAGATCTGAAGGCATTCCTGCGTCAAATGCCGAGGGGGTTAACATAGTGAAAACACCATCGTAAGCAAAAGTCTTAACTTACTCGTATGAAAGACACAATGTGAAGAAGGCACGTATCTTATGTTCGTAGTAGGCACTTTTACGAAGAATATTATTAGTGTAAGCAAAACATTATTCGTAGGCACATCGACATATGTGGCAGGAACAGTCTACTCCCTCCCTTTCTGACAAAAGGTGAAGACACCTCTCCCCTAGAGCTACCGGCTTCGGGCGGAAGAGAATTTACGGCCACTGCGGTCAATTTTGCCAAAACGTGCCCCTGCACTCAATTGCCGGCTTGAGCTCAATGTGCCCATTCTGCCCATGCCACCTTCTCGATAAGGAGACCGTTGCTGCTTCAGCACAGAGGAAGACATCCATGCCTGCCGTTTCGGCAATTTGGGCAGCGTTGACCTTCCGCGCCGACCACCACGGCCCACCATCTTCGATGCTCTTACAACATTATGTCGCTTTTTCGAGGTGAAAAGTGACGTCGTTAAGCCCCCATTCTCATCAACTACTTCATCGTCGTCAATACACCTACTCTCTTGATACTGACAGTCGACAGGACGTATATTATAGTGCGCATTCGACTTTTTTTGCAGCAAGGGCACAAAATTCTGCGAGCTACCGGCAGACGTCAGAAATGTGTTGCTAAACGCCCCTAGGTTAGAGGTGTCTACGGTCGTTCGGCTTTGCAATTCTTCCTCTATTTCTTCTTCCATCCCCTCCGTATCTACCCCGTCTACGAGCGAGGTTAGGAAAGTGCTTGACTGAAGACGTTCAGATTGGTTTTCTCCGTGAGACTTCATGCGGGTCTTTCCTAGTGCTGGCTTTGCTCTACTACTCCCGCTCGTGCGATTACTGACATCGGATCGCCGCTTGCGCCGCGGGGGTGCTTTTTTCAAGGACGAGTTGACACCCTCCTGCTTCTTGTGGTAGCTTTTATTCAAGCGGGCTAAGTAGCGTTCTGTTTCGCTCTTGTAACCATAATTGAAGCGCACTGGCACGGGTCCACTCCGCGATTTTTCCACACGATGGAGCGACGACTTGGTTTTGGAAGCGCAAGTCGTCCTACGCGACCGAACTCGCTCGCGTCGTCGGCTTCCATTCTGTTGACTAGTCTCATCTAAACCATCGCATGCCGTCAAAAATGTCGTCGATTTGGACCCTCTGCTTTGCCGATGTCTGGTCCGATTATCTTGATTTCGTTTGAGGGCTCCAGTGCTTTTGCTGTGCACCATGATCCCCCGGTTCTTTCGGACTATGCTCCTTTCCTTAGCTCGAGATTTTGACTGCGCCACGGACCGGGTAGACAACGACGGGTCTTTCCTTTTCTTCTTCTTCTTTTTTGATGCCTCAATGACCCATTTATCTTTGCTTGCACCTGCCGTACTGACCTTTGCACCCAATTTTGTGAGTTGGTGTATGACGTTGTACGTATTGGTTTTCTTTGCGGAGGCTCTTTTCGGGGGAGATGGCCGCTGCCACTTTGGCGTCAAGTCGTAAAGCAGTTGCTTTTGGGAACGCGTTGGCCGTAACTGATGCTTGCTTGTTCCGAACCTCTTTTCGATAAGCGTAAACCGGTTCGTTTTCTTCGACAAGTTTAACCTACGAAGGGGTGCCGTTGACTGTTTCTGCTTCCGCGGTAAAGTGGCTTGTTCCTCGAGGAATGACATGCTATTGGCGGAGCCGTAGTTCATCTCGTTCACGTAAGACAACGAGTTTTCGTTGTCGTGCTCAACGACGTTAGGCAACCGTTGGTCCGGAGCAGAGAACCTAGGCACGTCAAAACGGGAACAGGGGTCCTCTGGCACGGAAAAAATGGGTGGGCGCTCATTGTCGTCCAGAAACGCATTTACTGGGACTTGCCCAGCAGGCCCGGACAGCCCTCCGTTAACACGTACTTGTAAATTCGAGAGCGACTTCACCAAGGAAGCTGGGCTTGGAGGTCGGACACTTGCCATGTGAACGTCTGCCCAGCACGACCGTTCCTGAGACTCGATTGCAACCACAAAAGAGGAATCGCAAGATGCACAGTCGGTGAACACAGGAGTAGACCACCTCGAGAGAAAGGCAGAGAGAGAGAGAGAGAGGGTGTGCGACGCGAGGTGCGGTCTTCAACGGAGGTCGACGAAGTGTATTTCAAACGGTTGTTGTGAGACGAAGGGACGCTATCTACGAGCGTGTGCCGTTAAATACGTGATGCTACGCCCATACTATCGATCTACACGCCGATGAACTATTCATCTCATACACAGTCTGTGGGTTTGTACTGCTCGACGTCATGTGTTATAGACTACCACCGTGGTATATAAATGTACTATCTACCTTTCGCAATATATACAAGAACTTGAATCCTGTCGTCCGATTCGATCCGATCCGTCGTCGAATCTATTCTGTTTTTTGTTTTTTGCATTTATTTTGCACGCATGCATCGATCCGATTCACTGGATGTGGGGGGCAGGTGCCATTTGTGCGTGTATGCCGGGATCGAGTGGTGTGTGTGGTCGGAGGCTGACGAGGGAGCGTCTTTGGATTGATGATTGAAATGGAGTGGAAAGATTGAGAATGCAGTGCTTTCTGTGCGGTCACAATACGACTTTACCCCCGCCGGCGGACGACAGCGGCGAGGATTCGGCCGGGGCCGTCGAGGCAATAGATGAGGACGAAGATGCTCCCATAGAATTGGATATTGAGTTTGTGCATACCGAGTCGCTGAATGAGGACGTGCCCCGTACATCAACGAAACCAGTTGAGCTTAATTCTGCACAAGCGTTCTCCTCGCCCCCATCGTCGCCTCGTACCCGAGCGGCCAGCTCTGCTCTGAGCGATAGAAAGCCAGCCTCGCCTCGGTTATCGTCGTCACCGTTCCAGGCATTCAAACGGTCTGTAAACAAACTTAGGCATCTCCGTTCCAGCTTTCGGCGCAATAGTGCGAAAACAAACGAAATGGCAGACGTCCATGCCCCGACACGATCACTAGACGAATTTGCACGCCCAGATACGCTGCTCGGTATCCCCATAACATGGGAGCACGCAACAAAAATGCTGCTTGATTCTGACGTGCCGGAATATTTGCAGGATCCCATTGCTCTTTTGCACGCCGGTGGTCGCTTGACGGACCGTGTTTCGAAGGGAGTGAGGTACCGGACATTCCCACAGGTTTACAAAGTCTTCGAAACGTTGGCTTTTTATCCGGCCGTTGTGAAAGCGTGCTTCTCAGACATTTATTTTGGTGAAAATGACGACGATACATTTTCCGATCAGACCATCTACGAAGTCCGACTGTATCTCGGGGAGCGTGTCCCAGGCACGAAGAAGTACACCATGGATGACATCGTGCCTCTTCTGGGTGTAAATGATGATATGGGTGGGTCGACCGACGAAGAGCTGTGGCCACTGCTACTGGAAAAGGCGTTGGCGTTGCATTTCGGAGGCTACGAAACCTTGGCGTCTATCGATTTTATCACAATCATGTATGCATGTGTTGGGGGTACTATTCTTCACATTCACCTCAGCTCAGACTTGACACCCCCGATGGCATGGTTGACGCTTTTGGGGCACAGTGCAGATGGGGACATCATACTAGCGCGCGAACAATCTACAGATGGGCTTGAAACGATCGGGAGTGACGAATGTGTGCAAGTTTGCACCGAGTTTACGACACGTGCATTAGAGAGTAACTCGTCCTTAGGAGAGGCCATTCGCGCATGCAGGCTATTTGAAAATGGTGTAGAGAGTTGGTGCCCTTGGGACTCGGTGCAAATCCGGAAGTGTTCATGGGCTGTCTTCGCTCTTCCTCGTCGTCACGAAGTCACGGGTGAAGAAGAAGAGCGAACACTTGTTGGTATTTTCCCAATCTGACGGGTTCGGTGTACTAAAAATGAGCTTGTAGTTGATTGTCATCTTGTGCCCTGGAGTGCTTTATTGTTATTTCGTCTTCCACTACTGTATTATTATACTCAATACAGATAGATATTATACTACATCGCTACTTCTTTCTGAATGAGAACTCAAACACGGTGTACAACACTCCGCGCCCAAACCAGCTTTTTGATATTCATCCTGACCAAGCGTCGCATCGTACAGCTTCAACGCCATAAAAGTCACTACAATAGAAAAGCGACCGTAGCTTTCTACACACCTTGCCGATCCACGATGCGCCGCTTGTCCTTACTTCGCCCGCGTCGTTCGACTACCGTTGCGTGGGGCCTGTGCACCCCAAGATCATTTCTGGCTTCGGCTATCGTCAAGAGGCGCTTTTCGTTGAAGAAAAAAGACATGTTGCTCAAATATAAACAACGCCAGCCGACACCCGTGACTTTGCGAGATATGCTTGCGTGGTCAGAAATGCAACATTCTGCCGCAACATCGAAGCTGTTGACAGTGGAGTTGCTGACGCGACTTGCACATCGGATCGGAGAACTCGGCGAGTTCCCAAAGCCAGTTCAGGAAACTGCACCCGTGACCAAGGTTATGGAGCTGTATTCCTCTACCTTTTATAGTCTAGCAGATTTTTATTACAGCTCTTCTAAATGGGATGAATCGGTGCTAACGTCGCTGCTGCGGGATTTCAAAGAAACCGACAGTTCCACGGTTCCTTCCATTGCACTGGGCATGCATCGAGTTGCGCTGTCATTTCCAGAGCAACCGCCACTGCCAAGCGATTTTCAGTTGAATCAGTTTTACCAGTCACGCTTAGGAATTCGCATGCTCATTGGGCAGCGAGTGAGACCCAGAATCAAAATGACGAGCGTTCCTAGTGTTGTTAAGCGAGCATATGAACGGGCGAAAAAATTGTCGATTGAAATTCATGGGGCAGCCCCAGCATTACAATTAGACGGTCACGTACACGAACGCGTGTGGCCCATGTCAGATACGAAAGGCGTATTTTGGTACGTTCCATCGCACCTGGAACACATTTTGTTCGAACTGATCAAAAACTCAATGGGCGCGACAATGAAAATGCAGGATCAGGGAAAATTTGAAGGCGATATGCCACCTATTAAAGTAGTCATCAGCAAAGGAATAGACGATGTATCCTTGAAAGTAAGTGACGAAGGTGGGGGCATTGCGCGAAGTGTGGCACCCCAAATATGGAGTTACAAATACTCGACTGCACCCTCGAGAATTTTGCGCAAGAACCGTTTCAAGAATTTGAGACATGCTGCCATGGCAACGGCAGACAACGAAGATCACGAGTACGTGACGTTTCGCGAAAACTTTTCAGGCGGCGGGTACGGCTTGCCAATCGCGCGGGTATTTTCCCGGTACTTTGGTGGTGACCTAGAAATGGCCACTGTTGATGGGTTTGGGACGGATGTTTTTCTTTATATTCCTAACTTGAGTGAGGCGGCAGAGGTGAAGCCATGAAGGTCGTGACTCATGCGGTTTTGACCAGTGCGAATGCACGTTGCGGTACACGACCTTCGTGTTTTTGACAAAGATAATCAACGTGAAATCTCATTGTGCTTTGTACTTGTACCCAGTATTATAATACCAATATTATAACGTATACTCGTACGCACTACTTGCAGAACGAAATATATACCAGCTAGCTAGCAGCTAGCGCGCGCGCCATTATTTTTTAAATCAAATTGGCTTCGAGGCCCTACCTACACTGTCGATCTGTCGATGCGAGCTGCGAGGACGGTGAAGAAGAATGTGTTATGTCTCCTGATGTACCCCCCACGAGAACGCTCGCGTTCACAGCCCAGACGGCGTAGCTGAGGCAAGTTCCATAACCCCTGGGACATAGCGGCAGAGTTGCAATGAACAGTATAAGAAGTGGTGTCGAAGAGCCCTCGTCGACGGGATCGACAAGCGCGGACGGTGGTCGGCGGCAACTTGGCGCTTCGCAAAGAAAAATACGCCGAAACGTGAAGAAGAATAATTACCGTTTCGGCGTTGGGCAACCAGTCGTATGCAGGATAAACAATGGATGGGCTCGCGGCATCGTCGTGAAACATAATTATCGGGAGTCGCGATGGCCGGCTGGGGAGACAGCACCTTACCAGGTGAAACTTGACGGTGGCATACTATACGACAATGAACAGTTGAAGCATGCCAGTGAATTAGTCGGGAATTTGATATATGCCCCGCGTGATTTGGACGCGTGCATTAAAGAATGGAGAGCTGGAGATGAACATAGGGGTCAGAAGGTAAGCCAAGGTAGTGTTCGTGGGCTCCAGAAGGAACAGGCGCAAAATTACAGCCATTGCAAAGGTGGTGGTTGTTGTGGACAAGGTCATCTCACCAGTGCCGGACACCACGTAGCAAATGAACATGGCAACTCGCATGAAGATGGGGATGCTTCCGTAGAAAAATGTACATCAGAAGCACAGTCTTTATGCGACCATTGTCACCGTTTATTTGACAAAGTCTATGAATGCGGGGGGTGCAAAAAACGCTCGTATTGTGGAAGAAAATGTCAGAAAAAAGCGTGGAAACAATCGCACAAAAAAGAATGCAAACTGCTTCAAGAAAACATTGCCTAGATGTAGACGAAAGAGTTTATTGAGAAGATGGAGTATGTAAATATATATCTTACAGTGCTCGTATATTCAAAATGTTCTGCCATTGATTTTGGTCAATTTCAAGAGAGTTTCTCGAGAAACGGGTCACAAAGGGTGGTTTTGGGTCATATTTAGCTTTCCGTGACTTACTGCGTTCCAAAACTCTCCTCAGGAATGCAATGTGCCTCGCCCCCTCTTCCGCGGTCAGCCTGTGCGCCTGTGCGCCATCTGCCTCAATATTAAGTATGAATGATTCGTAGTCTAATTCAAGTATGTGTGGATGGAGGATGGACGTACATGGAGGTAGGTAGTACTGTACCGAAGGCCACGTCACTTGTTCGCGATCAACGCCGCAGTCACTTGCCGAAGACCAAGTGGAGCGAAGACACACAGATGCAGACCACACTCGCATGCGCCACAGTGTTGCCCTACATAACAACAGGGCATTTCTGGCAGCCACCCCTTCCCGAAGATGTACCGCAATCTCCTGGCATTTTTGTTCTTGTCCCTGTCCTTCGCCAGGGGCATTTCTGCCAGCAAGAGTAAACCTGAAAAAGACGATCATATCGACGACAGTCTGATAGCGTTTCAAGTGTTTGATACAGATGGTTCCGGGACTATCAGTCCGCTAGAACTTCGGAATGCGCTTCGTGCCTTTGGCTATCCCCAAACACTGATGGAGACGAAGGCCTTGTTAGATTATGGAGATATTAACGGCAATAACGTTTTCGAGAAAAACGAGTACGATAGAATGTTGAAGCAGTTTGGCATCACGAAGTCGCACGTATTAGCGACTCAACAAGCAGACGCAACCAACAATGTGTCACGACCAAAGCCATAATGGAATTGCTGATCGTTTTGAAAGCAAGAATTTTTAGACAAAAGAAAAAATGCCGTGAGACTTCAGCGCTTATATGTACGAAGTAGTATCATAAGTTGTATGATACGAATTTTTATGTGAATATTCTGTTACGGTGTAACTAACTCCAGACGCTCCAGACGTGTAATAAATTTGGTCACGATGTCCACTCAACATTCCGCGTTGGCGTTAGCAAACTAAAACGCTGCTATGACCAGACTGGATCATAATCATTTTCCTCTGTTAACAGCTTCTCTAAGTATTTTTCTTCGCGCAACAATTTCAATCGTTTCCGGGCTTTCGCTTTCCGTATATACTTTTGTACGATATTAGCAGCTTCGATCTCTGTCATTCGACTCTTCATTTGACTGTTGGCCCAAAATGCCATCGTGCCCGCGGCCGTATTTGATTTCCAATGCCCACTAAAAAAGTCCATTGCATCTTTACACAACTGCTCTCCTCCTAGATGAACGACGTGCCGCCGATAAAGATTGTGCCGCCCACATATTGTACCAATAAACTTAAAACCCAGCGTTGCGAGCTTGGCCGACTTTCTATGCATTTTTAGAATTGCCAAGACGGTTTCTGCCGCCCGATAGTTCAGTTCGGCATCGCCTCGCTGCAAACAGTCCATCGCCCCATTCTCCAACCCCTCGACTGAAGCATTTGCATACACCAAGCCACCTTCCAACAAGTCTATGGTGTAGGGGTTTTGTTCTAACAAATCTAAAATGCCGTGTATGCCTTTCTCCCTTCCCGCCTGGACCAGCAAATCAGCAACCGAGCCAATTGAAAATGGCAAACTTTCGCCTAGATAGCCCATAGCCATCGTTCTCTCCCAACCACTAACATCGCTCCACTCACTCCAGCCGCCAGGATTATGTGCCCGCGTCTTAAATTGGAACTTCATCTCTGGAGGCAAGGCACTGGCTGTTGTTTCAACATTTCTCTTGGTCCGTTCGTGAAAGAGAATGTTATAGGTGACGCTTCGTGGCAACCAATCGCAATTGCGAACGTCTTTCCACTCTGAATTTGCTCTCTGGTCGCCACGAATGAGAGTTTCGTAACGATCAATGATCGCCCCGGAAAATGCAGTTGTGTCCCATGCTAATGAAAGCGACCTGGCGCTCGAGGCGACAATTCGTGGGTGTAGAGGTGTCGTTGGCGGCTTTGGCCAGCGGCTTATGAAGAAGCCCTTTTTGTGCTCGGCCGTAATTGGGATGGGAAAAAGTTGATAGTCACAAGACTGAATCCATGGTTTGTTCAGCATGAACCTCCTTCGTCGCAGCTCCTTTCGACGCTCTGAGCGTCGTGATTTACGTTCTTGATCAATCTTTGTTTCCAGGTCCATTAAATTTTCGCTTTCCCGCTCTTCCGCTCGATCATCTTCCTTCGACTGGGTCCTCAGCACATTCAATTGCGTTTTTGCCGCGTCTTCTTCCGTTTGTAGAATGCGCATAGTTTCCATCTCAAGGTTGGCTTTTTTGTCTGCTTCCCCGGCGGCATTAAACTCTTCGGGCGTTTTCGCAGATTTGGCCAATTGCCCCGCACGTTCAGCAAGTTCATGCGCCTTGGCATTAGATGCCTTTCGCCTTTCAGCTGCATTCGCAACTTCCTTGACCTGATTTTTCATAGCTCGTGCCGTTTCCTTCACCTGAGCCTTTGCATCTCGCAACCGCTTTTGCTGCTCTTGTATTTGTTTTTCCTCGTCTCGAATCAGCTCCTTTGTTTCGTCCTCTTCCCTGGCAAATTTTTCGACTTCAAGGACTTTACTCAAACGTTTCAACTGCTCGGCGACATGATCGTAAACATCCCTTGTGTTCACTCCTCGCATGTTCCACGGTACTGTATTAAACAATTCTGTGCTCTGTGAGTGTTCTGGGGGCTCCTTGGTTTGCCCGGATGGTCGGTACAGTATGCAATTCCGAAGTACACTTCCCCGACCAGCAAGTGCGGCAACAACGTGCCGCCCAAAATGAGAATTCCTATCAATCCGCTTGCCATACTGAGCCGTCTGAGGAGATCGGCACGACGTAATGCAACAAAACTGAAGCCGAGGGTAGCAACGTTTGTCTGTTTGCCTCATCGAAAGTGCTTTACGTGTGATTAGGTTGGCATGGATGTGCATTAGTATTTTATGCGATACTGGGTAAGCCACCGCATTTATAGTATTTTTGTCCACGGTACTATAGTTGTCATTTCCTTTTCGCTTCGCACGCCGGACGTGCAACCGTGTGACACCTTGCAATCGCCCTTGGTGCCATCCATCAAAAAAAACCATCGTTCGTCTCGCTCTCATTGACGCAACTTGTTTCATAAACCAACCAACTTTGACCGAGCCTTTCATCGCCGAATTTGCGCGCGATCCATCAGCCTCAACGCAACATATGTAATCAGTCTTGGTGAGACCCATGCAACCGCAATGCGCCGCCAAGTACACCGTCAGTGTCGTTTTACCCTTCTTTACAAGTTTCTTCATATTTGTCATTGACTTGATGAATTCTTTTTTCGTAGGATTTTTCAAGTGTATAACTTGACCTTTATCAACCCCACCTATAGCGGGATTACTCAGCGCTTCAACAACATCGTGGCCATCTCGATTGATGTGGATAGGCAGTGGGTTCAAGTGCATGTAATCGCAGATAGTTATCACGAGGGCAGCAGCATGCTCGAAATGGTCCTCCGGGGGCTCGGCAAACAAGGAAACGCCAACATCCTCGCCCTTCTCCTCTTTTTCTTCACGCTCGTCGCAAGTGGTATTGGTTGGCATACTCGTTGAGACGGAAACGGCAGCTGAAGACTCGACACTTTCCGTTGGCGGGGAAATGTCAACATTCTCGCCCTTCTCCTCTTTTTCTTCACGCTCGTTGGAAGTGGTATTGGTTGTCATACTCGTTGAGACGGAAACGGTAGCTGAAGACTCGACACTTTCCGTTGGCGGACCAGGTGGAAGGACGATCAAACTATCATCGGACAACTCGGCATGAGGCGCACTGATCTCTATATTTTCTTGAGGCAGACCGGATGGCGGGGCGGTCGTATCACCGTTTGAAATGCCGTCGTCAACGGATGGTAGAGCCACAATTTCTACATGTTCTGGAGGTGGACCGGGCGGTGGAGCGACAAAGCCTTCCTCAGACGAATCACTTTCGTACGTGACCAAGGCAGATGGCTTCGGAGCACTCATGATCTAAATGCCTTCGCTGTCGACCCGGCTTTCCTTCGCCGGTCAGCCAAAGGAACCGAACGACGAAACACTCGATGTGTATGTCACCTAACAAGCAGGGTCATCGTCAGGACAAATGACGCATGCAATCATAATCGTTACTCTCCAACTTGGAACAAGCGAACATTTGAATGAATTCCCATAGAAGAGAACCGCACTTATAAGTACCCCTCCGAATAATACATGTCCCGATGATATCAACACCACAGTATTGACTGTTGGAATATATCGTCTATCTAGATAAGCATAATAAACAATAGTCTAATGTTTGATAGAATAGCGATATATATCTATGTCCCCGTACTGTACCGGAACGTACATGAACACAATAATACGAAGGACCGATGTCAAATGAAAAACACGATAACGGTCGTCGGTCGCATCGTCGCATCCTATCCGTCACTCGTTCTTGGCTCGGAATGTTTTGTAGTCTCCGAGTAGAACGTGCATAGAAGGATGCGTGGCGGGACCTCGACCGAGACACCTCTACATGGACGTATGATACGTGTCATTTGTCGTTTTTTATTTTTCTGCCGAGCCGGATGAAATACATGTCCACACCATTGTTGCCCGCCTTCCTGCACATGTCTTCCTTCGCAGAACTTTTGAGTACTTTTCAAAACGATGCCAAACGATCCCTGGGGGTACCTACGTTTTTGATTTGGGACCGTTGGTGGTGGGTCGGAAGCCTTGGAGAGCAGAC
>Ga0099797_101509_pt1 | contig 12089 bp, 13 predicted proteins | sample Uncmet_Sort48C_1_FD_89871 | JGI IMG/M metagenome (GOLD analysis project Ga0099797, IMG submission 89871) | Marine eukaryotic communities from CALCOFI LINE 67, Pacific Ocean - C012_Sort48C_1 | ecosystem: Environmental > Aquatic > Marine > Oceanic | place: Pacific Ocean: Monterey Bay | collected... | reverse complement strand
TGTTTGGACAAAGTTGTCGGTTATTGTGGATTCAAGGATCCCACAAAAATTGGCAACCCCATGTGGCTGATTTTTGATGTAGTGTTGTTGCATTTGTTTTTGTGTATGCCTTGACTAGGCATTGGCTCAGGTGTTAGCTACTCGGCCAGCCTTCTTTGCAGCTGACCCTAACAGACAGGCATGGATTACAAGCCTGATCGTCTGCTTCGCTCCTCCAGGTGCTGCTCATCGACGCCAGCATGTAGCCCTGTGCCAATGCCCGCGAAGTCCGCAGTGACGAATGTCGAGAGGTGACATTCTTGCACACAACGCACATGTGCCACACGTCAGCAGCACGATCGATGAGCTAATCAAGGAGAATCAGGTGCTGAAGAGGACTGTCGAGTAGCTGTGCTCTCTGGTGGCGCTTCTGAATGCTGAGGGTTTGGCAAAGGATGCTGAAGGAACACTGCCACTGTGGCCCCACCCACTTCTCACCAGGACGAGACCAGTTTGAAGGTCGCACCGCTCTCACACTTGGCAGCCGTCCCCGGCAAGGAATTGGACCCAGTGGTGGCCGAGCAGGAGTTGGGCGAACAGGGCAAGCAGCAACGGCATTGTTACGAGGCAAAGCCACCTAACACTTTGCAGGCAATTAATGAACTTGTTGACTGTTATGAAGGAGAGTCCGGTGCTAGTAAAAAGCATTTCCTCTGTCGGAAGCTTGAAGGACTCTCCTTGAGTGTCCGCTTGTGGCAGTTGATGGTGGCACTGACCGCCAGTGCCCATAACCCCCAATCGCGCGAGGAGGCTGGATAAGTCCTTGAAGCATCGGCCCTCACGTTTGGTATGGACATGCCCCTCTTGGGTGCCCTAGGTTTTCGGGAGGAAAGAGAAAGAATAAGGAGAAGAGTGTGAGGAGTTGAGCCTGCAGCAGGCAGCCTGCAGTTACTGGTGGAGCTGGACCAATGCCGTATGGCACTTCGTTGGAGGCCGTGGCTGCACCATCTTGCCCAGTCAAGGGGCCTTCCTAGTTGTGTGGCTTTGGTAGCATGAGTACTTCATGTTTGCTGCCACACTTGCTTCTGTGCGGTCGGCATGTTTTGCAGACAGATACTCAGCCCACAAGCACCTGCTCTGCGCATAGAGCTGGTGAAGAAAAATGTATGTCTTGAGATCTGATGGTTTTCCATCAAATTGGGTTCTGAAATGGGTCCCACATGGACCAACTAGGTTCCCAGGAGGTTTATGTAGGCCGTAGATTCGGTCTGACAATGTATGAGCTTGTGACACTGGGAGTCTGTTCATAGAAGTTGTTCATGTAGGGGATACTCTACCACCCCAAATTCTCAAGATAAGTGTTTGTTAAATTATTTGGGCTTCCAGGGCCCAAAAAGACATGCGAACACCCTGCTTATACATTTGAGTTGTATGGACAGCAGCGGGGCCGCAGCCGAGCGTTGTGGCTGCTTGTCTTGTCCATTGCATTCGAATGTTTGAGCATGGTATTGGCACCTCCTTGGTTGGAATGACTATCCTCGGAGCTTCTAAAATCATTATAGAGCGTGTCGAGTTGCTATCAAGGATGATTAGCGGTGCTCGGGGCAACCGCTAAGGAGGATTAGGCATGCTCAGGATGACAAGCAACGACCATTAGCGACAACTAGTGCCAATTAGCAAGGATTTAACGATAACTAGTGACGATTGACGGCGAAGTCCCCAAATCTGGGCGCGGTTCCTGTCAGCACCCTGGGCTCTCAGCAAGTGGTCCCCCACCCCAGTAAGCCTAATTCACACAATTGTCTGCGAAGTGCGTCTCATCCATGCAACTTACACACGACACCTATCTTATGCACAGAACTGAGACACGAATGACATGGAACTAGCCCCGCAAACTCATGAACATAGAACTCGACAATTAACTTGTCCCTATAGGCGTAAATTTAGCAATGTGCATGTGTTGTATTTGGAAGTGTGTGGGAAGTGTGTTGGAAGTGTGTAGGAGTGTGTGGGAAGTGTGTGGGGGTTTAGGGTTCAGGGTTTAGGGTAACAAACATAAATCCCATTATACATTTACTATTAATCCGCGCCAGGATAATTCACCTAAGCAAATTTGGGCATGCTATTGGCACGTCCTTGTTTGGCCTTGCGGGCCCAAATATTTGATCCAATACTTATATATGAAGCGCATTCGTGCCCGTCCCCATGTTTCCCCTCCCGGCCGGCTACTATTGTTGACTTAATTAATCCAGTAGCTTCGCACCCCGCCACCGTGCCTAAGCGGACATTTACGTCCATTAGCAGTCAGTTGTTGCGTCTTAGTGGAATGGCTGGTCCGTGTGTCTGTTTGTCATTCTCTGCTTTCGATGTCACTTCGAAGTACTTTCTGTCGATTGCATTGTAGCGGGATTCATGAAGGCAGCTATTCTGGAGCGATTTGAATACATGTTGGAACCATTTGGGGGCGATTTGGGGGTCTTTTTGACCCCTTTGGGAGCCACTTGGAAGTATTTTGTGAAATTTGAGAGCATGTTGAGAGGCATGTTGAGTGGGCCATTTTGGGAGCCATTTGGGGACCTCTTTTGGAGACAATTTTGCAGTTTGCGGGCCATGTGTGGCGATTTAGTTGTTAAAAGTGTCGTCGTTTTTATGGTGATGGTTTTTATATGGTCTCGGGGACCTCCAGTGGTTAGGCCACTGTGCTCCCCGTGCAGTAAATACTGTGTCAGAATGAGATTTCGCATGTTGCCGGAATCAAATGATTTTTGGTTAGTTTGGGAACCCTTTTGGGACGAACTTGTGACACTTCTGGCACACTTGAGGCACGATTGTCGTAATTTGTAGGTCAGCGAATGAGTAAAAATCAGACGATTTTTTATACCGATAGTGACGTAAAAGTGAGTTGCGACCGGGTGCAGGTAAATGCAAGTCAAGCAAAATTGTGGGGGGGGGGGATCGGCCTTGTTAAGAATCAGAAAATAAACAGGGAAAGAACATGACCTCCACAAACGAATTTCGTGCTTGGCGACACGGTGGCGGATTAGGTGCCACCTGGGCACCAATAGGGTCCAGGTGGCCAAGAGGTGATCAAAAATATATGGCGGCATTCCTTTCGTAGCTGGTCACAGAGATTGTCCTACAACACGATCCGGACATTGTGCGCACCCCACAACACCATAAACCCCAAATCCTAAACCCCCTATACCCCCGCCCGCCACGCATCCCAAACACCCCATGTTGGGGAGTTCGTTGGCGCGCCCTCTGGGGAAAATACATTTCCGAAAAACGCACCCCAAAACAAATCGGTACCTATGAGTGTGGAGGCGCACAAAATGCCCGGGACAGGTTTGATAAGAACAAACCGAAGGGAAAACGCCATATATAAAACTATATGTGGGGCCCATGGGCACCATGGGCCCACGGGGCCCACGGCGGCGGCCCCAACCCGCTGCCCCACCCCACGGACCCACGGCCAGCACTTGGCGAGCATTTGGGACCTTGTGCGGGGCCCACTATTGGAGGTCTCGCAACAATCAAATTTTGTTCACCAAAAGAGTCCAGGAAAATGATTTCGGGCTGATATTCGGTGTGGCCGGCTGTAAGTGGCGTTGCACGTCTTTTTCGTTTCGACTGGAGTTCTCGGTGGCGAAGATTGGGTGATGGGACGACTTCATAGGTTTGTACAAATGCAAAACGAAGTGTCCCAGGACAAGTTTGGATTAGGGACAACTTTGGAGAGCAACAGTTGTGCTACAAGTATTTGCTGATATATTCCCATCGCAGAGCGACTACCAAACCAGATGCCGGATTTAATCAATAGTTGTGTAGAGTTTTCATGTAGCATTCCTGTACCTTCCCTAAACAACTTTAGCTGTAAGGGTCCTATATATCGCTTCTTAAGCCATTGAGTGCTGCTCTAGTTCCACATCCGGTGGCCCAAGACTGCAGGCCCCCAGATTGTAACCCTCCAGTCGGGTGAGAAGTGCTCCAGTTCCAAATCTGGTGGCCCGAGACTGTGGGCCCCCAGATTGTAGGCCATCTTTAGGCCCCCAGATTGTAGGCACCCAGTCGATTGAGTACTGCTCCAGTTCCCAATCTGGTGGCCGAAATAGTAGGCCCCCAGACTGTAGGCCCCGGGTAGCCCCCTGACTATAGGCGCCTTGTCGAGTTAGTATTGCGTCACTTCCAAATCTGGTGGCCCGAGACTGTAGACCCCAGTCTGTAGGCCCCCAGTCGAGTGAGTGCTGCGCCAGTTCCCAATCAGGTGGCCCGAGACCTGAGGTCCCAGACTGTGGGCCCACAGACTGCAGGCCACCAGTCGAGTGAGTACTGCTCCAGTTCCACATCTGGTGGCCCAAGATTGTAGGCCTCCAGACCTGTAGGCCCCTGGTAGGCCTTCAGACTCTAGGCACCATGTCGAGTGAGTACTGCTCCAGTTCCAAATCTGGTGGCCCGAGATTGTAGGCCCCTAGAGTGTAGGCCCCCAGTCGAGTGAGTACTGCTCCAGTTCCAAGTCTGGTGGCCCGAGACTGTAGGACCCCAGATTGCAGGCCCCCAGCCATCGTGACCAGAGACTATAGATTCCCAGGCTCCAAGTTGCCAGACTATATATATATAGTCCTACAACTTCGTTGTTTAGTGTTTTCGTTGCAAAGGTATGATTTCTTGTTAGCGCATACTCCGTTGGCCAATAACATTGTTCCGATTAATGTTCCGATGTGCCGCCCGTCCGTGCGCCCGCCCGCCGTCCGCCCGCCATCCGCCCGCCTGCCGTTCGCCTGCCCGCCGTCCGCCCGCCGTCCGTCCGGCTGGGCCACATGGGGTCCCATGCAACAATTAATTGGCCGCATGGGCTCACAGGGCCCTTGGAGCAACAATAATGACAGGAACAATTCTATAGGCCATCTGAGTAGCCCAAATTGTCATGTCAACAGTTTCAATGTTATATAAAAGGGATGGCTATCGCAACGACCGATTGTTCTTCAAAACTTACCGATTTGTTGGGGTTGCGTTTTTCGAAAATGTATTTTCCCCGAAGGGCGCTCCAACGAACTCACCAAAATTGGGTGTGGGGTGTGTGGGGGTTTAGGGTCTAGGGCTTTAGGGTTTATATATACATATATAGATATTTATATCCTATATATATATATATATATCCGATATAAAATATTTCCTATATATATATATATACTGTATATATATATATATGTAACAGCCTAAATTGTTAGGCCATTCGAGTAGCCTGAATTGTTAGGCCAAATTCGTTTGAGTTGTATTGGGAGACCCGAAATTATGGAGTTTAGCAGGACCTTGCTCTTCGCATGTTTGCTCGGGGCTGTAGACGTATACCAAAGCACACAGCAAGAGAAAGGCTGATACAGGGAAGCTGTTAACCCTAAACCCTAAACCCTAAGACGTAAACCAAAGCACGCAGCCAGAGAAAGGCTAATACAGTGAAGCTGTTAAACGTAGCTGGGGCATTGAGAAATATATTATAGGATTTGTTTTTACAATCTACCCTAAAAACTGATCCCTAAACCCCATACCTCCCCCCCCAAACAAAACAAAACACACACACCACACACCACACACCAAATTTGTTGGAGTTCTTTGGAGTGCCCTTCGAGAAAAATACATTTTTACCAAAACGTGCCCAACAACACATCTATCAGTTTTTTTGAAAACCGGTATTTTTTGAAGCTGATGAAGAGAAAGGCTGATACAGGGAAACTGTTAAATGTAGTTGGAAATACAGGGAATATCCGGTCATGTGTATTTTGTATGCGTATGAATTATATTGCCAGGCTCACCACGGAAACTTTTAATGTTTCAGAGGTATTTCAAGGAAAAATAAAGGACATATTGTCATAGTTGCTCAATAATCCATCCGGCGGTGTGCTAAAGGGCCCGGGCCTGGGCCCTTTAGCACACCGCCGGAAGGATTATTGAGCACCTTTCAGAGCATTGCCATTCATTTTTCATTTGTTTCCTAGAGGAGAGTTTCGTGGGGTTTCTTGTCCACCGATAGACACAGCCATGTTACACTACATATACATATATAAACTTAGCTAACACATGTGATGTTAGTTTATCGTGTTTTTATGTTTTTGTGATGTTTCTTTGTGCTGTTCCACTGAAATCTGGAAAACGGTAAACAGCATGTATGCAGAAAATGTTGTCCCACCTGGGAAGCGACGGGAAGCGTTGGAGCAAACGCAACACGGGACAATTACACACATTGATTGAACACATTTGGAAATCGTGTGAAAACACAAACGCAGCGGAACCGAAAGACGCTAATAAAGTGTGGGTGAACAGCACCAACAAAACCCTTCCAAACGAAACAGTTGGGAACCGTTATGATAGTTTTTGATTCAGTTTAGTGTGTATGTATATGTTTGTTTTTGCTTCTTTGTGTGTGTCTGTGGGTAATGTATGCATTTTGTATGTGTATCATAAGTGTCAGCCCGGCCATTGCTTGGTGCCAAGCACGTCATACATTTTTGGAAATGGGTTTCCCCGTGAAACCAACCAGCGTTAAGCGATTCGAATACAACTGAATCGATACATTACAATAGTACGGTGTCAAAAAATTGAAAACACGAAATCGGCTAGCACCCTGAGCTCTGCGGAGGGGTCCTCCACCCCATTACCGATGTTCTGCATTTTGAACCCCCTGAGGGCACACCCAATGTAGGGCACACAATTGTATGTAGAGCTTAGGGTGCTGGCCGGCTTTGCATTTTGGGGTTGAGTTTGGCTGAAGTTCTTAAGCATAATTATTCTATGTGATTGTAGGCTTGTTGAATAGATAGGTTTTCCAACTTCTTGAACATTTATAATACGTACTGTATCTAAGTCCAGTGACCGTGCAAATTAGGGTTTGTCCCAGCATGTTTCGTTGACGTGTTGCCCCAGCCACTTTCAGTTTGTACAAGTCTAATATTGAACACACAATATATAATATGGCTGTGTCCGGTTAATGTGGTCGGTTTTGTGGACCAAATCCCAACCACCTACATTGGAGGCCAAATTGGTTTGCCGTCCGAGCGCCGGTGGCTGCCGCCCGCCGGCCGGCCGCCGCGCGCCGGCTTGGGCTCGATGGGCACATGGGCCCCATGGGCCCCATATCCAAATTTGTCTTCCGAATTACGTCGAGTTTTTTGCTACACCGAACACAGCCATATACCATATATAGTGTCCCTATTTAAGGTGCGTTAGTCCAAATAGGGTCAACCAGATACGGTCAACATTAGGCAACAGTTGTCCAAGTTTGTGGGGAAATATCTGGGACATGCATAAAAGCATGCGCCAGCCGGGTCGCATGGTAGCAGGGACCTTCTTTTCCTTCACTTGTTTCTGCTACCATGGTTCAGGACGCATTCACAAAATATGTGTTTCGTTAAGGCTCCCTAGTGGCATCCAGGCATATGGCTGTGTCCGGTTTAATAGAAAACTGGTCGTAATTCGGAGGACAAATTGAATATGTGGCCAATGGGCCCAAAGGGCCCATGGGGCCCCTTTGGCCCGTAGGGCCCATGGGGCCCATGCGGCCCAAGGGGCCCATGGGACCTATGGGGCATGGGGCCTATGGGTCCCATGGGGCCCTTGGGCTTCATGGGGCTCATGGAGCCCATGCGGCCCATGGGGCCCATGTGGCCCATGGAAGCCGGCGCGCGGCGGCCGGCCGGCGGGCGGCGGTCACCGGTGGCCGGACGGCAAACCAATTTGTCCTCCAACGTAGGTGGTTGGAATTTGGTCCACAAAACCGACGCCATTAACTGGACACAGCCATGTTGCTTGTTGAGTTTCTAGTTGTTTGCATGGATTTCAAAATTTCATGCGTAGATGGGATATATTTAGCATTTGTATATGCTTAGTTAGTTAGTTAGTTAGTTAGTTAGTTAGTTAGTTAGTTAGTTAGTTAGTTAGTTAGTTATTCATCGCATGTGTGTAAACAATCTAGGAACATTATATATATATATATATATATGTGTCCCATTAGCCTTGTGGCTTGTAACCTGTCGAAACCAAAAGTTGCGGTTGTTTAAATTTTACAAACGCTAAATTTCGAGTGGACACACTATTCACTGAAATTCCATGAAATGATGATATTTGCATTGACTTTTGCTGTTGGGTGTACTTTTTGAAAATGTGTTCTCCCCGCAGGGCTGGCAAAAGAACCTCCCAAATTGTTGAAAAACCTAAAATGTTTGGTTTCGATCGATTGCTTAACAATTTTTACCATTTCCATTTCAACTCGATGGAAGAAACACACCACATGCATTCAATACACATCCCGACCTGTTTGACCGGGAAATAGGGTTTAGGGACCCGGGGTCGGAAAATCAGGTTCAAGGGCACCGCACGAAATGTAGCAGTTACAAAGAAAGGCTACGTCTACACACTCATACCCGGTGCAATTATTACCTTGGTCATCTCAAGGATATTCTTCAAAGCGGCGGGAGTGACAGACAAGTGTGTCCGGGTGCCAGCACTTATGAAACCCCATGGGCATTAAACTGACCAGTGTTAAAATATCCCCGATGCATTTGCTAAATTTCGTGCGGTGCCCCTAAACCCTATTTTCCGGCCCCGGGGCCGTTCAAAACAGGTCGGGGACGTGTTTAAATACATCAGGAGTGGTTGTTGCCTCGAATTTGTTATGGAAACGGTTGCAATTATTGTACAATCGATCGCATCCAAACATTCTGGGGTTTTCAACATTTGGGGAGGTTCTGTTTCCAGCCTTTCGGGGAGAACACATTTTCGAAAAATGCACCCGAAACAAAATCTGTTCACATATTGTAAATTCATTGAGTTCCAAGGAAGTTTGCGCCTGCACGAAATTTAGCATATGCATTTAAACGGGGTCCCGACTTGTTCGGACAATTTCTTGTTGTAAACTTATTACAATACAAAGAAACCAAGATGTTGTTGTTGGGTGCGCTCTTTAAACATGTAGCTCCCCTAGAGCGACGGCCCAAGAACCCTCCTAAACCATTTTTATTTTGATTATGTCTCACAAAATGAACAAATATATATATATATATATATATATATATATATAACCCCCACCTTCTGTTAATAGGGGTCCCCACCCCCACCTTTTATCAACACGACCAGCTATTTTCCTTATTATTCTGGGCTGCCATGGGGTTGAAAGGATTTGCTTGGATTTTCGACTTGCTTCGAGGAATGCTTCATTATCTTGGAGATTTATTAACTCGAGGGGTGTTCCGAGGGCTACAAAAAGTGAGGTGAAATTTGTTGTGCCTAGGCGGCCAAATTCGCCGCCCTAGTCGTGCCCCTGAGGCCGCCACTGGGGGGCTCGGTGGGGGCGAAGCCCCCCAGCTCCCTGCGGAGGTTTTGGGGGCACCAGCTGCCCCAAACGCGACGAATTTGAAACGAGACCAATTCAAAATTAGTCCTCTGTATACATATATGTATGTGTATATGCCCGGTCTTGCTTGCACGTATTTTTTTACTTTTTTCGGACGGATTCCAAAATATGGATTTGGGCATGAAATTGACCGTCGAAAAATGCTACGGACGCAAAAACACCGGCAAATTCGGCGTCTCGGCGATCCGAATTCAATGGACAACGTCCCGGACCAGGATTCGGCCAAAATCTTTGAAAAACCGTTTAAGCTTTATTTTGCCTACCCAAGCCGTCCTGGGTATAGGTGTATATATATATATATATATGTACATATATGCCCCCTCCCCCCCGAGGTGCCGCTGTGATATATATATATATATATATATATATATATATACGTATGTCTCTCTCTCTGTATGTATTTCAATACATATGTGACTGTCTCCGATTAAGTCTCCGTGGCCACCGTGCATCAGCCGATCAAATGGTGTACTTTTCGCAAACAGGATTGGAGCTCTCTGGAGGGCTGAACAATGGATGCGACGAATTTTTCTGCCTAAACGTCAAATTTCGCCTAAACGTCAAAATTAGTCCTCTGTATACATATATGTATGTGTATATATGTATATGTATATATATATATATATATATATATATGTACATGTATACCCCCTCCCCCCGAGGGGCCGCTGTGATATATATATATATATATATATGTATGTCTCTCTCTCTCTCTCTCACTCTCTATGTATTTCAATACATATCTGATTGCCTCCGATTAAGTCTCCGTGGCCACCGTGCATGAGCCGACCAATGGATGTGATGAAATTTTCTGCCTAAATGTCAAATTTCCTCGACATAATCGCAATCCGACGGCGGCGATTGGGGTGTATATATGTGTATATATATGTATGTATATATATATATATTGAATATTGGGTTGCGCTAGCAGTTTAAATTGAAAATCTGAAATCCGTGAATAATGCTTTGCTCGGCTGAGCATTCGAAAACGCAGTAAATACAATGTTTTTACTCGCCCGAGCCTTCGAAAACAATGTAAATAGCATACTCTGCTCGGCTGGGTCTTCCCAAACACAGCAAATACCATACTTTGATCGGCTGATCTTTCGAAAACATTATAAATACCATCCTTGGGGCGGCTGAGTCTTCGAAAACACATTGACTTCCAAGCTTCTTCGGCTGTGCCTCCGACATCAATGCGTTTCGATTCCACTGCCTTCGCAATCACTTCTCGGCTATGCCTTCGATTCGACAATGCCTTCCTTTCCTTCGAAATCACTGTGCTACTTTGTACGAACTCACAAGGCGCCCTATGCGAATCTCTCTCTGTCTCTCTCTCTCTCCCATTTCAAATCTCGGTGCCAGCCCTTATTAATTCTTGCAGCTACGGCGATGCCATTAATTTGGAACGACAGTATATTGTGGACTATGTACAGGCCATTGCATGAGGTGGGATGTTGAGTAGGATGTTTAGGATGTTGATGGCTTAACATCTCACTCCCAGGCCCAACCTTTTACGGAATGGGATGTTGGTCCAAATACGCGAAAAACAATTGGAAATATTAAAAAACAAAGGTGTGCAGCCTTCCGCCGCGCCTCTCCGGGGCGCGGTGTGCCCCGGAGGTGTTGGTTTCAATATTTCAATTTGTTCCTGCATATTTGAGCCAACATGCCACTCTGTAGGATGTTGATGTTACGCCCTCACCACCCTAAACATCCTACTCAGCATCCCACCTCATGCAATGGCCTGATTATGTGATTCACAGTGCGGCCGGTTTCCATATCTTCGAAGTGCGCTTGACATCGGGCATGACTTGCAAAACTGGTATTCTTGAGGTTATAAAGAAATATTCCAGATACAACATATTCATATCGAGGTAAAATTGATATTATGGGTAACGGCTCTGTAATTTCAAAGCATTGTCGTTTCTATGTAATCGCTTCAGGTCCCGGGAGCGGTTCTCTTGAAGTCGTCGTGGAAATTCGTGATATTTGAAACATTTCATGCATCATCGGCTCCGATGTGATATTCACGAAGAATTCGCGGCGTTCTTTGGCCAGCCTTGTGGCGGAAACACGCTTTTCGAAACGCACCCAACAAACAATGATAAATTTCGTGGGGGTTCGAAGCTTGATGAAATTACAAGACTTGAATTGTTTTTTTGTTGTCGGTACATTTTTCCGGAAATGTGTTCTCCCCGAAGGGCTGGCAAAACAACACGCCCCAATTTTGGAAAACACTCAAATGATTGGATGCGATCGATTGTATAATGATTTCTGCTATTTTCACATGCAAATTCGATGCGAGCAACGCCACACATGCATTTAATCTTTAGAAACGGTAAAAAAAGGTGGCGTTTTTGCGTTGGGAGAGCAAAAAAAGACATCCGCCAAAAAATATTTTTTAACTGTCCCCCTGGATTTTTGGCGCGATTCCTGACGGCACCTTAAGCTCTCGGCGAGTGGTCCCACACCCCAGTAGCCCACTTTACCAAAATGTCACCAATTGGGTCCCGAATCGACGGTTTGAGCTGAAACTTGGTCCAAATCGCTCCGTATCGGTCCAAATAGCCATTTAAACCATTCAAAACCACAGAAAACCATTAAAAACATCGACAACCGCAACAACTTTTTTTTGACTGTCCCCTATGTTTTATTTTTTAAGTGTTTCTAAAGATTAAACACGTTCCCGACCTGTTTGCTGGGA
>Ga0099797_101508_pt1 | contig 12110 bp, 14 predicted proteins | sample Uncmet_Sort48C_1_FD_89871 | JGI IMG/M metagenome (GOLD analysis project Ga0099797, IMG submission 89871) | Marine eukaryotic communities from CALCOFI LINE 67, Pacific Ocean - C012_Sort48C_1 | ecosystem: Environmental > Aquatic > Marine > Oceanic | place: Pacific Ocean: Monterey Bay | collected... | reverse complement strand
TGAGTGAAGGAACCACTTGTACAATGAAGGCAGAGCCTCATGCCCGAAACAATAAAAACAATGCGCATGTTTGGGTGAAGATCTGCACATGTTTTGGGCGAGGGCCGCCCCCCATCCTTGCGGCATGTCCCCGAAATGACAGTGAATGTTTCCATACTTATGCACACCAATTTGTTTGAACAAACTTTGAATCCATCACACCGATCAGTGTTTGATCATAGGAAGTCGGAGGTTTTTCTTTCGACCAGTCATAAGTTTGTTTGAAACAATCTCATTGCCAAGTCAAACACATATTATGTGGTAGGTAGTCACACTTTGAGATCACTTTGCTTTGGAGGGTGAAGTGTTTGCGGTATTATTAGAAATAGTATGTTAATCAATTTGTGTTCGGCATGGGGTAAGAGTCGTGTAACATAGGTTCGCCATTGCAAGGGAGTGTTTGGGACCAGGGTGGCCGGTACCTCACCCAGCAAAAACAAAAACGAAAAGTGTTTGGGATATGTGTGGAAAAAACTTTCAGCGGCCGGTTCGCTCGATTGCAGTGGTCGGTCGGTCTTCCAAAATGTACTAGTTTAGTTGATATAGAGATCCGAATCATTTAATAGTATTGCTTAAGCTTCGCCGCGCGTATAGGCATAAGTTTTCCAGGTATGTGCGATGTTGATTGATTCGTCGAACCGCAATTGGGTCTTATCGAAAAAGGTAAACTATACATCGACAGCTTACCAAACAAACAATCATTGGGTCCTACAATCCTCGACGAAACTTAAGGCTAGTTTACCGAATGTCCATCAAAGCTAATTTTCGCAGTTTGGGGTGCGCTTTTTTCGAAAATGCACTCTCCCCGAAGGGCTGGCAAAAGAACTCACACACATGATGAAAATCTCGAAATGCTTGGATCTCATCGATTGTACATTGGTTTCAACCTTTTTCACATGCAAATTTGATGCAACGAACACCCCAGATGCGTTCAACACGCCTCCGACTTGTTTTGAAGGGGCCCGGGGCCGGGAAATTGTGTTTAGGGACCCGGGGCAGGAAAAAGGGTTTAGGCTGTAGGGTTTTAGTCATATATGCAGCTAGTGCCCCCTTTGTGGTCTTCCCAAGGTATTGGTGGCATCCTGAAGAGTTCAAGACAGATGGTCGTGCTGTGGTCCCCTCGCTACTTCCAACGCCTGTGGTACGGGGCTCTTTTGTTTCAAAGTTGTACAGGACGATTTCATTCTGACCCTGCTAAATATCGTTCGGAGCCCCTATACCCTATTTTCCGGCCCCGGGTCATTAAACCCTATTTCCCGGGCCCGGGGCCTTTCAAAACAGGTCGGGAAATGTTGAACGCATCTGGGGTGTTTTTTGCATCGAATTTGCATGTGGAAATAAGTAAAACCATTGTACAATCTATCAGGTTCAAGTATGTGGTGATTTTTTCAATTTCGGGGAGTTCTTTTGCCAGCCCTGCGGCGAGCACACATTTGTTCGAAACACGGACCAAAACGAAAATCTGAGCATAGTGTTGCTTGATGTCCACCAACCGTATTTTACATCTGTTTCTCTCTCTCTCTCTATATATATATACATATATGTATATTGGAACATTCCATGGGTAGCTCAGGGCCATTATTGGAGACGACATGGGACTTCCAAATGGGTACAAGTCGGGCCACATGTGCTCAATTCGACATAAACACAAGAACAAACAACTTGGAATTCAAATGCAACACTTCTTACAATTAATGCAAAACGTGTTGCATTTGATTTCCTAATTGTTTGTTCTCGTGCTCATGTACATATTTCCTCCCTCGCATTTTGGCACAAAGCTAAGTGGACGAAAGTTTGCAACTTCCAAATGTGTTCAAATTGTGCCCGACATTTGCGCCACCTGGATTCAAATTGGTCCGAATGGACCAAAGTGGCGTCTACAGTGAGCTTCCACTGAAATGTTCCAATATAGGTATATGTGTAAATATAATACGAGAGAGATGTCGCAAACGATGTGTAGATAATTGTAGATGTATAGAGGGACACCACAAACCCATTACGAACAAGCATTTTTATCTATGTTTGTGTTCTGCCTTTCGTGTTTGGATATCACGTACGTCCAAGCTCAAGTGTCTACGTAGCAGCACATGATACACATCATAACACAAAATGCGGAGCCCCTCAGACCCTTTTATAATCTTAGCTTTATCGTTTTGCGTTGGGTCGCCGGTACAGAATTTCAACTAGCCCTTGTGTCATTGAATATCATAAATTTACAAACGGCATCGGAGTAACCCTGTTGGCAGGAATGATTGTAAATAAATTCCTATTTTCCAGAAGCTGTTGTGGCTCATTTTGGCCGGCGGAGGTGCTTGTGCACACGAGCACGACTTGTTTCAATGCTGTGTTCGGAATGAAAATTTCGGCCCGCAGATGTGTATATGTATATACCTCAGGTATATTTGGGCTTGAGGCATGCCCGCCCAAGTGACATAAAGAACAGTTTTCCCGGCATTGCCAGGAGATGGGTGCCATATAAGGATATCATCCTGGCCTAAAGGAGGTGCTAAGAGGCACGATTGTGACGATACACCAACTCAAAACATTGAGGCCAGCATGCCCAGTTGCTGCGTGGAGAGGCCAGGGTTTGATCTATAAGGCTTCGTTTGACTTCGGCATCTTTGATAAGTACCGATCTTTCTTGGTATTGAAGTCAACATGTTTAATGCTGACAGAAAGCAGGGGGACAGCTTGGCTATGGCCTGTTTTGGCAGAGGGTAGCACTAGTATTGCATTGCCATCTTCAGCACAATGTACGAACCGTGTCTGCCCAGCTGCGAGGCAGGGGAACCCATGAGTTATCGACCCAAGGCAGCTCATCACCCTCCCATAGACAAGCTGGTGGGCTTGTGGTTGCTCTGTCCTGAAGCATGATGCTCAGGTGTTTATATGTAAACCCAAGGGTAAGAGGATAGCTCAGTTTCGAAAAGGCATCGCGAATATCGCTATCGAAGGCATCCGTATGCACATGGAGGCTGCTAACCGAGCAGGCAAATCAGGTGGCAAGCCATCGTGGGAGTATGGAAAGAAGAGCTGTGGCAAATTATAAGGGAACAAGGGTGTCGATGGCATCGTCACAGATCCCTAATTTCCTTTACCCGACTGGCCAAGTTGCCACCACACAGCGAAATAGAGGCCTTGTTGCTTATCCAGTTAGCAGCGCAAGTGCTGGAGGATCATTGGGTGGGTCTCAGAAATCTCAGAAATCTCAGAAGTCGCATAAGAGCAATAGGTCTGCGAGGTCTAAACTACTCTCCGCTATCGGGCCACAGACTTCACTTGCTCAGAAGTCGCCTCCATCTACAGCTGAAACAGAACAGGTTGCAGGTCCGGCTTCGGGTGGAACCACCCCCATCTCTACACCGCGCTCCAGGACGTGGATACAATCTGAGGGGGGGGTTTGGGATGACAAAGAGCCTGAAGATAGTCAGACAGCTGTGAAGTACAATAGAGTACAAGGAGCAGGAATTGGAAGATGTAGTCCCTCCATGGCGGAAGTACTTACGGCTCTGAGGAAGCGCAGATGAGGGGCTGCCAATACGCCCACAAGTCCAGCACTGGAGGACTTGGCAGACGAATCCGAGTCCATACCATTCAAGACCAGTGAGCTCCAGATGAAAATTCAAAGGCTTGTTGGAGTCGTCATTGAAGCTAAGGCGTCCCTGGCGAATGCAAACGACTACATAGATGAGCTGCACAATGTCATCGAGGAAGCTCAAGAAAGACGAGTGGTATGGGAAGTCTAACTCGAAGCTGAAGAAGCGTCACTCGTCACTCATCGAGGCGCAGCGATAGTTCAACACGTTGTGGACCAAGAGGAGGTGAGAGGATAACCGATAACCTACAACGGTAACCAACCATTCAAGCCTCCTGCTAAAGGAAATCGCATCCGCCGAAGGCTTCCGAACAGAATGCTGATTGGCCCACCTCAACTGATGCAGTTGCCACTGCAGCTGCTGCAGCGCCAGGAGTGACAGGAGCAGTAGCTTCTTCATCGAATGAAATAACCGTGGTTCCTGTGGCAGGGCAAGTGCCGACTAACAGGGAGAGCAAGAATAAACTCCGTTCTGGGTCGCCGACTGGGTCCGAACTCTCGGCCGGTTCCAGCAAGAGTATGCGGTTTGACAGGGAGATCTATCCTACTCAGAAAGATGTTGCTGATAATGGGCTCAATCTGCTTTCACATGAGCAGAGTGGTTTTGCTCAGAAAGCTTGATCCAGCTTTGCTAGAAGACGATAAGTGCCGAGAGGATATGGGCCCAGTCTTGCTGTTGACATCCATGTCTTCGACTCAGTTTCAGATGGAGATCACTCAAGACAAGGATAGTGTCATTGGAAGTGGTGAAGCCAAGATGAAGGCGGAGGAGCAGGCCACTGACGAATCACCCACAGCCAGCCATTCTCTCGTGATAGCGGCCTTATTGTAGCACTGCTGTAGTGGCGCAGATAGCACATGTTGCACCAGGGCTCGGTGGCATCTTTGCTGGATGAGTGTGCAGCTAATGTAAGTTGCTTTGATCTCTTGGTGACCTGCGACCTTGGTCAGCACCTGCCCTCCCTCTGAAAGAATGGTCGGGGCTCGCCGAACCTTAGCGATTTGAATACAAGAGAGGCCAACGGAGTTGCTCTTTACTTCATCTAACAGGTTTGGCATTATCGTGCCTGTAATCCTTGTCATGCACTGCTTTGTTCTTGTAGGTTTATCGTCAAGCCTCCACTATCGATCCTAGGTAGCCGTTAATGTGCACTTGGTCTGAGGCTTTTCTGAGGCCAATCTATAATATTGGCTAGCTAGGTCTTGAAATAAGATCTCCTTGCAGTTCAGCTGCTTGCCTCCAGGAATCAAATGACGAGGAGTTTTCCGGTGCGAGGTTCGAGTCCCAAAATATATTGTAGATGCAGTATTGTGTTTGTGTTTGATTTCTTTTTTTTTTGCTTACGGCAGTGTATCCTTGCAAAGATCGATCCACATAGTTATCCATCACTTATATACCAGAACGAACACAAGTAATAGGCAATGGGGTTTCGATCAGCACACATAATAAGGAACCCATCGACACTATACAGATACACCCTAATGAGGAAATCGTATACGTATCACTAGATGTGTAGACAAATACACCAATGGCCAATATGATTGACCCGGTTCATGTTCTTGTGTTCCGCCCGTCCGCCCAACCTGCGCCGCCGCCCGACCGCCCGCCCGCCGTCCGCCTGCTTGGGCCCCATGGATCCCATGTGTCCCATGGGCCTCATGGCCCCCATGGGCCCAGTGGGCCGGCCCATGGGCTACATGAGCCCAAGGTCCCAATGGTCCCAATTGTCCCATGACCCACATGGGTCCCCATAAAAGTTATCAGGTCCAAGTTTGCCAATATAAACCCGTATGCGAAGGATGGGAAGCTAAATGTATATGACTCATTGTATTACACAGAGCAGGCCGACATCGACTGTTTCATATGTGGTATGTCCTTTTTCACAAAACAACACTATGCTATACATTTGTTCATGGTTCACGGCATCAAAGACCCTATTCGTATGTGTGTGTCTGGTACTAGATGTCGCGCCTGCCTGGTCGAATTCCACACCAGAGAGAGATATTTGTTTCATGTGCGGTATACCTCTCAACAATGCTACCAAATATTGAACAGAGGCCCCGTCATGACGTTGCAGAAGGGCGGATCAAGTTGACATGTCTCTCAGAGAACACCACAGGGAACAAAAAACGTTGTTGAAACGGCGGACCAAGGCCGACATTCCATGTTTTCGTACCTCTGGTCCTAGGCTTTATGTCGATCGTTTGGATAACATCCTGCGAGCCTTGGGGAGGTCCCCCAGTCAGTGTTCTCACAATTTTCAAAACTGTAATCAATCTAATAACACAAATATTATCAACAACAATATACTCCTTTATCCCAACTCCATATATGATCTGCCTAATGGCATCTGTTGTGACGATCCGTATCTACCGGCTGATCACACATGTGCGTCTGATCCGTTTCTGCCTTGCATGAGCGTTTTTAATTCGGACTTTTGCCAAGTGGATAGACCATAGTGCATCTAAAGAGGGAAAAAAGGGTCCCCATGGAACAATTAATTCGGCCCCCTGGGCCCCACAGGACCCATGAACAACAATAATGGCCGGAACAATTAGATGGGCCTTTCGAGTAAATCATTTCTTTCACACTTTGTCGGAAAAGGAAAGGCTTGTTTGTTTACTCAGGCTTCGGCAGGCCTGTTGTTGTATTTATGGTGTTGGGGCATTTCTTAAGATTATTGCCCCACCAGCTGAGTAGACAAATAGTCAACTCAAATGGCGTATATAATAGTTCTGGCCGTTATTGTTGGTCCACGGGCCCTGTATGGTCCATGGGGCCGAATTAATTGTTGGCGTGCGGACGACAGGCGGCGGGCGGCGGGCCGACGGGCGGAACGGAACATTAGCCGGAACAATAATATCGGCCAGTGTAGTATTCCATTCCAACCAAGTGCAAAACAAACATGATTCATTTCTCTACAAATCCATATATATATATATATTCCCTGCTAAGGTGTACACACGTTTCTGTTCTCTACGCATATATATATATATAGAGAGAGAGAGAGAGTCCGTATCCATTTTGGCTCAAGCATCTGTAGTCTCTAGTCAGATGTTACAAGGCACTTTGTTGCTCCCCCTCGTGCGCGCTTTGGCCCGCGGCTATGGCGCCCTCTCTTCGTGCTCGCTTTTGATGTTGTGGTGGACACTTGGTGCGATGTCTTCGTTCTATGTTCAACTCCCACTGCTGCAGGACATGCGGCAAACTTTCCTCGTTGCTGAGTTCATCGATTTCTTGAATTGTGGTGGAAACAGTTCTCACCTATCCAACGATGCGAAGGCAGCCTTCGCCGCTTTTGGACAGGACATCATTCTCAATCAGGAAAATTCTACCTCTCGCTCGGTGGTGGACACCTTCGCTGCTGCTTCCGGCACCTTCGGGGTCTCGTCGCCTACTTTTCCAACAAGTTTACCACTTTCTTGTGGTGGCCCCCTTGGTGCCCCTGCTGCTGGGCTTGGCATTGACTCTCAACAGGACAGTGAAAATTTGCAGTCTCGCATTGTGGTGGACTACTTCGCTGGTGCTTCGGACACCGCTGGGGGCTCGTCGCCTACATCCTCAACAAGTTTACCACTGGACAGTGGTGGCCCCTGTGGTGTGCTCGCTGCCGGTCTTGGCATTGATTCTCAACAGGTATATCGAAATTTGCAGTCTCACTCGGTGGATGGCAGCTCAGCTTTTGGCACTTTTGGGGGCTCGTCGCCTACAACGTCAACAAGTTTACCACTTGCCAGTGGTGCCCCTGGTGCTCTCTCGGTCGGTCTTGACTTTAGTACTCAACAGGACTTTCAAAATTTGCAGTCTCTCATGGTGGACGGCAGCTTCGCTTTAGCTTCTGGCACTTTTGGGGGCTCGTCGCCTACTACTTCTACAAGTTTACCACTTGCCAGTGGTGCCCCTGGTGCTCTGGCGGCCGGTCTTTCGCTGGTCACTTTGCCGCCAGTTCCGTCCTTTGCCATCGACTCTGATGTGGACGACTTCAACATTTGCTACGAATATTCGTTGGATTTCGAGTGCTTGGATCCGTCGGCGATCTCTCACGATTTCCCTGACACGATCTATTACCAGGACCTGCAAGGCAGCCTTAACAGTCCCTCTTTTGCGGCTTGCTTTGTTGCGGAGCTTGAAGAAACTATGAAACAGTTCAGCATGCCTGTGTTCGATGCTATTTGTGATTACCGCCAGACTTTTGGATCAGTAACTGCCTATGCATTTGGTGCTGACTCGGGGCAACCACTTGTCGGTTTTCAGGCTGGTGCATCGTCGCCTTCTTTCTCAATAAGCTCTACCCCACCTGCTGGTGGTCGCACAGCCTGTAACGACTCCCCGTTGAAATCCTCACCATGTCGGCCCCGCGGTCCTCGCCGGGTTGCCATTTCTGCCGTTGCCCGTGCTCGGTTGTCTGGCGAGGTGGACAAGAAACAGTGCAACAAACAGGACGCCCCGACGCAGATCTCGCTTGTGGCCACTACGAACAGCAAGACAAAACACGATCTCAAAAGTTCGAGGTCTTTATCCCAGATTGAAATGAAAAGTTCGACGTCTTTATCCCAGATAGAAATGAAAAGTTCGAAGCTTGGACGTCACATCCGCACCCCAGAACAACTTCAAAGCTTCTTCGACTCTCTGGAGGACGACAAGTTTGCCAATGCCTTTGACACCTTCAAGTTCTCAGGGAGGCTGTCGCCAAGCAAAGCTTCCATTCGTCGCCGAAACGGTTTGGTGGTCTGGTCCGATGGGCCTAATATCAGCAGTTTGCTGTATGGCGTTGGCTCTTCGCTGTGACTATCTGCCGCTACATCATTGATCACCACTATGACAGCTTCCTCATTAACAGATGCTTCCTCTTCCCTGATTCGCGCGGGCAATTCTTGTAAAGGTATGTGCTCTGTTGCTTCTCAGATTTCTCGGGATGATATGTAATATGTTGGGACGAATGGGCCCGCAAAACACTTATCATGTCCGGGAAAAATATATAGAGAGAGAGGCCCGTAACCATTTTGGCTCAAGCCCCATTACAAGGTACAAGTCGGATGCGACACCCCGCGCCTTTTCTTTGCCGGGCACCATGGCGATCCTCGAGGTCCTCCCGCTCGCCGGCTCTAGACGGGGTGTGGCTCATTGTTGTGCTCTGCCTGTCGGTGGCTATGCCGGCCTACCAGATGCTAGATACCTATGTCAAGAAGGCTGATGTGCTGCTCGCGGTACAGGTGTCGCTGCTCGCTCTGCAAGCACCGCAAGATGTCTTCTCTGTGGTTTCGAACACCCTTGACTTGGTTGAGATCGATGCCGGCGCCATTGGAGAGCAAGAATTACCAGTGCCTACCAACGAAATCTCTGCCGGTGGCCGTTGTGTGGGCCCCTCTTTGTCCACTTGTGTTTTGCCCTGAATGCAGGAGACACGGATGCCAGATCGAATGCGAGCTGCAGCTCTTCGATCAATCGAATCTATGATAGCTCATTCACACTATTCCCGAACACTTGGCGGCCTAGTCTCAGGCACCAAGCCATGCCAACCGTCTTTGCGGTGTATGCCAAGCCTCGCAGGGGCCGTGTGAATGGCAGGGCCACTCAGATCTCGCCAAGGATGGCGAACTTCCAAGCCCAAGCCACCTCTATGGACGGCGTTGCTGGTGCTCTCGAGGTCATAGCGAATGACACCACCACTACTTCGACCAGTTTGGGAGGCACTTTGCCCGGCTGTGGCCCTGCGAGCGAAAGCACTGCCACCGAAAACGACTCTACCACTTCTTTGTTGGGCATGGTCTACGAGGTTGCTGCCTCTTCTATGACATTGTGCTCCGGCCCTGCTGCGGTTCTCCAGGACACCGGAAACGAAACTACCACTTCTTTGGGCATGGTCTCCGAGGTTGCTGCCTCTTCTATGCCATTGTGTTCCGGCCTTGTGGCGGTTCGCCTGGACACCGAAAACGATACCACTTCTATGTTGGGCATGGTGTCCGAGGTTGCTGACTCTACCTTGCCAGTGTGTGCCGGCCCTGTGGCGATTCGCCAAGACACCGAAATGGAGACTACCACTTCTTTGCAGAGTTTGGAGGGCCGGCCGGTTCTCCCCAAGTCAAAGAGAAGGACCCTACCAATTCTTCCAATAGTGACAGGACCGCTGTGGTCGGCTCGCTGGTTGCCAATGGGATACGAGGGCAATGCCGCAGCCACAGGAAATACACCATCATGGAAAAGGCCAAATCTTGTTCTTTGGGCTCTTCTTCCGGATTGGCCGCCTCGGTGGCTACCACTGTGCCTGAGAATCCCAATTTCGTCAAGCAAAAGACTACTCTACCAATGTCAAGGAAAACCGCTTCAGGCACGACTCCACCTATTGGTCCTCTCTCCGCTGGCTCTGGCGTTGGTGGTGTGTGCTCCGCTACTATGTTTAACATAGTAGCGGAGGTCCAATGGTAAGGAAGTTCAGGAGCAAGTCCACAATATTGCCAATACCGTGGCATCCGACGCTCCCATTGTCGCTTTTCAGGCTCCTGCCCTTGCCCTTCTCGACATTTATAAGCGGTTATGGGCCGCCATTGGTAGGCTTCCTCAGGAAATCCAAGCCGATGCCGATAGCATCCAGTGCGTCTTGAAAGAGTTCAAAACAAACCGCGAACCATCCGAAGGCCTTGTGATTGCATTCAGGGGTCTGGTTCGAAACGCCACTTACGACCTCAAAAGATGGCTGAAAGAAATTGAAGAATCATTGTGCGTGAGGCCCTCTTCGGTGAGTGCCATTTCGAGTCAGCCCGCTGCTGGCGACCAGTTCGGCTTGATCCAGGATTGTAAAGTTACTGGTATTGAAAGCCAATCAGGGTACAGCACTTTTTTGCCGCTCAACTGATGATCTGTGGTAGGTCATTTTGTTGGGTAGCAAAAAAAAATAGATATATATATATATATATATACAGAGAGAGAGAGAGAGAGAATCTGAAAGCTGTCCTCATCATGACTGGAACATCGGAAAAGGCACGTTTCATTAAGACACAGTTTCCAGGCAAAACTCAAGCATACGTGCACTTGCAGCATGGCGCGTCACACACATGCACATGATTAGTGTAAGGTTTTCCGCGAGCACTTTTTCGTATTTGTGTTTTGGGACAGACTCCAACAATAATTTCTGGTAATATAGGCGTCCATCTAGATTTTGGTTCCTTGGTTTTAATGTTATTGGGTTTTGAATCAACATCGTTCACCTCAATCCACGCAGGGGGAAGTCTCAAGTGTACATTCTTGGTTCTACCACTCTCATTGAGCACAGGGCTGCATTTCTTACTGCTGCTACGCACAGCAAGTGGCGCAGCCTTGCTTGAGTTACTTGGAGATGAAGTTTTTGGGGATCCTGCGGTGTCACTGCCATGGCAGACACCCAGCTTCATGCTCTCCCCGCAAGAGCAGGATGGATGGCCCATGGCTACACAAATCTGTTCGTCATATCTAGAGAGAGGAGGCTTAGATGTGTGTCCTTGGCTTCTTTCTCTCTATCGCTTCAGTACCTTATTATTCGTACTCATCTATCTGTATGCACATGCACCTTATCATACCATAGGCCCATGTTTGCGCGATGTTTTTAGTCTTAATGTAGGAACGACCCGTTCCCCTCTCATGTATTTGCTTGTCAGGGCTTCTCATTGGTTTGCAGTGTCATAGCCCATCTCAAGTTTGGCCCCACGTGTATCACACTTTTTATGGAAAACACTTTACTTTTACAGTATCCAGTGGCCCTCGGCCTTCCGCCACCGTGCCGCTTACTCTCGATCGGTAAGCGGAGATAGCGCTAACTCTCTTGGTGACAAGGCGCTGACTTGCGAGTGGCTTAACATACAAACACAGGAACTAACACATACATGAAAACACAAACCCACAAATGTGTAGATGGTTTTAGGGTCTTTTGGGTGGCTCGGGAGTGATTGTAACGGCCCGCAAGAATGCATATTGTTGCTGGGTTCCTTTGTGCAGTGTTTCCTCTCCGTGGGGGTCTGTGGGGTACCTCCTTGCAGTCATTCTGGGTGCTTTTGGAGCTCTCTTGCGCTCCCTTGTCCTTCCATTGACGCGCCTGTTTGCAGTTTTTTCTAATGGAAAACGACGCCATTCTGCAGCCATATCGCTGTTTTCACTTTCTCAAAACGTCACGCGGACCGCTCCGGGAAGTCTGTGAATGCCATGCAGCTGTGCTCCATGTCCCTTAGTTTAAGATTAGGAAGGTGCCGACTGCAGGGCATTAGAGACACTCCACTGGTGCCTGACGGCACAGTGGCAGATCTAGTCCGCTTGGTAGTGTGAGGATATCGATAGATTAAATGCTTCTTGATGAACGAAGTGCAAACAAAAACAAAACAAAGACTCAGGCATAGGTAGAGATAACAAAATTGTTCAAATTATTGCAATATGCATGAATCGGTTTCCCCTATATTGGATTCCCTTCCGGTGCATGTTTGAAGTCGCTGTGTGGTGTTCGCTCAGCAG
>Ga0099797_101507_pt1 | contig 12121 bp, 11 predicted proteins | sample Uncmet_Sort48C_1_FD_89871 | JGI IMG/M metagenome (GOLD analysis project Ga0099797, IMG submission 89871) | Marine eukaryotic communities from CALCOFI LINE 67, Pacific Ocean - C012_Sort48C_1 | ecosystem: Environmental > Aquatic > Marine > Oceanic | place: Pacific Ocean: Monterey Bay | collected... | reverse complement strand
TGTTTGTTTGTTTGTTTGTTTGTTTGTTTGTTTGTTTGTTTGTTTGTTTTGTTGTTTGCTTGCTTGTTCGTTTGTGTGTTTGTTTGTGTGTTTGTGTGTTTGTTAAAACAATTTGTTAAATTGTTGTTTGAACTTGTTTGTTCGTTTGTGTATTTGTTTGTTTGCTTGTTTGTTTGTTTGCTGGTTGATTGGGTTGTTATGTAGTTTGGTTGTTTATTTGTTTGTTTGATCGTTTTTGTTTGTTTGTTTGGTTGGTTGGTTGTTTGTTTGTTTGTTTGGTTGTTAACTTGTTTGTTTGTTTGTTTGTTTGTTTGTTTGTTTGCTGTTTATGTTTGTTTGGTTGGTTGCTTGTTTGTTTGTCTGTGTGTCTGTCCGTTTGTACGCTTGTTCATTTGTTTGTTAGCTTATTTGTTTGTTTGGTTGGTTGTTGGTTTGTTTATGTGTTTGCCAGTTTGGTTGTTTGTTTGCTTGTGGCAGCTTGTGTGTTTGTTTGTTTGTTTGTTAGTTTGCTCGCTTGGTTGTTTGATTGTTTGTTTTCGTAAATACTCGACTCGTCAAACTAATTCATTTGACACGTTATACTATATGTGTATCTTTAAGATTCTTTAGATAATCTATATCAACTTGCTTGGGAACCTAAGCATGCGCACGTGCAATCCTGGTAAATACTAAATGAATATACATTATGGAGCAAGGCATTCGCTTATTCGAATGAGTTCGATTAACATGCATTGTAGGGTTCACACAAATTGTCAAACAATGTCATGAATTGCCCATACAACTTCTAATTAACTAAACACGTGTCATGAATTGTCCATGCAACACAAAAACAAATTTCATGAATTACCCGTGCCACTTCGAAGTAACTCACATTATGTCAAGTTGGTTGTGTTCGAAAAAATGTTCTACGATGTTAATACTAGTATGTTCACGTGTACATTCGACTCCTCGCGATGCCTTGCTTCACAATCTATATTCACATACTGAGGTGACCCACTTGCGATTCGCAACCACCGGTGCACCGCTGCCGTTGCCGCCGAAGGGCCGACCACCGTCACAGGGCCCGTCACAACTGTCGCCCCCCTCCGCCGCCGCCGGCCACACCGCTACACCGGCACCTCATGCCCATCTCCCAGCGGGTCACCTCACATTGGGTACATTGATCTTCTCAACTGGTTATATCCCTGTGCTGCCCTTTTGCAAAAACTAATAGGTATGCTCAGCGATTCATGTATGAGCGGATGATGATATTCGATGCTGTGCTGCTTGAGGCACAGCGAGGACTCGAGGAGGCCATGCGTTGAACAGAGAAAGCCACAAAGTCTATGCGCACAATGAGTTTTGTGATTACACATTCCTGCTCAAATACATCAAATGGATGAATCTGTCATCATCATTATGTTAACATAATTTCATAATTCATCAATTTTGTTTCTCTCTGGCACTCGGCCACCCAAGCCTCTGGCATACACTCCATGACAGTGCTATTGCCACAGACATCACAACTTGTCCTAGCCATTAGTAGTCCTAGACTCATAGCCACCTACCCGAAATTGCATTGAATCCTGTGGGCATTTGATTAAGAATTTAATAATTGTCGTTCGGACTCTTTGCTTTTGCCTGCTGCGCGAAACATTACTACACAACAAGTTCAAGATATATTTGAGTAGATTAAGAAAATGAAATGTCCACGTAGCATGTGCGAAACATATGTTGACCAAAACATGTTGTTCACACTTGCCCTTTCAGAAATCTCGATATTTTTCGAAACTCGCCAACTACAAATTGAAATAATGCACTCTTACACTAATGTCAAACAGGCTTCATCGCAATGCCTACTAGTCCTCCTGATCCGTCGGATCAGAGATTCTAATTAACCTAATTAGTGTGACGGTGTGACCAATGTTGATTTCAACCACTGTCACACAGTCACAACCACACCCACCCGCTGTTAAACCAAGTTGCACCACCCAACCTTACCAAGGCTAACCATTCAGTGACTCAATTTCCCCACAAGCCCCTCAGATAATGAGTCGTAGCGACTTTCTGCGCGGCTCTCTGATTTGCTCCCCATCATAGATTTCGTTCTCCTTGATGCTGCACAACTTTGCCGCAAATGGTGTTATTGCCTTACGACCGCGCCTTATGTTTCCTAATTGTGCACCGACGCTTGGGATGGGGCTTTGCTGCAACTTCGCAACGCTAATCTGAGTCTCTCGAGACTCCCCCCGGCTGGAACGTGTGGAAGGTGGTGCTAAAAAACTAAGTATGCGTTTCCGGAGAGTGCCATCCAAGTGGTGCTGCTTGGCGATGACCTGTCGAATTCAGGGTGTTACCGTGTTGCATGCACGGGAATGAGTTTATGGGAATCTATGGGAGCCTATGGGGCTATGGAATGAACAAATTGAACAATACTTGGAGTCCAGTTAGCGCGACCCAGAAGACTCCATGTGGACAATCGCGTTTGTGAACTTGCCAATGAAGCACGTTACCTTGCCCAGGCATGCTGCGAACTCAACTTGACAAATATTTATGTTATAGGTTATGCTGCATGCAGTGCATGCTGCTGATAATGTGCACTGCTACTACTACTATTGCAAGTATTCAGGACCAAGATACATTTCTGCGAACAATATTGCACCAGTGGCCGCATGCCCGCATCCCTGCAGGCCGAGCACGTCACGGTGCACGAGAACCTCTTGCATTGGGCACACTCAGCGAGCACCATTGGACCTGGGAGCAATGGCAAACTTAGAGTGAGCAACCTGAGCAACTGGATGCTGCACAATGCAGCAACTGGACGGATGCAACCCAACCCCCATCAGTTGCATACAAGGGGGGCCCATAGGTTTAAGGTTGCGGACCATATTATTGTTCTAGTTGTATAGCTGGGCCCATATAAGTGTCCAGGGGGCCCCTGCTGACGCAGCTGACACATATAATTTTTCCGCGGGGCCCGTGGGCCCGTGGAGCCATGGGCCCCCATGGGGCCCATGGGCCCCCATGGAGCCAATGGGCCAATGGGCCCATGGGGCCCAAGCCGGTCCGGCCGAGCCGGCGGCGGCGGAAGCGCCGGAAACCCGCGGAGAAGCGGAACACCGGAACACACAACGGAACAACAAAATGGGTCACAACCATAACTAGGTCTTAGTATATTTCCACTTGGCCTTATATTAGGGTGTCCTATACTAGTATACTTCTTCTTGTCAAGTGGTTTGCCATCGGGAGCATGCTATGCACTTATGAAAAGCGGAAACAAGGATTTGCATTGGGGTTGTGCCGGTCCACTTACTGAGCCCAAAGGGGCAAAGGAAAATGATCAAGTACATAACTCCCTCCGACATGCAATAGTGCAACACGAAAACGGCAGCTTCCCCCAACTGCTATTGAAACACGGAACCGAGGGAGAACCCGATCCACCCGTCCGGTCCGCCCAAATCAAAACAAACGTGCATGCGGCACACCCCGTCCTAAAACAATCTCCGCAACGAATGAGTAAATCATTCAATCACAATTTTATTGTGTTTCATGTTACATAATTGGTTTTCGTTCGCATAGGTCCCGATTGGTTTTTGAAATTGACAACATGTATTTCTGAAGCTATCGATTCGCCAGTTTGCATGTTCGCTGCCGACCGCCGGCCGCACGCTGCGATCCCGCCGCCGCCGCCAAGCCGCCGGGTTGGGCTCTAAAGGGCCATGGGGGCCCATGGGGCCATGGGCCCCTTAAGCTTTACGGTTTGGGCCAAGTTTGGCATATATGATATCCGCCGCTCGGTGCCCGGCAGAGGAGGGACTCTCCGGCTACCGGAAAAGGTTGCCGGGTAAACGCCCGAACACGGGTCGACCCCGGCACCGGACCACCGGAAAAGATATATATATATATATAGCTATTATATATATATATATGCTTCGCCAAGTCGCCCATTAGAAACAACCCTGATTATTATATTCTGTTACATCTTGCTAAGTATGTGAATAATGTGGTCCACTCAAAAGAATCGAAAGCCGCTTTATGAATCTATGATGCTGCAAACAAACATTTGTTTAGTCTTCTGAAAACAATATTTGCATAAGCTGAGCACGGTAGTTCTGGTTTACACTTTAAGTCTTTACAAGTTTACACTGTTTACACAACAAAACGAAGGTGACTAAACAAATGACACCCTGACGGTGAAAGGTTCACTGAAAGGACCCTAAACAACAAAGTATAAGAGGATCACTGGGGGCATACAGGGCTACAGTCTGGGGGGCTACCCGGCTACAGTCTGGGGGGCTACAGTCTGGGGGCTACGAGATTTGGATCTCGTTAGGCACTTACCGGTCTCTGGTGTTACAGTCTGGGGGGCTACAGTCTGGACAGTCTGGGGGGCTACAGTCTGGAAGCAGTGGAAGCTACCAGAGTTGGTTGGATCTCGTTAGGCACTTACCGGTCTGGAGGGCTACAGTCTGGGGGGTTACAGTCTGGGGGGCTACAGTCTGGGGGCTAAAGACTCAAAAAACGAAAACGGATCGAGAGTGATGCATGTTTTTGACAATCGGAGCTGCTGACAACCAGATTTGGGGAAACCACTTACCTGTTCCTTAAGAAAAGATATATATATATATATATAATAAAAGTATAATATATATGACCTTTTAACTTTAGGGACCAAAACAAGCTAGACCCTATGACCATTGGTCGCCCTAGTGTGTGCCATAAGTCAATTGATTCGGTGAACCTTTCTGGAACTTCTGGGTGCCGAGGGAACCGGCATAAAGACGGGGGTCGACGACTCGAGACCGGCGAGACCGCATAGACGGGGCCAACCGAACCGGGCGCCGAAACGCGACGAAGGGGCCACCGACCGACTCGAATCGAACCCGGGGGCGGGGTATCCCATCAACAGCCTTAACACGCGCACCTTGGCCAACCACAGCCTTACAACTGCTCTAGTACTCTACTATGCACGGATAAGGCAGGCATATGAACGGAGTGGCCGCCTGGCTTGGCGGGAGGCAAGAGGAGGGGAGGGGACCGACCCGGGGGAAACCGGCGAAACCGCAAAGAGAACCGGCCCCTGTCAGGGCCGGATGGAATCCAAATCAACAGGCTTGCAAATTTTATTATTCCGTTGAATTGCATGTGTATGTGTTACTACTATGGTATCTATCATTGATTCTATCAATGACAATGGACCTATCGACCGACTACCAACAACTCATCATCTTTTCAAGCCATATGGCCTGCCAATTCCATGTTACACTGTTATATTGTGTTCTTTCAAATCCGAAACTCTTATCTCACTTAGCATTCATGTGAATGCTCGCTGCAGGAGTACTAACATTGTCTAATAACACATTCAATTCAACGGATAGGATTACTTATTGCTATTTAAAGTGAACTTCAGATGACTTTCGATTCTTTTGCACCTAAGAAGAAGAGCCTACTCAGCATTTTTGTTTTTCTTCCGACAAGTTGTCAAGTCGACCCAAAGACCTGGCAAGAGCTGGAAATAAACACCAAGCCACCTGCAAAAAACAAGAACCCTGAATTAAAAATAAGAAACAAGAAGAAACAAGAACCATGCATTCAAAAGAAGAAACAAGAACAACAGCAAGTGTCCCTCGGACCCTCCATCACTTACTGGATTAAATCGGGGCGGCATCATCCTCAGATGACGCAGCAGCCTCCGAGGATGACGAAGATATAACTACCTCAGCATCACTGCATTCTAAAATTATATTGCGCCGCTCCACGACACAAAACTCACATAGTGTGCACAATCGGCAATGTTTACCAATGCCCCCTACCAAGCCATAGTTCTTAGCGAAAAGGCTGACATTTCTAAGCATGTGCCTGGCTTGCTCGTCAGAGTCCTTAAAATTCTTTGTGGATGGTATCGATGGTTTGGTGGCCGCCAAGCCAGCAAATAAAAACATAGGCAAGCTCTTCTCGAGTTGGCTTAGCTCTCCAGAAATGGAATGCGAAACGAGCCACTCTGCACACCGCTCGTGAACAACACACTCGCACATACAACATTTAAAAGGAAAATCCCACACAGGATTTGATTCATCCTGATCACCATAATCATGATGAGGGTCCATTGGTTTGGCCCATGCTTTATTACATATTAAGCATACACCGGAGTCAACAGAGTGAGCTGCGGAAGAATACCGCTGAGTATGAAAACGCTGCAATCGAACAGCAGCCGGTACAAGTGGCGACAGGTTTCCGCCACCGGGGCCGCGCGAAGAACCCCTGGTCATTTTAGATGGTGCAGCATTAGTAATTAAAAACTCGAGGCGACCATTCGTCATCAAATGGGAAAGGTCGACAGTATTTGCAGATGTCTTGTACATAATATCATTCGATGAATTCACTTGCGTCCACCGACCTGCGAACTTGTCCTGGGTTTGTAAATTTGTAAATTTGTATAGGCATAAAAGTAAACACTTGGTCCTGTTGGAACTAATCACTCCAATGTTATTTCACAAATGAGGTTAGATCCTTAGAGGTTTCTTCGACATTGTTTGCACAAACTGAAAAATAAGTTCGGCTATAAATTCTGATTCAAATTCGATTCAAAGTACACACAACGAAGCCTCTGCCCACCTGTGGTTGTACTTGCTCGAAACTCAACAATGCTTGCACATATCGTTACGCGCCTCGAATAGTTCACAAGTTCACCGAATAAAAATGATACATTTTCATTTCTGGTTGAATCTAACTCATACTACGAAAGCTAATTGATATTCAAAAAAACATGTCCTCATCTGGCCGGAAGATGTCCCAGTGCAACCACTTAAGTGCAACAGCATCCGGCTCAGCATCGTCTGCCACAGCCACTAACGACAAACATTTCTCAATTACTGATGCACGTAATGGACTGTTCACAAAGTCTACTGCGACTGAAAGAGTGCCCCAACCGTGGGACCAAGCATCCACCAACACCTGCAACACATGCAGCACCCCTCCATCCGGCAAGGCAAAAGGCGAAGGCTCCGCGGCATGTCCAACTGTGACTAAGCCTCCACATAGTTTGACAGTTTGTGCTTAAAGTCACACTTACACACTGGTTCAAATCATGAGAGATAGACTACAATGTATGTTTGTAACATTGACTGTTGAATGTTACAAAAAAACAGTTACAAGTAGTTACTGTAGTTACAACATTTTTTAATTGTTGTTGAAATGTAGAAGTTGTGTTTCGCTTCTGCAAAACCAGAAACCCAATTCGAACGATGTGTTGTGGAAATTAATGTAAGTCATTCGTTGCCATGTTCGATTATAATAATACCCATCACCACGAAACGAACTACTGTTTTTATAGCAACTCCAAATCATTAAGGACTCGGAAAATTAATGCCTGGTGTATCATCATCATTGACACACTCCTCCTTGAACTTCACATTCAACGCAACATCTGTCACCGAGAAAACATCAGAGGTATCGAAACCATCCCCAAAATCATCAAGGCCAAGTTCAGCTTTAGTAGCAATCAGTGAGGCAGAAATACTGTCCGGGTCTGTTGTCTCCAACTTCGCTTCTAGGAATGATAAAGCATCTTTCGTGTCGCCGAAAATCACTTTATCATCGTCGCATTTTGATCCGCCACACCCAGCATCTGGACTATCGTCGTCCTCATCGCTATCGGCAGCCGCATAGTCGGCAATGAGTTCATCCACATCTGGGCCATCAGATCCCAAGTCATCTGCTTCATCTGTAGCTGCTGAGGCTGTAGCATCATCAACCATCTCATCGACCGAATTGTCCGGCTCTTCTGTTTGCTTCTTCTTGCGGGCACCACGCTGTCGCAATGTGTTACACACATCAAAAGAGTCCACAATTGTTGCTTCCAGAAAGTTGTGCCTGTCCCAAGTAATTGCATATGCTCTGATGTTTATATACTTCAAGTTTTTGCAATCCGGCGAAAAGCAAGTAGCAACCAGGTGCTCCATTGCTAGCATGAGAGGTTTTGGTCTGGTGGGGATCTGCAAGCGAACAATCGCACCAACACCATCTGCTGTATCATCGCCAACCAAGTCGCACGTGACACTCCAAAGTTGTGATCGTTTCACTTTGAGACCAATCAAGTGGAAGCCTTCCCATCTTGCCAAGTCAGTAGATATATCAGCAGGCACAGAGTCCAGAGAAACACCCGCCTTGCACTCACTTGAGATATGAAAAACTATGTCCACAGTGGGCAACTCTATTAGCATTTCGGCAAGTGCTTTGCGAAACTTCAGCAACGTTCTAGCGGCCATCCTTTCGAAATCGCCCTGCCTTTTGCTGTCTGATATGAACATGGACATCGCTCCGAGCCTCCTAGGATAACTAGCTGACTGCACCTCGGCAAATCGGTTAACATCCGCACGCACTCCTGCACCGGCAGAGAAATAATCTAGAAGCTGACTAATCAAGTGATCGCGATTGTCTTGCGTATGTGCACCAAGTGCAGACAATATTTTCTTGATGGTGATACGGGAGCTCATCAGCTCCCAAGCTATCCCAGGCGCCAACCGAGTCATGTGCTTCAAGATGTTATTGAGCCCCTCGATTTCCTGGGTGGCATTAAATTTCCAAAAGACCGTTATGTTTTCAGGAAAATGAATATGGTATGGTATGGAATTCTGAAATGCAATGAATCACTTGCTCATTGAATCATTTCTACAAAAAGACACAACTTTTTTATATTATTAATTAGTCTTTATTGAGGCTCTACTCTAGAATCCAATGCTGTATTGTATTGGACATGACATCATGATGACATGCCAATTTGGCTTGCGCTCTGATGTCAAGTTTAAAGTTATTATGTTTAACCTCGAACGGACTAGACGGTCGAGTCGGTCGAGTCGACGGTCGACTACATTTGGATCATATATTCAGATTCAACATAGTTCCAAGTTTTAGAAATCAAACTCTTATTTTCAGCAATGTTTTTGTAAAACACCCCGTGAAGATTTTCGCAATATTAGAAGTCCTGGGTGTCAGGCTCCCACAACCGTGCAATGTTGCACAAAAGCCAAAACAAGTCAAAGTCTAGAAAGCCATCATCTGCAGCGTCGCACAACTCAGCATTAAAAAGGACACTCAGCTTGAATGCCAGCATACTGGTGCGAGAATGAACCGAGATAATTGTAATCTAATGTGATTGAACACAGGACTCAATTGAAATCGTAGAATTGGAAACGAAAGTTACGAAAGAAACATTTTTTGAGTGTATAAGTCTTATGTATTATTAGTTGTTGTATGTTCGGGACGATGGTGAATCATTTGGTGTGTTCAGTAAATCCACATGCTCCCTAACTCCATGGGAAAAGGGCAAGTAATCGTGTCCTACTGTTCGAAGTTGTGGTTACCTGTAGTAGTTTGTTGGTGTTGCTTGTTGCAGTGACTTGTTGCTAAGTTGCTTTACTTATGGTTGCCTTAGCTTAAAGTATCGCGATGAAACATTGAAACAATGAAACACTAAGAAAGAATAGCATTTAACTAAGATGATTTTTTCGGAACCTGTTGCAAGCTATAGTCTTTCAGATCATGTGCACACTTCTGCCGTTCCTCGCACGAGACAGACGGTTTTTGCCACAATAGCCAACACAAAGCCATCGGGAATGACTGTGTCTGGGTTTCGATCCTGCGAGCGTACTCGCACCTTTGTAATATGCAGTGCTGTACAGCCAAGGCCCGGTGTTGCGCTTCCAACTCGTTGCCGTCACGGTTGCAAATGTTCAACAGTCTAGACCATTTGCAGTTTGGATGGTCCGCCTCGTGGTTGTCACATAATAAGGTGTCCCACTCTCGGGCAATTTGTTGGGACACTTCGCAAACAAAATCGACCACCTTGCGCCAAGTTGCATTGGAATCGGAATGATGTTTCTGCAACCAAAGATGGAGGTGCGTGAGTGGTCCTCTGGATGTGTTGCCGATAGTCAGGTACACCCAAAACCAGTTTTAATGCAAGCCTCTTTGTAAAGTTGTAAACAATACAAACTCCTAAATTTCATAGAGGTTTTGTGCGAACAAGTGAACCATTGAACCAAGTTAATTAACTCTTCCACAGGTAAGTCCAAATTATTGAATGTGAAGACTGAAGAACTCGGCAATGTGCTGACTGAGCAGGGGGGTATCATGTGAAAATCATGAAAATTCCAGAACCTCGAAAGATCTGTCACTTGTCGGTACTTGTCCAACATATTCAAGCAACTGTAAAAACAACTGACGAAGCTATGTAAACAATTTCGAATATCCCGGGGCTGTTTGTTTCTGGTTATTTGAACTATCGAGTCGGATCGGAGTCGATCGACTTCTCATTTGTTCATTTGTTGTACCGATTCGAACATTGAATCGAACAATGGTTACTTTGGTTACAATGATTCTGGTTATTATTCTTGAGGAATTTTGAGCTTTAACAAAGGAAACGGGTTCGCGAAGTAATGCCAATGTATCAGATTCAGAACCTGATACATTGGCAGTACTTCGCGAAAGCATTTCATTTGTTAAGGTTCAAAATTCCTCAAGAATAATAATTCCTCCTCAACAGAAAATGATTCAAAATGAAATTGGTCAAATGGTCGCCTTCAGTTGCCTCCTTGACCCACTTGTTCCGGATTGCAGAAAAACTGTCCTCTGGATCCACAAGAATACCCAACTCGTCCTCATTTTCTGGCTGTACCAACTTAGAAACATATTTTACCACCGCTGCCTCCCAAACCGTGTGAAATTCACCCATGTCTTCTGATGCCCGCAACAGAAACCGTTCTGCCAATGTCGCAGAACCCCACCTTCCCCGGAGTGCACGTTGTGGCAGGCGGCCTGCCTTCGCTTTCGCAGTGTTTGGAAACAATGTTTTCCAGGTCGAATATATGGACTTCGCAATCCCAATGGTGCGCCAAATATTCACGGTTTTAGCCAGAATTGACCAGTAAGTGTTGCCCATGAATTTCAGTTGAACTTTCACCGTTGTTGTAACTGTGTAAATTATGATACCCTGGCACTCAAGCCCAACTATGTAATATTGTTTCACACGTGCTTATTTCAAACAATTTCGACAACACATATTATGTAGTAATATATTGTTTTTTCTGAACTAGAGAAATAACAACTATTAGATGCACCCAAATGCTTAAACCGGCATGAAACATGTTGGGATGAGTCGATGACCGATTCGTTCATATTTCAAACCATATGGTGACTGTACTCGGGGTTGGGGATTTGCAACTTTACTACTAAGTTAAGTTTACTTCACCATGTTGTGGCACATGTGCTCCATGCAGAATTGGTGTAACACCAGGCAAAGAAGAACGTCGCAAGTCTCCTGCATTGTAATTGAAATAAAAAAGCAAGTAATAATAGAAGGCGGTATGGCCCATTGATGCAGGCGTGGGGGGGGGGGGAAAGAAGTGCACGATTCGGCGGCGAAGTTGACTTCGATCGGGATTGACATTAAAAAGCATTGTTAAAGCAATTTAGTTTTAGATACTTTGAAGATTCCCCGCATTTCATAAAGTCATGTTTCTGAGGGGCGACAAGGCAACATGAACATGAATACAATCCAAACAAAAATAACTTCCCATATTATCCATATATGTATAATGTATATGTCATTACTTACAATATGTGTCTTGCTTTACCGGGTAAGTCTATTGTCACTCTTAGGCTATTAGACTTTATATGGTTATGAGGGGGTTGGTTCCATGAAACCCGGGTGCGGCACTTGTAATGCAAATAATCGCAAAAGTGCGAAAAAATACTATATTAGTTTCCATGGTTGCCAGTTTGACTGTTGCAGGGTATTGGTCCTCCTCGATAAGTCTGCAACACCCGACTTGGTCAGCTCCAGAATCTGTGCCGAACACCCAAACCACTAAGTGGGCGATTTCGGGCGGGCAATCGTCCTCGTTGACGTCAACCCAAAGCCAAGCAGGATCACCGTCATTGTAAGAATTTGTGAGTTTAAAAGATATCGAAATGGTTTTGCGATTTTGTGGAAACAACCCTTTCACATAACATATACATGTGTATCTTCCCCTCGTGACCATCGTCCATAGTGGAGCTGTGGACGATGGCTACCATAGGTAGTTTTCATAAGCTTGTTGTGATCCGGCAGCGCCCCGGTTCTGCAAATTCAAATATATACATA
>Ga0099797_101506_pt1 | contig 12121 bp, 11 predicted proteins | sample Uncmet_Sort48C_1_FD_89871 | JGI IMG/M metagenome (GOLD analysis project Ga0099797, IMG submission 89871) | Marine eukaryotic communities from CALCOFI LINE 67, Pacific Ocean - C012_Sort48C_1 | ecosystem: Environmental > Aquatic > Marine > Oceanic | place: Pacific Ocean: Monterey Bay | collected... | reverse complement strand
AAAGACTGCTGAAACATACTTTTGGCAAATATGGATATAAGGTTGTAAAATATGTAACCGCTGTACACTTGAAATAACATAACCAATAATAATGGCACTTAACATAACCAAAGGAATAATAATTGTCACCTGCATTGCATGTGAGGACATAGTCGGTAATGCCATTGGATTCGAGTTACCCGTTGTAATAAACAGCCAGATTGTAATCAGTGTCACACTCACAGCACCCCATAACATTAAAATTGAGCGCAGAAAACAACCTAACATCTTTCGTAGCTGTGCTTTTGATAATAAAACAATTGCAGATATGAGCCCAAAAAATGTATTGGGAATAATAACTGCCTGCAGTATACCTAGCATGATTGACACAATTTCATTTGCGTAAATATTTATGCCAGGAAAAAACCACCACCACAAAAATGCTGATGAACAACTTATAATTGATAATAATTGTGTGAATGCATACCTATTCAATGCACCTACCTTCCAGTAAACCCTAACAAAACAAATAAACCCCTAAAATTTTATTGCATTTATTAGCTACAAATCAACCAATAATTACATAAAACAAGCATAAAACCATTCCTTTACTACCAAAAGCTTTACAAAACACGTATTTCTTACATACAATAAAGAAAAGAGATCGTTAAATATGTTACTTGCCATTGACACCAGCCAGATGAATTATTCTATTGCATTTAGTAATGGCAATGAAACGAAATGGGATGATATTCACACCACCCTATATGATCAATTAAAAGCAACATCACTAGATGAGATTGAGGGAATCATTGTTAATATTGGGCCAGGAAGATTTAGTGGTCTTAGATCTGGACTCTCTTTTGCCCAAGGGCTTTCTTTAGCCAAAAACCTTCCCATATACCCTATAACACAATTTGAACTCATGGCATCAAAAATCAAAGACACTGAATTTAGTATCATACTTGATGCAAGAAAAAATGAAGTTTATCTGCAACAGTATCGCTCACATATCGCTCACGGTAATATAATAATTTCAGCAGATATACCAAATATTGACAATTTATACGGTAATATCAAACCGGCTAAAATCCTTGATACTTCTGCAATAGACCTAATTACCTATTTTAAACAACATATTATAACACCAATAAAACCACAAGAATTATGTCCTGTTTATATTAGGCCTAGTGTTTAAATCCAATCATCCGAGATGATCAACAAGGCTTTGTCAATCAATATTACGTCTTCCAAATACAAGCAGGCGTGTTATAAAGCGATTATTTTATTTACTTAATGTAATACCTGTAAAATATTGTAGCCTTAATATATTCATAACTGACCTGGTTTTTTTGCCGGCGGGCTATCAAACACTTTATTCTCTTTCTCATTAAGATGTTCCTTAAGATTTGTCTCATATTTTTTAATTTCACCATTGAGCTTATCTACTTCGGTCCATTTCTCTTCACACTTGCTTAACTGTTTTTCAAGATTTGAAGTATTTTCCTTTGGATACTGCGCATTAAATTGATAATGTTCCTTAAATTCATCATAAAATTCTTTTATAATCCGTACTTCCCTTTTAAAGTTTTCAAGACATGTTTTTGCATTATCAATATCGATTGGATTAGTTGCGCCTTCTCGATGTTCGTTCACATACACTACACTAGTTAAAATACTGTTGGGATCATGTTTCGTTTCAGGATCAAACTTCTCTCGTATATTTTCAGCACTATCATTCAAACCTTCAGGACGAGTCATATCTGCAAAACTACCGCTACCCGAGGTATTATGAGGTGCTGTTCTCCTATCCCCCGCCACATTAACCTTAAGCGCACACTCATGGGCATAAGCAAATAATAAATTAAGATCATTTTTTAGTTTATCACCATCGAGACCGAATACATTATTTAGTTCATAAATTAGATCTTCATATGATTGCTGCAACTCTCTTCCAGCATATTGAATTTTTTGTCTTAATTTCATATCTTTTTTTGTTTTTACCGGTCTTGTTGCTAAGATTTTTGCATCCACAACCTGAGAACTGCTTCGACTTGCTGTTGAGCCACTAATGACTGCATAGTTTACATTGTAAACCTTAACGTAACACTCTAAAAGTTTAATGAATTCATTAACCAAACCTTTCTTATTTGATAGATTGACTACTATATCAGAAGGAGGTGTGTGCTCAAGGGAATCTTTAACGTTCTCTTTCACCTTCATCTCTTTTAGCACACGTGTTACTTCACCTTTAAGCTCTATGGTATCCTCATTAGGTTTTTGAGCGGCATATTCATTAACAAGATTTATTAGATCTTGGATTTTCTCATTATTTTGAGCAACCTCTTCATTTGCACCTCCTCGTTTACGGTGATTCATTACATTAATCATTGCGGAACGAGCACGGCGATCTGCAGGTTTTTTAAGATCATCCAAAAGTTTAGCGAGCTTATCTATCTTGTCATTTACCTCTTTTAGTGGATCTTGCCCCTCTACATCTTTTTTATTTTTACTACATTTTTCTATAATATCTTTTATTATTGCTGTTACACCCGTGCCTATTTTTATACCCTCAACAAGCAATTTAATCTCTTCAGTAGTATCTGTTTTTTCGACCTTACTTACTGCAGTTTCAATCAATGATGCAGTTAACTGCACTACTTGCGCTGCTTGTACACCTTCTTCAGGTTCTTTAACTGCTTCGCTTATCGAGTGATAAGATTCTAAAAGCTCCCAGAAAAGCCTTACAGATGCAGCAGTAATTTGTTCAGGATTTCCTTCTACAATCTTTTCTTTAAGCTCTGTTACTGCATTATTAATATCTAGGGCTGCTGTTGTTGTTGTAATAGCAATTGGTGCGTTACTTTTCATATCATTACTTCTTTTTAATTCAAGTGATAATAGCCAGAAAAACCCATACGTCAGAAAAACAAGAAAAATAAACACTGCAGGTACTTACAAGCAAACAAGATATTGTTTGCTTCTTATAAATAAGCCATAAAAGATATTATACGGATTTCCATACTCATGATATTTATCAAGAAGTATCTTTTAAGCACATGAAATAAAATAATATATATTTATTATCATTAATTTAATACTATTAAATATTGTATTTATCATGGTAATGGCTTTATTGTCCTTAAGATTATAAATTGCATTAATCTATAACTTATAAGCACATGGATATGTGCTATGTACCCAGGGATGTATTTGGATAAGCCTAGAGGGTTTTATTTTGTGGCTTAAGGGACTGCTATACTCAGTAATTAATAAGTACGGTCAACAAAAATTCTTTGGAATATTCCATCTTTAAGATATAGGTGCCATAAAGCAATACTAGTGTGAACCACTAATAATAAGACAAATAACCACCCAAATACTTCGTGTATATCATGTGATACCTGACCAACCGCATCAGAGTGAAAACACTTACCAATAAAGCACAAACCAGCATCTCCAAAAAAAGGAAATGCAACTTTCCCTAACCCTGGCAACGTTGGCAAATAGCCTGCAGCTGTTGACATCGTCCAGCCTGAAATGGGCATAGCGATCATTAACACATAAAAAAATCGATGCAATGATCTAGCTGAAAACTGCTGCCACTTAGGTGTTCCCTCTGGTAAATTTGGAATAACATTTATTAATCGCCAGCTCAGCCTAAATAAAACAATGACCAGAGCAATTATACCGTACATTTTATGATCAGCATATATACTTGCTTTCATATTATTCGGTAAGTTTACCATATAAATACCAACAGATAATTGGCCAATAATCATAATGGCGAGGAGTATATGAAAAACCCGAGCAATCATACCATAACCCTTGTGCGTATTCATCCAGCGCATTCTAAACCTCCATATTCTATATTATTATGCCTTTTCTATATAATTACGCAAGGTTAGTATTTAGGCTCAATGAATAATTCATCTTCACCTATATTAGGATTTGAAATCACAGCCATACCATGATATGCCGCCCAATATGGAGTTTGGTATTTATAATATTGTTTAATTAATTCATCTGTTCTTTGATCAATCTCTGCTTTATTATTTTGATAATTGTCTGCATACGTCTGGTGAATCATATTATATATTACTCTGTAGTCATCTGTCTCTGCATTAAAATCAGGCATTGTATTTAAAAAATATGAGAAACGATCTAAAATTGCTTGAAAAATTTTCTCACTAGAGTGCTGCTCACTTAGAGATTCCATATCAATGCCAATGGCAGATGTATTTAAACCATATGCTGAAAGCAATACCTCAACTCCCCTACGCTCCAGTATCTTTTTTACTTTCTCAGACTGGTAAATTAAAAATCGTTCTGTCATCTCTTTAGACCACCAAGTATACATTGCATCAATAGCCGCAGATGCAGATACGTCCTTACAACGTTTCACATCATCACTCATGATTTGCCTTGCCGCTAGATACCATGCAGATGACTCATTTAAATTTTCTTCTAAAACCGATATATACAACATAAAAGGAACCAAAGGTAAATTATGTCTTAAATTGTCTTTAACCCAATTCATTTTCTCTAACTTTGTTAATACATATGGCTTTTCAGAAAATGTTTCATAGAAATCACTGTAATACAGGACATTAAAAATCAGATATTTGCTTTTCAAATTTCTATTTGGGTGTTTTGCATACCGATTTATATATGCGTATAGGTATTTTTTATTCTTTAAACCTATAATAGGCATCTCGTTCATATGAGATACGAAATCATTTTCATGTCGAATTAGCGTACTTCCGTTTGTCTGAGCAACCTCTATACCGTTTGTTTCACTAAAATCTTCAGTCGCTGATATGCTAATTGGATAGTAATACCACATCAATGGACTATACGATGTTAATGTAATGCTTGAATCAGCCAAGACATTAAGTGGTATCATCAAACCCAGTAAAAAAGCTTTTAATATTCGCACTATACCCCTCACTCACTATTTCTAAAACCCAGGAGGAATATTCGTTTTTCAGTAGGCTTAACAAATGCCCAATCCTTACGCGCCTCAAACTCTAAATACATGGGGTCTTGTTGTAATGCTTGTTTTTTATGCATTAACACGCTCTCTTCTTGTTTTATTTTCGCCAAAACATCTTGCTGCTGGACCTCTAACTGCTTTAATTGAACAAGTAGACGAACCCCATTTGGTGCAATGACTAATTGATATGAAAGCCAAGTAATAACGCCATATAGCGTTAGACTGAAAAGCTTATCAGATAGTTTTACAAGTAATGAGCCTCCCATTATGTTCTCTCCATAACGTTTTCAAGCAGTTTCACATAAACAGCCGTTAATCCCCATGGCACTAGAAGCATAAACAAACTTGTGACATCAAAATACCACTTTGCAGTTATGATGGTATTAATATAATGAATACCCGCAACTCCACAAGTTAATGCAATACATGAAGATAGTAACATAATAAAATATAACTCGTCTTTAATAACTGGGTATTTCATAGGGCTAATTCCGAGTTTTGCCATAAATATTGATTGTTGTTTTTTCTGCCCACTTTGTCTGGATATAATTTGCACAAACGCAGCACATCCAAATATTGCCATGACGACTAGTACACTTGTTGCTAAATAAATAATTTGAGAAAGGAGCGACTGTGCTTGTTCAATAAACATTGCTATATCTAAGAACGCAACACCTGGATATTTTTGCTGCAACAACGTTAGATCTCCGCGCTTATTTGATGCTAAGAAAGCATTGGTCAGATAACTTGCTGGATACTGGCTAATCGCATTCATTGGAAACATAAAGTAAAAATTAGCCCGCATTGACTGCCACTCAACTTTCCGAATACTGGTAATTGGTAATGTTACAACATCATCATATATTAAAAATGTAAGTTTATCTCCTAAGCTTAATCCCAAACGATCCATAATCCCTTCTTCAGCAGATATTCCCTCATCACCCCACTCACCTTCTATAATTGCATTATTTTCTGGTAGGTCATCCAGCATTGTTAAATTAATTTGACGATTAAAAACCTCATGATCAATAAACCGCCCTTCCTGATATGTCTGATTGGTTTTATTATTAATACTTGTTAATCTACCTTTGACTACTGGGTAAAATGTATCATTTAACCAAAGAAAATCTCGCTTCAATAATTCAACTTCATCGGGCTGTATACCAACTAAAAAAGCATTTGAAGATTCTTCTGGCAATGTTGCTTGCCAAGAAGATATTGCTTGCGTTTGTGTATGCCAAATAAATATGCCTAACGTTAGAAGACAAGCAGTAAATAATACGACAAATGTATACTCATACTGATACAATCGTAAACCATTTAACAAAAGAAGGCTTCGAATATTTCCTCTTTGGAGGTAGCGCATAAAAGTTTGAATAAGGACATATAACACCATATATATACCCATCAATACCATAACAAGCATCAATATACTTCTTGTCACGGTAATGATCTCCCATGATACAACCACTGAATACATCGCAATAACTGACGATATTAAAAACATCAAGGGGTAATTGATAGACCGTGGATGCTTTCTTAATAAACGAATAACAGACATCCCCAGTAAACTAGATATATGGATTAAACTTAGTGAAAACACCATTATAATAAAAACACCCACAGCCCTTTTTATTAATTCGAACCCAGGGAGTACAATCTGAATCGGCATATGTGATACAAGACGGTCAATCACGTACAAAATAGGGAGTGAACACAATGATCCGAGAATAATTGCGTATATAGCACTCATCATAATTGGCATACTGAGGTAACGTAAACGTCTCATACGCCCTAATCCCATTGCCATCATAATGCCTATGTCTTTTGCACGGTCATGATGGTAAAACTCAAGTGCTAGATGTATCAAAAACCCAGCCATCATATATCCAATTAACCTCGCCACCCACAAGAAATCGATCACCTGTGATAATACACGATCAATACGACCTAACGATTCTTCTGGCTCAATTAATCTTGCATCTGCCCGGATATTATTTTTTAAATAGCTAGCAAGCATGGGATCATCTGTTTTAATATAAGTATAGTAGTTCAATCGTGATGTTTCTGTGATCAAACCCAGTGATGCAGATTCATCAATACGCATGTAAACACTAGGACTGAATGCTTCAAAATCGAAGACTTGCTCATCTTGCTTTTGTACATATCCACTAACATTTAAAACTTGATCACCAATTGCAACTTGATCCCCAATATTAATGTTATGTTGTTTAGAGAACTCTTCGGCAATCCATATAGTGCCTGGCTCTATATAACCTGGTTGATCAGAAATAAGTTCACCATACAAAGGATAATTTTGATCAATGAGCTGTAAATGCACTAAATAAGCACTATCTTCATAAAGCATCATTGTACCAATTTTAATACTCTCCGATACCGTTTGGTTTTGGATATTAATAGGATGTATACTAGGTTGCTTAACAACCAAATCTCCCCCTGACCAAACTTTAGCATAGGTTTGTTTAAGCGATACAAGCTGTGTTGGTACTGCATCAAGCAATAGTAGCAATAATATACTTAAAGTAAATATATAGACTAATTGAACAGTCTTTACTTTATTCATGTATTAGTGACTCCATGCAAATAACACGGTCACAACGCTTTGCAATTGATAAGTCATGCGTAATTAATACCATTGTTGTGGCTTTTGTTTGCCGAAGATGAAAAAACAAATCCATTACCGACTGCGCTGTATGCCGATCAAGTTGTGCAGTTGGTTCATCAGCCAATATGATATCAGGGGACTTTATCATTGCACGCGCAATTGCCACACGCTGCTTTTCACCACCTGACAAATGTGTTATCTGTGTATTTAGGCGACTTGATAAACCAACCTGACTAAGCATATAAACACAACTTTCTAACGGTAAATGAGGTGGCTTAAATAATTTAACATTCTCTAGTGCAGTTAAACCCGGAAATAAACAAAAATCTTGAAACACCATACCAATTGACTTGTCTCTATATCTAACCCGCGCTTCTTCATGCAATTTAGATATGTCTTTACCCAAAACCTCAACCGTACCTTCTGACGGCGTATCAATGCCACTAATCATATTTAGTAATGTTGTTTTTCCTGACCCTGAAGGCCCAGTAATAGCAAGGTGCTCATGTTCTGCAACTTGCAAATTCACGCCTTTCATGATATCAATGTAGAAGTCTCCTGACTGAACTGATTTTGAAACTTGGTCTAATGAAATGATTGACACTTTTCGTCCTAAAATAGCCACCTACATTAGTATAATACTTTTCACTTGCTTAAGCCATGCAAAAGTATACGACCTAACCATACTTGGCGACAGCATTAGTTCTGGATACGGTGTACAGCCTAACGAAAACTGGGTTGATATTGTGATGAATAATGTATCTTGCAAAATAAAAACTAAAAACTTAAGTATCCAAGGCGCTACCTCCAACGACGGAATTACTACGTTAAAGAATTTCTATGCTCAACATAAAACTAACTATTTAATCATTGAAATTGGTGGTAATGATGCTTTAAGAGGCTTATCACTAGTTGAACTTTACAAAAATTTAAATACACTCGTGGAACTGGCAAAAGAGAATCGTTCATCAGTTATACTGATTGGTGTGGACCTTCCTCCTAATTATGGTAATTTTTTCCGGCAGCGATTACAAGCAACCTATGAGCGTGTTGCACACAAACACAGTGTTCCATATCACCAACTTGCCTTTCCTTCCACGCCAAAGTTCGTTCAATCTGATGGCATACACCCCTCAACTAAAGGACACTTATTAATATCCGATACGCTAGGCCCTATCATTGAGGAAGAACTTTGTCGTTGATTTATTGGGTAAAGAGACGTATGTTTAATAGAAGCTAATTGGTAAAGACATATGGAACTTTTTGCAACAATAATATTGTCCATTATTTCACAAATAATACTATTTTCTATAATCTATTTTATAATTATAAAGCCATACTTTCTCAATCGATCTATACAGGATAATATGGCCAATACTATTATGCAATCAATTGAACAATCACTCACTGAAAAAAATGAATCATTTTATGATAGAATTTTGAAGCAACAAACCCAAGTTAAATCAGATATTTTAGAAACGCTTTTGCACACATTAAAGCACCAACATGAGCAGTCAGCCACCAATCATAAACACCTATCTGATACTGTGCACTCGCGTCTCCATGATATCTCAAAAGAAGTTACCCAAAAACTACACAATAGCTTTGAGAAAAATAACGAGGTATTTCATAATGTGATAAAGCGCCTATCTTTGATAGATCAGGCACAAGAGAAAATTACCTCCTTATCAGAGAATGTTGTCGCACTACAAGACATCTTAACTGATAAATCTTCTCGTGGCGCTTTTGGTGAAGTTCAGCTAGAACAACTCATTGCTAATATCATACCTGCACAACATTTTAAGCTACAAGAGCAGCTACCAAATGGAAAACGTGTTGACTGTCTGCTACTCATGCCTGAGACATCTGGCCATATTGCTATTGATGCTAAATTTCCTCTTGAGAATTACCAAAAACAATTTAGTACAGATGATCAAGGTCTACAAAAAGCAGCCAATACTCAATTCAAAATAGATGTAAAAAAACATATTGATGATATCCATCATAAATACATCATTCCCTCATACACCACTGAAGGCGCAATGATGTTCATTCCAGCAGAAGCTGTCTTTGCACACATACACGCCTACCACCCTGAAATAATTGCATACGCGCATAAGAAAAAAGTATGGATCACTTCTCCAACCACACTTATGGCTGTTCTAAATACTGCATTAAGCGTAATAAAGGATCATTCCACACGTGCACAAGTTGATATTATTAAACAGCATCTTGCATTTCTTGCGAAAGATTTTGAGCGATTTGAAAAAAGAATGGATCAACTTGCAAGACATATTAATCAAGCAAACAAAGATGTAGACCTAATACAGCAGTCTTCATCAAAGATCACCAAACGTTTTATCAAAATCGAAAACTGTGAAATCACACAGCCTGAGCAAATCATGACTGATTGACAAGCAGCCAATAATACATTATCATTATTTAAAAAAAATCAACATGAATATCAAATACATTATCAAATACATTATCAAATATATTAACAATCTATACAGCTTAGCATATGCAAAGCTTAAAAAACATATGCAATGGTTTAACCCCAAATCAGTTAAATCATGGGCATACCTTATCTTTTATTTACTCAGTATATACCTGGCTCTTCCTAATATTATTAGTCTAGGTACGTTTGCAGTAAAATCTCAATGGTCCGTTGTTACCTGGGTTGGGCGTAGTATTTTATCGTTTCTGTATTTCATGGGTATGGTACTTAAATTAACCTTAAATAGCATACTGCTTATTCTGCCACTAAAGTTTTTAGTAGTACTAACAACTATATTCCTTTGTCATAACTACCTACATGAAAATATCGATGCAGACATAATTAATGGAAAATTTAACATAGAAATATCACCAAACATGTGGCGTAACATTTTAAATATTACAACGATTGCATTGATGCTACTCCTGTTTATTACCACCTTCTATACTCAACTCATTACATACTTTTTCGTTGTAACGCACCTTAGCCATACTGTTAACCTTATATATTTACAACTAGCTTTTGCTATTTCTAGTATATATTTAGCTGATGGTCACAATCATAAAAACAATCTAATGATTATATTGGCAAACTTTATCATATCTGGACTAATACATACATTCAGCACTAGCCTTGCAACCACAGCAGTAATCTCTATACCACTGATACCTGTAATGGCTATTATACTCAAAACACTACATGCACTCGATGATAAAGCAGCCAATCAATATGAGCCTTATTTGATATTTGGAGCAGCTATCCTATATATAATCATCATATCATTACCATTAATCAGTAATGCAACAATTATGAGTTTACTAGCACCCATCTATATCAACTTGATGTTAATTGCAGTATCTAGCTATTGTGTGGTTACACCTAATATAGCCAATATCAGACTAATCATGTTTAGTTTATTACTACTATCTATTTCAGTAACCCATGGGATTTCACTATTATCCCTTGCACCATTTGCATTGGGGCTTTTGATGATTTCAACCAATATTGAACTCAATGATAAAGCTGATCAAAAAGTTCAGGACTTGTACAGAGAAGCAGCTAGACTTGAGAACAATGAAAATATAACTGAAACCACCCAACACATAAAAAAACGAGCCCACGCAGATTCTGAGCATTTTAATTCATATAATCATCTATATATAACATCAATATTATTTTTAACATATTTTTGCAATACAACTCTAAGCACCTTAATAATGGGTAATTTGTCGCTTGGTTTAATCGGTATCGGCTATTTTGCCATTATTACATTTATGGCGTATCAAATACTTAGTGCACCAATTGCTAGTACCGATGCAGGACTACCATTTTGCATAGGTGCCGCAACTGCTATATCTCTGGATGCTTTGTCATTATGTTTTGGAACAATCTTCCCACAATCTGTAGTTCCTATTGCACTATATAAAACCAGTACTGCGATATTGTGCGCTACAATTTGCTACTCAAAATATCTTATTTATACCGATCATGGATTTGAGACGCCAGACCTAACCCAAAGATATGCCAATAATTCATAAAACTTGTCTTGTTTGATTCTAGGGTTTCCAGTATAATATATTAAGATCAATGGATAAGTCATGCATAATAATGGTGGTAACCTAATACGTTATTTCGATCAACTATTTGCGCATTTCATTTATGGACTTGTCACTCAAATGCTAGCCTTCTCTGTATGTAATGTTTGGATGGTTTATATACCGTTCTTTGGCCAGCAAGCAATGTTTACTACATATATATATTCACTATATGTTATTAAAAAGATACCTGAACTAAAGCAACTAGAACAAAGGCCCACAGATATAGAAACTGTGTTTGGCGATATGGCAAACATGGTACTTAATATAACTTTATTCTTCAAACAACCAAAACAACGCGATCATAGCATACCAGGTACACTACATGCACTAAGTTATCTACTAGCGCTACTCTGTATCTACAACATACCCGCTATTCTTGGCGTTGCAGCAGCATACCTTATATTGTCACTTGGCCATAGTACACA
>Ga0099797_101505_pt1 | contig 12143 bp, 11 predicted proteins | sample Uncmet_Sort48C_1_FD_89871 | JGI IMG/M metagenome (GOLD analysis project Ga0099797, IMG submission 89871) | Marine eukaryotic communities from CALCOFI LINE 67, Pacific Ocean - C012_Sort48C_1 | ecosystem: Environmental > Aquatic > Marine > Oceanic | place: Pacific Ocean: Monterey Bay | collected... | reverse complement strand
TGTGTCACATTTCGCACAGGGACCCCAGGGCCTATGTGCCCTTAAACGCATGTGCGTTATATGCGTGATCGGAGGCTTTCACATGGTGGAAATGCCAACACAAGATCCACTGGGAGTTTGCCCACCAGGCCCACAAAGTTGTCGATTTCCGTGGATTTCAGACTCGCACGAAATTTGGCAGTAAAATGTAGGGTATGGCATGGATAACCCTTGGGACATTTACCCCACATATGGAATCTGTAAATTGTGCTACATCGCACAATATATGAACAGTGTATGAGACACGTCAGGACCTTTTTGATTCAGGGGTCAGGGTTGCAGCCCCTCCCTTGCCCCCCAGGTAAGGTATTCTCTTGCAGTCTTCCCAGGGTCGCAGTCCTTGCCCGCACCGTCTCCCCCTCAGAGGCCACCTTCCTATGTACTAAAATCATTTAGAAAAGCGACGGAAAATCAAGGAAAACAACCCACCACCACAACGGTGGGGTCGGTGTCCAATGGTGTGTATATATATATAGAGAGAGAGATGTGTGTGCACATGAGTTTCACATATTTCTCGAAATACTTCACAGGCTTGTTTTCAATACAATTCACATCGCATTTCGAATGTCTCGCAGTTTCATCACAACTTCGAACGTCTCGCATTTTCATCAACACTTTGGTGTTCTGGAGCTTTACTAAGGGTCCGCCACAAAAATATTTTGGGGGCACGAAGCAAGTCCAGAAAAAAATCATCTCGGTCTGATATTTGGTGTACCCGGCTCCAAATAGCGTTGCGTGTCTTTTTCGTTTTGATTGGAATTCTGGGTTTGCGAAGATTTAGTGGCCGGGCGAATTCCTCGGTTCTCACAAATCCAAAAATATCTTTCCCAGGGCAAGTTTGGCTACCACATCGGAGCCCCGGACGCATAAATACTTGAGAATAGCGTGGATTTTCGAGACGAATCGAATGGGCCTAGTCCCGGGACCTGGAAGCGGGTAAAAAACAATTTGAAATCGTAGGTCTGGCCAGTCCCATATATTCTCACACGGTGTTGCTTAGTTCATTCCGTCAACAGTATGATTAAATCCATAAGAGTCCAGATTTCTTCATATTTTCAAGTTATGTTATATTTGAGTTTGGCAGCTCCACTGGTGTTCAAAATTCCAGCAGGGTCCCTCAACAATTGCCACACGATGATGCTACCACTTCAGTCACTTTTTAGAAACAGATTCTGCTATTTCGTGGCCCCGGGTCCTTACAATTCATTTTCCGGTACCGGGGCCTAAACCCTATTTTCCGGCTCCGGGTGCCTTCAAAAGAGGTCGGGGACGTGTTTAAATGCATCGGGTGTGTTCTTCGTATCGATCTCGTGGTGCAAATGGCAAAAACCCTTGGTACAGTCGATAAAAACAAAACATTTTGGGATTTTACCATTTTAGGGGATGTCTTTTGCCAGCCCCTCGGGGAGAACACATTTTCGAAAAACGCACAATTTTCGGGAAAAACACATTTTTCTAAGAAGGTCTGACTCGACTCGTAGTTGCAAGCTGCCAGCCAATTTGCAAAGTGTGTCCCATAATCTGTCTATGTGTTGAACCATGAAAACCATTTGCGGGTCGATGTGGGAAACACGCACACAAACATACGCAAGGTGTACACAATTCCAGGAAGCATTTCGAATGTTTGTGATACCACACGTCTTTCACAAGATTATCATATTCAGTTTATGTAGTAATTAATATGTTGTCGATGTGTGCATCGTTTTCGAAATTGTCTTCCAAGGTATGTTCACATGATTTCCACATTCTAATCATTGTCAATCTATGGGTGTTTCTTTGGAGACTGTTTTGGCCATGCATACTGGCCGACGGAGTTTTGTAGCTCGCCTCCAAGTCTTCGTTTCTCCTGGTTAGTTTTGTCAGTGTCCGTGTTCTCCAAACCCGTAAATGGCCGAAGGGCACCTGTATTTCATATATTATACTTAGATGTCCCATTGGACGCAGTTTAGAGGGCAACAGGAAACTATCAAACGTAGGAAAGTACCAACCGACTCAAACTAAGATCTCAACACTTCATATATATTTGAGACGTTCATGGCATTTTCATGCGAATGTAAAACTTCTGATTGTTCAGTGTAAATGCATATGTGGTTTCATCAAATGAGCCAGTGTATGTGATTGCCCCTAATTTCCAGAGCGCTGTTAGGTTCACATTCATTTAGGATCATGATCTGGATTCTTAGGACTTAACACGCTGCTCCCAGGGCTAACATCCGGTTGGTGGGTTACATTAAGCAACACTATCGTCAGACTTTGGGTCTGGGTGCGTTTATCGAAAATGTGCTCTCCCTGAAGGGCTGGCAAAAGAACTCCCCCAAATTAAACAAAATGCCAAAATGTTTTGGATCTGATCGATTGTACAATGGTTTTAATTATTTCCACATCGAAATTCGATGCAAAAACAAACCAAACGCATTTAAACGCGTACCCGATCTGTTTTGAAGAGCCCGGGACCGGAAAATAGGGTTTCGGGACCCGGGACCGGAAAATAGGGTGTAGGTATTGGCCATGCTTAATTATGTCCGTCACCAGTCCCTCAGAGCAGGATGCTGCCTTCAAAAAGACAAAAAAATACATGGACGCACGGAAAACAAGACCTCCTCGGCGCTGCCGGAGGTCGCACCTTTGTACTTAAATCCCAAAAATATAAACAAATGGTTGGATTAAAATCCAAGGTTGAAAACAATTTCTTGGCTTTAAATCCAACATTTTTTAGCTTTGGATTTAACTTCCCCCAAAATGTTTTCAGCTATTTGTTGGGTTTAAATCCCAAGAAATGTTTTTAGCTCAGAGCAGGATGCTGCCTTCAATAAAAATACATGGACGCACAGAAAACAAAACGTCCTCGGCGCTGCCGGAGGTCGCACCTTTGTACTCGGTATGATGTTAGCCCAGGAATTAGGGTGGTAAGCTTTCAACATTCTAAACATTCTAGTCTGGGTGTTTTTTGGGGTGCCCCATTTCCCCTGGATCGGAATTAATAATCAAGAATTGAAATTTTCCATATTTTTTTGATTGTGGGTCCTTGGGAGGCGATATGCGGACTTTATGTGGGGCAGAATGCTCGTACGGGGTCAACTAAGGTTTTGCCGACCAGGCCGACCAATTGTGACAGTTGCTTTGTTTTTGTTTTTGGTTGGATGTCCGAATGTCCCGAAACACATGTTGAGAAAGCCGCCCAGTAGTTTCACCTCGTTCAACTTCAAGCGTACGTTATCTCGGGATGGGGCCACACAAATAATGTTTTGGTCGATTGGATTCCATATATAGGAACTCCAGACACATAGATACGACAGCAATGCACAAGATTCTGAGCCGAATCCAATGGGATTAGCCCCGGGATCTGAGACCAAGGATTCCATCAAGCAAGTTTTTATAATATAGAGTTGCGGGCATTTGGTAACCCGTTTCGAGATTCCCATATGCATGGGGCCCTTTGGCCGCCAAATTTGGCAGGCACCCCCAAGTTTGTTCAGGTGCTGGCCATGTTATATATTTATGTACCGGTCCTCCATTATATATATATATATATATATATATATTTGTTGATATATTTGTATACTAGTGCGTAACCGTGCGTATACATGCACAGAGTAATGTAGAGCAGAATGAAGCACAACAGACTTATGCATTACAGAGACAAGCATCTCCGAACAGCAATTTCGAACAGCCGCTTTGAAGCATTTTGGAGCGCTCACGCGCCTCCGAAGCGAGCTTAAGTAACACTTTTGTGCATTTGTGGCACCCATTAGCATATTTGTAGCACAGAAGCAAATTTGCGGCGCCTGTGCAGCAGATTCCCCGAGTTGGTGCGGGACTTTCGAGCATTTGCGGCGCTTCTTCAGCGGATTTGCTGCGAGAAGGCAGATTTGCGGCGCTTGTGCAGTGGATTTGTGCGTGTGGCTGGAAAACTTTGTTTTGAGGACAAAGCTTCTCGAAGCCTCGCGCGGACATTTAGATATAGATATGTGTGATATGTGTGTAAGCGAGCTTTTGCACACGGGTGTAGTGTCTTGCAATGGCTTGCATGTGTGTACCAACAGGTTGGCAAGGGACACATCCTAATGGCATCTTGTGCAGTCAACCTCACCGACTTGGTTCCCAGGAAGCGGGGTCATCAAGTGCCCCTCTAATCACAGGCTCATCGGAGGTTGGGAGAAGAGAATGCTAGCCAGAACCACCAGACCGGGAGATAGTGTCGGTTCGCTCGTGCGTGCGATGTGCGGTGTCCTAGCCCTACATCTTTTTTAGAATGAAAAACCTTCATGTATGGTTTGTATTTGTTTTCGCTGGCGTTTGTCCATATCTTTCATCTTTTGGCATGCAATCAGACAATCAAGCCGCCCAGTGGCCCACATTCACCATCAACAATACAGTAACTTCCTAATAATAAGGACACCCCTTGTCTGGACAACCCCCTTGTTGTCCTTAGCATTCTCGGTTCTCAGCGGTAATCAGCCCATTGTTCAAAAACGGGTCTCAGCGGTAACGACCCCTTGTTTCCTCATTTGGGTGACCTTAAGTCAAGGAAGACTGTATTACAATCGACTACCTGCTGCTACCTTCAGTTCTTCCTCCCAAGACTCGTCTACGGTGCGGAACGATGCCACGAACTTTCAAATTTAGAGGCAATTGCCTTCACCACTTCGATATTTTTTGGCGTGGCGTGTATCTTGCATTCTGCATTGGATGTGTTCTGGCTCGGCTTGTATCTTTTGACTTTCCAAGTCTTGAAGAGAGTCCCCAAAGTGATAGTTCCAGAGGAAACTTGTACAAGAGAGTTCTTCAAGGGAGCTGTTAAGGCGTGTTCTCAAAGAGAGATATTGAAGAGAGCGCTTGGCCAATACCGTTCTTGAAAGATATTTTCAAAGATAAGTTTCCAAGATCGTTCCCAGAGAAAGTGTTCTAAAGATAGTTGTGGAAATTAGTTTGTCAAGATAGTTGTCACATGGGCTGGGCCAGGACCCATATGGACCCGGCCTTGGACCATATGACCCCAAGTTAGCCTGGCCCGGACCAGTCCTGAATCCCGAATCCCATATGGGCTCGAGTGGGCCCTGCCCAAGACTACCATACAGGCAAACTACCATCAGGCAGCAAGTAAACGGTAAGTGGCAAGTAAAGTCAGGTCACTTTAATGACTGGTGGCATGGCTAAGTAACCTACCCAAAACGGTCACAATAAAATATGATCTCTCTCTCTCTCTCTTTCTATGTATATTTAGAAAAAAGCTTCGGCAAGAAGACAATTGCCATACTAATTCGGATATATATATATATATATATATGTATCTATACATACAATATAAAGTCGGCGAATCGAACTACATCATATTTACGATTTGCCGATGTCCGGGTCGACAACATGTACACGCTTCGTATTGATCATGCCTTTCCGGATCTGGGTGAGACATCTGGTTGTAAGCAGGTACGTATGTTCTACATCTCGCCGGCCCCGAAATCGACGAATCATCAGTACATAATACAAGTCGACTCATATTCAATTATAAATCGAATTTTATCGAAAATTGTGATTTTGTAGAAAATGTGTTCTCCCCGAACCTTTGGCAAAAGAACTCCCCGAAATGGTTTGATTTTATCGGTTGTACAATGGTTTCACCCCTTTCCACATGCAAATCCGATGCAACAAACATTCCCGATGCATTTAATCATGTCCCCTGGATTAGAAAATATGGTGTTGGGCCCCGGGGCCGGAAAAAAGGTTTATGGACCCGGGGAGGGAAAATAGCAGAATATATTTCTAATTAAAATTGACTGAAGTGGTAGTACATAATACTTGCGATGTACCCGGTATCTATGTGTATGTGTTGTGTGTCGTTCGTGCGTGTTTAAAGCATCTGTCTCAAACTCGGGTCCTCGATCTCAGTGTGCTCTTTATACAGATTGCATCGAAGACACCATGTGGTGTGTCATCGTCGCCGCCCCACTCAGTGAACAAGCATTATGGCAACATCATGTTTGTTTGACTTTCTGACGTGACCTATCCCTCAAGGGCTTATTTGGGGTGCCATTGAGACAGTTTCGTTGACCAAGTTCGGAATTTGCTTGACCAATGCTTGCAAGACCAATTCGGAGACCAATCCACACGACAAACCATTGGAGGCCGATACTTCCACAGGGCCTCCAAATTACATTATGATCAATACTTCCAAATAATGCGGTGTTTGTGTTTGCCCAAAGCACCCAAAGCCAGTGTTAAATAACATCAACAATGGATGTCAAATTTTGATAAGTCAGATGGAGCACGTGGCGTATTTACTAACCCTTCCCATGAGTTTTGTTTTAGATCCTGGGTGGATCTGGTCGCCCTCATTTTTCAAGTGTTTTCCAGACCTCTTCCGGGCAGGTGTCCTTGCACTCATTTAGGGGGCCAGGTGTGAGTTTTCCGCAACTTGGGGTCCATTGGAATCCTTTTTGTTTTTTCATGTTATGTGTTTTTTTGTTGAGGCTGTTTTTAATTGACTTGGGGTCAGATTTGGGGAAGGGCGGGCGGAGTAGATGGGGTCCCAATAAGTCTCTTTGAGACCTGCGAAGATATGAAAAAAGAGTTGAACATTGACATCACGCCCTGCTCCCCTAAAGGGCGACGGTGAATTTACACCCACAACATTGATTAAGAAAATACTAATTTCTGATGAGGTTACCCTTATTTTCCTATTTTTGGAACAATTATATGGAGACAACAATAAAGAAAAAAACAAAAATAAGACAATGTGTTCTTAAAGGGAAACTCTTCCTAAACACATTCATTATGAGGGTGCCCTCGACCCATTTTTCTCTTAAATTGAACCTTTCTGCAAAGGCGTGCTTTTCAAGCTTGAGGGGCTCATTTTCTTAATCAATGTTTTCCTAAGCAGTGCTATGGGTGTAGTTGCTTCGCCCACATCGCCGACACTTTTTTGTATTTTCAAGGTTTGAAGTGATGCAGCTTCCATGTCGGGCCCCTCGGGAGACCCCGTGAGCCCACGGTTTTAGGATTTAGGGTTTAGGGTCTAGGGGGCCCTTTAGAAATACTTTGGGCCATCTGGAGCCCCTTAAGGGACGCCCCGGGGACATTTTAGGGATCACTTGGGAAGGCGCTGGGTGCCTGTTATGTGCTGATGCAAAAATGTGTCCAGCTACTGGTGGTGGACATAATTAAGCAACACCTCAACCGCATTTTCCGGCCCAGGGGCCCTTCACAAACCACAAAACATGTCGGGGACATGTTTAAATACATCTGGGGTGTTTTGAGGATCGAATTTGTATGTGGAAATGTGTAAAACCGTTTACAATCGATACGATCTAAACATTTCGGATTTGTTTGAAATTTTGGGGAGTTTTTTTGCCAACCCTTCGGGGAGAACATTTTTCGACAAATGCAACCAACACGAAAATTCCTTCACAGTGTTGCTTAATTTAGTCCGCCAACTGTATGTCTGCTAAATTTCGTGCGGGGCCCCAGAGCCCATAAGGGCCGCGAAAGAGATTAATAGTCAACATGTAAGGTATTGTATAAAAAAATTCAAAATTCCATATCTGTTTCGATTTGTTATGGAGGTAGGGAGACTCGCGGTGATTGAGATTTTGCCAAGCAGGCGAACCCAATTCTAAGAAACTTATTTGTGGACAAAGTGTTCGATTCATTTGGAATTATGGCTCGCATGAAATTAGGCAACTATGCCCCCAACATTTGTTGCATTACTTCTCCGCCATCAGTCTTCTCATTGCCTTCAGCTGCTACACTTACCAATATGGATTGCTATCATCACTTGCCTCGTGGCATTTTGCTTCTCTTTGCCGTCAGCTGCCAACGTTCACAATATGGATTGCTATCATCACTTGCCTTGTGGCATGTTGCTTCTTTCGTGAACGCATGGGCTTGCTTTTTGAAACTGGCGGTCTGTGCAACACTTGCCTCATGGCATTTTGTTATATCTATTTGCAAGCATGTGGGTGTCTGTGGTATTCGTGGGAGCTACACGGGAACATTGCGGCGATCATGCATCTTCACGGTTGTGCTCAACATTGACACCAGCCTCGGGCTGGAGACTCCTGGATGCTTTCATGGTGGCTTTCTACAACGACTCCGGCCTGGGGCCGGAAACTCCTGCTCGCTTTCATTGCTGCTCTCGATGGGGTTCGCTCTCTGGATCCATGCTGCAGATGGAATCCACACCGTTGCGTCCAGGTGGACAGCAACCGTACAAGGGGGTCTTTCGGGGGAGGCGGTTGCTGGCCCCTCGTCCTACATATCCTTCGTATAATTTGCAGTCATTGATATCACTTGAAACTTGTGTAGCCTTAGAGGCATTTCCCCCTGTTTTTGCAAAGGGCATGGCTTGGTCCTAACTTCACTGAGCTCCTGGGATCTCATGGTTTGAAATCCCAAACGCGTGAGAGGGGTTTCGTGCTAAATTTCATGTGCTCCATCATCCATGTAACATAGCAGCCACTTTGGTGATTGATTATGTGTTTGTACATATACTTCTGGTCCCTGCGGCTTCCTTTTGGCGGCTTTGGGTTTGCCTTGTCTATTTTGGGTCGGCTTGGGCGTCCACTTGGTCCCTGCCCTTGGGTCCCTTGGGGGGCACCTTTTAGATTTTGGTGAGAAGCGGGAGTAAATTTCCGAAGCTCATCTGTGCATGCCGCAGAGCTCGCAGATGCTGCCAAGGCGGCATGGGGGCCGCTGCTCGCAACCCCCCTTCACTGGTACCGGGGGCGAGGATGACCCGAGTTTAACAGACCCCCCCCTCGAATGAGTGATTTTCGAAAGAGTTTGCGTTTCAGTGCCAAACAAGGACATGCCAACTCCATGCCCATGTATTATATTGCAGTCATTTTTATTGATATAATTGGTATGACCTGTTCCCTGTATTGCTTTTAGAGGTCATCCTATCCCATAGGACTTGGATCTAGCATAAATGAAATAGGATAAAATAGTTGATGGATTCGATTAAGCAACACTTAACTGTTCTGCAGCTCTACAATGTCAAATTTTCGTTTCGGGTGCGTTTTTTTCGAAAACGTGTTTATCCCGAAGGGTTGGCCACAGAACTCACCCAAATTCCAAAAAAACAAAAAATGGATATTATCTGGTGCACAATGGTCTTACACATTTCCACAAACAACTTCGATGCAACAAACCAGGTGCCCGACTTGTTTTGCAGGGCTCCGGAGCGAAAACATGTTTTAGGGACCCGGGGCCGGAAAATAGGGTTTAGGTGTTGCTTAGCTATGTCCGTCACGAGTATGATGAAATCACATAACACGGTGTACAATTTTGGACCACTTATCACATAGCACCTGAGCTCTACCGAGTGGTACCCCATCCCAGTGATGATGTGTTTCGTATCTCATTTTTGTGGTTTGGAGCACCCGAGGGTGCTCCCAAAAGAAGGGCACCAGTTTCATGTATCAAATGTCAAGTTGTAGAATAATGTATATATATATATAATATATGTATTCAATGCTTTGGTCGGAAGCTTCGGAAGCTTCGGGCGTGCAGCCGCAAATCCACTGCACCTGCACCGGATATCGTTGACTTCGGGAACTTCGGGATGGGCTTCGGGAGCTTCGGGCGTGCGGGCGCTTCGGAAGTGCTCTCGCTCGCCTTGCCGCTCGCAGCCACTTTCGCTCAAGACACTTGGTTTGCTCGCGTTTCGACTCCAAACATGAGCTCTTGCGCGAGGTTTGGCACATCAGTTGCGGTCCCACTCGAGTTTCAGCCACTTTCGCTCAAAAACTTGTGCTCCCGCTCGGGCTTCGACACCAAACATGAGCTCTCGCTCGAGGTTTGGCTTGTCAGCTGCGCTCCCACGCGAGTCGCAGCTATTGTTGCTTGAGGATTCTTTGCTTGGGGTTCAATGCATCGGCTGTTCTTCCGCTCGAACCTGTTGTACGAAGTCACATTCGGAATTAACACTCGAAATTTCACTCTGCTCCACTAGAGTGCATTTAATGCATGGCTTCACACAAGTATATATATATATTTGTATAAGAGCAATCATGCTTGAAAGCATCAAAATCCACACACGCATCATAACACAGGAAATGTCTCAGAAAGAGCTCCCGTAGTTGTCAAAATCTTAGATAGCCTCCCTCAAATAGTTTGCATCCCACCAGCGGCTCCCAACTGCCATCTAGTGCAAATTTCACTTCCGATATGTGTTATATATACATATATAACTATATATATATATATTATTTTCTGTTTTTCATGCATTCCTTTATAAAGGGAGTGCATGACATAATGCAGTGCCAATGCCGACGTTCGTGTGTCCATGCGAGGATGTTTGTGCTCACAGATACGAAGGTCATTGAGTTCAAACTGGATATCTCGGCATCTCCACTTTGACAACGGTTCTAACTACACCGTCTTTCTGATAAGCAAGTTGGCAGAGTACATATATATATATATATATATATATATATGCGATCAAAGTCCTATGTGAAAGTTTGTGGGTCATATAGTGAAGGCAGGCAGGGGAAGTTAACAACTAAGTGCGAAGGTTGTCCCAACACAGTGCATTTAGCCAGGGCTAGAGCTAGGTACTGGCTGGCAAGCACCCGGTAACCGAAGCCTTTGTATCCTTGCCTATGCCAGAATACCTGGTAACTGGAGCCAAGATGCCAGATGTGCAGCAGCACCTTGAGCTCGAGCTCTATGGAGCCCCGGCCTCAGGCTAAGGTGTGAAATTCCCTGATTATTTGTGTGTTTTTCGTGCAGCGAACAAAGCGTTAGAGAGAGCAAAAAAATCCAATGTAAAAGTTTTAAGTCGGGCCCGCCTCCGTACAACAAAACAAAACGACACTACGCCGGCCGTCCGGCCGGCCCGGCTGCAGCAGGCCGGCCCGATGGGCACACTGCCATATTTATTACAAGACACTTGCTGTCGAGCTCATGCCCGCATGGTTTTTTGGGACACATGCAATTGCATTGTTTCGGGCATCTCGACCTTTCCATATATATATATATATATATATATATATATATATATATATATATATATATATATATATTAAGTCCTTGCAAACAGGCAGTCATAGGGTCCTATCCAAATAGAGTTTGTTAGATGGCAGAGTCCAGAGAAGTGATGGTTGGAAGCAACACTAATATCACGTGGAATTACGGAGGCTACAAAACGATTTTGGTGGGCCCGATTGAATGTCCGATGGGCCCTTGGGGCCCTATGGACTTTATGGCCCAATGGGCCCCATGGGTCCATCGGGCCGGCCGGCCGCGGCCGGCGGCCAGCGGACAGCCGTTTTCTGTTTGTTTTACGGAGGAGTCCGACTGAAACGGACATTGCCATACGTATTTGATTTGTTTTCTCCGACATTCTTTGTTTTCCTTTGAGAATGTTATCAAGTTTGTTTCTGAATTTGTTGGGGTCTGCTTTGAATCGAATGTTCTGTCAATATATTGGAGATGGGTAGTTTTCGTTTGAAGTTTTCTTGGCCAATCCTTATGATTATCGTTTCGAATTGAGTTTTGCGGGAACATCTTGGACCTTCTGGGGATTGTATTCAGTTTCTTTATCATATGTCCGTAGCCCATCTAGGGTAATTCGTGCGAGGACCCCCGGTGTCACATGAAATAGCGATGTTGGAATTGAAATTGGCTTCTGAAATAGCGACGTCACAGTATGTGGTTTGTAAGTTCGATGGGTTGGGCCATCTCCTCGACAATTAAGGAGCGTATTTGGTACAGAGGGCTGGCTGATTTCTGATTGGGCGTTGGCGCGCCGAGTTAGAAACGAACCCAATTAGAGATGAACCGAATTAGAAATGAGGCGCATTAGAAACAAGCAGCATCAGTTTGGTTGCAAAGGTGGTCTGGGTGTGTTTGAACATGCGTACAACTCGCCATATACATGCCGTGTACATGTCGTATAGATGACCAATAACAGTTGGAAAGAGAAGTGTTTCTCAGTAGTTTGGGCAAGTGTGCGCGCCCACCTGAAACAGCGTGCCAATTTTTTTGAAGGATGCCCTCAACGCTTCAAATGACCCTGGCAGGACTCGAATCTTCAAATGACCCTGGCAGGACTTTGGTTCCGAAGACCAAGGCCTTATCCATTAGGCCACAGGGCCAATTCATTT
>Ga0099797_101504_pt1 | contig 12160 bp, 13 predicted proteins | sample Uncmet_Sort48C_1_FD_89871 | JGI IMG/M metagenome (GOLD analysis project Ga0099797, IMG submission 89871) | Marine eukaryotic communities from CALCOFI LINE 67, Pacific Ocean - C012_Sort48C_1 | ecosystem: Environmental > Aquatic > Marine > Oceanic | place: Pacific Ocean: Monterey Bay | collected... | reverse complement strand
TGGCTAATGCGGGTATGTCGCCTAGCGAGCAGTATCACATCCAACAGTTGCAGCAACGCGCGAAACAGCAGCAGCAACAGGCCGCGGCAGCCGCGGCAGCTCAACTGGCAAGGGAAAATCAATTCGCGCCCCGCCAGCATTCTGAAAGTATTCCGCAGCAGAATAAAACGTATTCCACTGCTAGTTCGTCGGGCCAGTCGTCACCTGAGAATAGTACGTCAATGGGCGGCAGTCTCGGACTAGGTGGTGGAGGTCTTGGTCTCGGTGGTAGTACGGGCGCTGCGGGGGCTCCTACGCCATTATCAAAAACATTAGGACAGGGCGGCTTCGTGATTGCCTCGTTGCCGCAGCACATTGTGTACCCAAAAAGTCTGTTACTGTTCATGGAACGCATCCCGCAGTTGCGAACGCTGGTCCCGATTTCTGTCGACCGCGCTATCCGCGATATCATCGCAGCTGTAGTGGACAGGAGCGTGACGATCTCGTGCTTGACGACGCGTGAGATGGTGTCGAAGGATTTTGCCATGGAGCCCGACGAGAACGTGCTGAAGAAAGCGGCGCAGCTGATGGTGTCAAGTCTAGCGGGGAGCTTGGCGGTGGTGACGTGTCGAGAGCCGTTGCGACTGAGCTTGGCGCAGCACATTCGGCAGTTACTTACTGCGCAGCATGGGTTGATCGACTTCATCGTGGCGAGCACACCGACGCTAGAAGACCAGCGACGCGTGATGATGCAACTGGCGCAAGATGTGAACAAGAAGCCCGGAGAAAACCCACATACACGAGCATGCCCACTAGCCCAGCAAAAGATGCAGCAGAAAGAGCAGATGTTGCGGGATTTGCATCACCAGATCGACATGCAAGCGCAAGCCCAGCTGGACAAGCTGATCCAAGAGTTCGCGCGGGAAAATCTGAATCTGGGCTGCAGCCTGATTGAGAAAGCCGTGGTGGACAAATCGTTGAAAGACATCGAGGAACACATGCAGGGCGTGATTTTGAGTCGCAAACAGCACAAGGAGCGGTACCCAGGCCAGCCGTACTTCGATAGTAGGTACCAGTACTACGGCGTGAACGGACACGTCGCGGCCGGGGGGCCCGACAATGTATCTGGGTCCCATTCAAGTAGTGCCTGGCAGGGGAACTTGCCTACGCCGCTGCGGCCGAAGCCGGGGCCCTTGTCCGCCACGCATTTGAAGGTGTATAAGGACTTCATGAGTCTAGGTAGCTCCGCAACTGCTAGTGGGGCGGCCCAACTGCCAGTGGGCGCGTCCGCGACCGAGCGCGCGGCGGCCGCAGCGGCGAATGCTCATGCACAGAGTCTCAAGGCTACAGGGCACACTGTTCGGTCGCAGCAGCAGTCTACGGCCAGCGGGAGTCCGATCAGCAGTGGCAGCTCTTCCATAGGAGGTCCGCGAACGATGGTGTCGTCGAATGCTCTGCAAACGCCGGTTCATAGAGGCTCATCTTCTGGCGCGTACAACGGTACCCCGCCCCAGGCGGCGGGCGGGAGCGGGCTAGATTGTGATCAAGCTCGCGCGCAACAGCAGCTGAGGGAAGCGATTAAACCAGGCGCTGGAAGGCAACAGACGTATGCACAACCGGACCCTAAAGTGGTCGGCGTGATTGGGCCAAAAGAAAACCCGACCGATCCCCACGCAGCTGCGAGAACGGGCGTCAAATTTGGGATGGGCTCCGCGGACGAGGTGATTTTCAGCCGACAGTTTGGAGGACTGAGTGTATATAATTATTTCTCCAGGTGTCCCCGACGACTTTGGGAAGCAGCAGTGAAGTCGCGCAAGCGACGAGTGGTGCGTCTACAAATCAAATCGAGAAATGGTATGGCTCTGTTACCAGCTTGCAGAAATGGTAGTGAAAAGGCCCCAAAATCTAGGTTCGCTGGCTTTGAAAACACGTATTTGAACGTGGAAAGTCTGACCGGGTTGCGCGAGCAGCTAACTCTAGATTATGGAGCGTATCTTGCGAAGAGGGTACTAAAGATTACGATTTTTCTGAAAAAATTCCAAATTGAAAGCGTGGAGGGATCGCGGTGGAGGATCCATTATCGTTTCGAGGTAATCTGCCGATAATCAAGGTATAGCACTGTGTTTTTAGCTTATCGTATTGGAGTTTAATAAAAAAAGCACTGGGAAAATTTGATTGCGTCGGATGGGGCGGCTGAGAGTCATCATGACGTATATTGGGCCGAGGCTTACAAGGGGCTTGCTTTCGTGGGTGAGGGTCATGAGATGCTGCAAAACGTGGTCAGCCTACCACAGCTCGTCCTTGCGCATCAGCAGGGCTTTTTCGAATCGGTATTTTTTTTTGGAGGGGGCATACAAATCAGTCTTTTCAAGTAAACCTCTCTAGATGGGCGTCACGATCCATCCCAAATTGTCGGCGGTGCCCGATCTCCACTCGTACACGAACGACGGCTTGCTCGCGTATATACTGCTTTTTGAAGCATGGGCCCCACAGGCATTGGGTAGGTCTAAAACTAGGTTCTACATCGCTCACCGCGTGTTTTGCAATTACTGGGAAGCCGCGCCGCACCTACATGGCGAAGACGAGGACAACAGACTGAACGCATACTTTCAGATGGAGTTGTGCCTCGTGATGCTTCGACTCCTCCATACGTATTTTTTTCTTTCCCATACAGGCATGTTATAAGGAGGATTATAAAGGGGATGCTGTACAAGATTTTATCATTCCTAATACGGACATAAACTAAAAAGCGAGTTATTGGTGCAGCAGTTGCCTACGAGCATCGTGAAGTGGTTGGACGCTCTGACCTATTCCGCGGCATTGGAGGATGAAAGCGTGATGAGATCAAAGACGAATGCCGCTGTGATGCCGAAACTCGCCGTGCATCCAATCACCACGTCGTGTCTCTACCAGTTTGATGTATTGTTCATGTGTTAAGGCCAGCATTGCGTGGATACGTATGAAATTTGAAATAGGCTATGAACGGTTTGATTCGGTACGGGATGTTGGATGGGAACACGCTGGACAAAGCATTGTACGGCGACGTGCAGTGCATTTATTCCACGGTCGTGAACTTGCTGTCGAAATGCTACGAGCCGCCGAAGGTGGGGTCAAATGCAGCGAAGAGTGCCATTGCTGCGACGACCAGTATTGCAGCGACTGATCATGCCCAACAAACCGAAGCATGCCACAAAGAGGAGGAGGTGTCAACGGCTAGTGAGGATGGCGATGACGATGTTGTTAAGGAGGTCCATCGGCAAAACCTCCTTAACATGGACGAGAAAGAACTGTTGAAGAAGTACTTCCCGCGGTTGGGGTCCGCAATCGGGCTGAAGTCCGACGACGACTTCGGTGGCATTGATTCGGTCTCGGCGCTTGTAGAGCATTTCACCACCCAAATCAAAACGCTAAGCACTGCCAAAGAACAAATCCAGAAAGTCGCCGAGTACAGACCCTCCGCGTTTTTTCTCAATTCAGCTGGCAATGGGAAAAAAGGCACGCGCGAAAACTCGAAGTACTGTTGAATTGCAGCGTCAGCGCGGGGCAAGACAAGCAATCGCAGCAGGTTTTGACAAAAACGAAACAGCGACTGGTGGCGATACAAATGGGCGTGGCCCCTGGGTCGGCGTCGCAGTCGTCCACGACTCGAGACGTTGTGGAGAAGTCACAAGGTGGATCAACCGACTTCCAGATTGCCATATTAAGGCAGGCGGTACTAGATTTTTTTTTTCTCCATTTGGCATGCGTGGCAAACCCCCTTGCAGGTGAACATGTTTTTTGCGAACTGGCTCGGTGGCCCCCCAGCTCAAGAGACTGTTCCTGTGGGCGCTTACGAGCGTCCCATGGTGAAGCTGCCAGTGATGAAGAGCACTGGCCCCTTTGTAACGAAGTGCATCTATCGGTGGCCGTGTACCTGCGACGGGCCGGGCAGCGGCGTGACGAATATGGTGTTGGCAGACTCGTACAGAGAAGAAAAAGTTCCAGAGGAGCGGGCGCGTCGCTACCTAGGCTTGTTCGAAGAATGGATGAAAGTGTACTTCGAGAAAGCGGACACCGACGTTAGGATCATCGACCCCCACCGCCATGACTCGTGAGCTTTTGAAAAAATTTCGAATTTTGACAAAAGACGCGTTCAGGTACATCCAACAGTTGACGAAGATGCAGGAACTGATTGGCGAAGGCATTGAGTCGTTCCTGTGCGTGGCCTGCGACTACGCAATTGGAATCGCTTCCAAATACACCTCTGCAGCGAGTTCCGACAAAGAGGAACGCGAGGGCAGTAACGTCCACGACATAGAGTTTAAACCGTCTTTCTCACGAAGGGAGTTTTCTATCTATCTAGGCTGCCCAACTTTTAGGTTCACGGCGATCGACGCGTTCACGCGTTTCATCGTGTATAGCGTGAAGACACTTGTGGTCAAGTCGTCGAACGTTGCGAAGGTCGAGGCAGGTAGGAGAGAACAAGTGGATCTCCTTACGCGGGCTTTCACGGTTTGTTGTTTTTTCACGGTTAAGATCACGAGCAGCAGAAAAACCCGGTCTGGAAAGGTGATCGCACGTCGGTTGGTTGCGAATGCTGAAAGGACGAAAAATGTGAAGAAGCGCAAAGACAGCAACAGCACGGGGCTCCCCGGGGCCAACCAGCAACCCGCAGCGAAGGAATTCGTAAGACAATTTTTGGAAATTTGCTTTCAGTGAAATTCGTGAATCACAACGCAGGTCCAGCGTGGGTACTGTCGGATGATGACGAACTTGCTGGGAGATTTGGTGTTGGCCCCAGATCCACACTGGGAGAGTTTGGAGAAGCCGATCATGAATCTCTTCTGTACCTTCTACCATGTCACCAATCCCGTCAAAGTGCCGGCGTATATAGTGCTCGTTTATTTGCAGCACAAAAGTATTAGAAAAGTTTAAAAAGCTTCTGCTTCGCCTGGTTAGAGCTGGTTGCGCATCGTTGGTTTCTCCCGAAACTCCTTGGCGGAGGCAGTCATAAAGGTGATAATGTTTTAAGTGTAAAAATGCTCTCCATTGTAAGATGGGAACCGTTAGGTTTCTTCCCGTTCTTCCGGCTTGTGGAGCTCCTATTGCTGTTTTTGCAACCGTATCTGTCGTTGTCCTCGTCCAACGCTTCGTCTGGGAGTGGAGGTATAATATTTGGCATGAGTGTTTTTCAGATTTGACTTTTAGCGCCACTGACGGACAGCGTGCGGCTTCTGTACAAGGGCACTGTGCGAGTGCTGCTCGTGTTGCTACATGACTTTCCGGAATTTCTCTGCGAGTATCACTACTCGTTCTGCGATCTCATTCCGGTATTACAGTGAGAGGCTGTTTTTTCATTAACCCTTAACCCTTAAATCCAGTCGCCGTGCGTGCAAATTCGAAACCTGGTGTTGTCAGCGTTTCCTCGGAACATGAAGCTCCCGGATCCGTTTATGCCGAATCTCAAGGTATTGATTGTATTATCAAATTCGGACTTTATATCAAATTTCTTAGGTGGATTTTCTCCCCGAGATCCGCGCGTCTCCGCGGATCCTCGCGAATTACAAGACCATCTTGCAGGAGTATTCACCAGTTTTTGACCATTATATTCTTGGTCCTTCAATACTGGGCCCCTAGGTACAGCATGAAGGAAGATATCGACGGGTATCTGGCGACGAAGAACGAGAAGTTGCTGGAAAACATCCGAGTTAAACTCTACCTGTGCAAAAAAGATATTGTGGTCGGTGGGAGTAGTGTGAATTACAACGTCCCGTTATTGAATGCCGTGGTGCTGTACGTCGGCATTCACCTGCCGTCTGAACAGGGCCAGGCAGACCCTGCTCATGCCGGCCAAGCGGAGTCGGCTACGGTCATTAAGTTTGTTTTTGGCTTTGGGCCTGAATCATTTTCCCGGGGCCCTATGGCAGTGAAAACAAACAAACTCAAAAGGAGGTAAGGAGGAAGCCGATCAATCCAAGTTTGGAGATTTTTGTGTATCTGGCACACAACTTCGATTACGAGGGCCGCTACCTCTTCTTGAGCATCCTGGCGAATCATTTACGGTACATTTTCGGCATAATCCTCAAGCCGCATCATTTTCATCATCAAAAGGTACCCGAACGCGCACACGCACTATTTCAGCTGTGCCTTGCTGTACCTCTTTGCGGAAGCGAAAGAAGAAAGCGTGCAAGAACAGATCACTAGGGTATTGCACTGCAGTTCTATTTGGCAGAACACCGGTACGGGAAATTCGATTAGGTTTTGCTGGAGCGATTGATCGTGCATCGGCCGCATCCGTGGGGCCTGCTCATCACATTCATCGAGCTGATCAAGAATCCACGGTAGATTTTTGCTGTGCCCGTTGTCAATTGCGTTTGAGCGCAATTTGCCTCCAGCAAACCCTGATCAAACTCACTTCACGCCAGCAAACCCCCTTATCAAACTCAGTTCACGCCAGCTGACCCGTGTGAAACGGAATTCACGCTAGTTTTTGCAACTCGCTCAGAATTGCTCGAAAATCCTCTAGGTATCGATTCTGGCAGCACCCTTTCGTGCGGTCTGCAGCGGAAATAGAAAAGCTGTTCCAGAGCGTGGCCTGCACGTGTTTGGGAAAGAGGGGAGCGAGTGGGGCCGCGGGGCCTGTTGCAGCTAGTGGTACATACTAAAAGCCCCGGCAGCTGGGCATATAATTTTGATATGGAGGTGCATCTCCGAACTCCACCGCTGCTCCGGAGTCTATCGCTGGTGTGAGCAAGAGTACAGTGGCCAGCAGTGATCAGGGTCCGGCAAGCGGCGTGTCCGTCAGCAGCCAGGTCACCGCTCAGCTCCGACAGATCAACGGCGTCGCATAGCGGCTAGGTCCACTTAGGCTAGGTCCACTTGAGCTGCCTCATGTTTTGCCGGACTGTTGTGACTAGTGTGGTTCCCACAAGAGTTGTTTGTGCCTTTGACATGGTGTTGAAGAATATGTCGGGCCCCTATAGTTCTCTGAGCTTGTTTATAGATGTTTTGCCTTTCGGCTGGAAAAGCCTGATTAAGTTCGTCCGGCAACATTGGTTCTGCTACCGTCGAGCGTACTCGACTTCAGGTTTTTAGAAAATGTATTAAGATTATAGAGCTTGGAACTGATTATACATCCAAACAGTGTTTCTATCCATAGTGCCAGGATCTTTCCGGCTGGCGTGAACTGAACCCAAGTCTCTTAAAGAACTCAGTAATATCCCCCTTACCCCCATCAATTTCTATTACAAATGCTGTACTTTTCTGTTTCTCTCTCGCGGGCCAGTAAGTATGTTGAAGGATCTGGAAGAAAATCGCTCTTCTATTTTCCAGCTCGATACTCAGAATCGCTCTCAGCGACTTGTATATTATTGTGAGTACTACAGCGGCGAAAATCAAAGACACAGAGCCTGCTTTTCGAAAGAAGAGTCTGCAGGAGTATTAGGCGATAATTCTGTGTTTAGCTTATGCGCCTTTTGTCAATAGCTTGTTTTGGAATTTTGCGCTATAGGTTGTGTGACTTTGAGCAATAATTGTTGCGGTAAGGCAGGAGGAGAAGACAGTTTGAGAAAAATATAGGCAGCGAGATCGAACTTATAACGCGTTTCATCAGCGTAAAATTATATAGATTTTATTTGCGTTTCAAAACGAAATGTACACGTGTTTACAGGGACGTCCGTTGACGTTAGCATTGATGAAAAATATAGATATGCCCACTGATGTTTCTCTCTCAAATCCTCTTCACACAACATCGGCCCGCAATTATAGCAACGTATGCTACGAATTTCCCATGTGGGAAAGAGAGCATTCTCACTGCTCGATCATCACTTTTTAGATGCGCCCGCTGGATTCGCTTCACATAGATCATACCGAAGAACAGTTTTCTATCTTGTCTGGTCTTGAAGCGAATTTTTCTATTCAGAGTAGCGCATCTTAATCTACCCGGCGCTGTCTCTATCTGCGATAGAGGAAAAATGCTTATCACACGACAAAAAAAATCATATCCTAGCCCTAGATCAGTATGCCCGTTCTTCCGCACTTCCTAGTGTAGCCTTGCCCAAAAATCTTGCAAACGTCTTCGGAAGTTCTATATTCTCTTCGCACTACAAGTTTTTCCATTTGTTTAGAATATAGCCCGAAGGTTTTTTTCGCACGATCAGAAGATTCGCCATTTTGGTTCCGAGCCATTTTGGTCTGGGGATTTTCGAATCAAAAAACCGAGGTGCGAAATCGTCTGTAAACTTGCTGCAGCTTCGTATGCGATCTCAAAAAATCAAAACATTTCCCTCGAGCTGTGCTCTTTTCATCGAGTGTGTTCTTGCCGGCGGATGGCCCCACTCAAGTGGGTGTCCGCCTATTGTGGGCTGGATCTGTTAGGTTTTTGAGGTCTTGACGGGTGTGTCAGACTGTTCCATGCTGCCGCGGCAGTTTGGGGGTAACGCTACTGACTCCTTTCTCTTCCACAAAGTGTTCTTGCCGTCGGATTCTAGAGTATGGAGTATGTGTCAAGTATCTGCTCATGCTCATGCTCAATGCCAGTGTTCTGGCGGCCTGCGTTGCCGTTGCGTGAGAGAGAAACGCAGATGGATTTTTCTGGGCCACGTGCGCTAGAGGCAATGCGTTTAAGACCACTACATCTTTGTTTCATGAGAGGGATTGGATATGCGCAGATTTCGCGGTCGTGGCTAAGACTTCGGAGCCGCTGTGTTCCGGATCAGCTGCCCGTCCGTTCTTTTGCCCTCACTGCAATCGCAAAACAGTTTCCGACACTACTGGTTTACTACAAGCTGATTTTGTGTCTAAGCAGTCTTGGTTTGTGAGTTTTGAGCTGGGTTTTGTAAGATGATGGGTTCTGGGCGAAGCGGCCGTGGGGGTGGCAGCGGGCCGGGGTCGGTTCCCTTCGAAGGTACTGAGTTTTTGTAATCTGTTTTTTTTTTCAAATATACACACGTAGACTGGCAAGAGGGGAGCGCGCATGAATCGGGTTACAATTAGTAGAATCGGGTTACACCGTATCAGAAAGTTAGTCCTCACGGACTGCCCCAGAGGCACTCAGAGCATGGTGAACCAACTAATAATTGAATGTGCGCCCTTTGTATTCGCTAGCAACAAGTTTACAAAGGAAGGCAACGGGAACTGTAAACTGTGTGGGGCCTACCTACACAATTGGGCCGACTGCATCAAACACGGATGTGTCTGCTCGGAAGGGCATAGCAGAATTAGACTTGCCCTCAAAAGCCTTCTCCCCTACACAGGGTAGGGTCCTTGCGGGGCCTCCTAGCCCTTCCCCTTTTTGGTCTTTTCTCTTTCCCCTTTCCCCTGCTGCTCTCTCGTCTTTGTCCCCTGGCGTGCCCGCGCCCTGTGTCCTCTCGGCCACTAAACCTGGGCTGGTGGGCCTACAGCACCCTGTATCTGCCGGATACTAAATTCTGAGCGTAACATTTTCTTTTCTTATCTCTTACTCGGCCTCATCAACAGCATGGGCCAGGGTAATCTGAGATTTATTTTCCTACACTTCTCTCTCTCGAGTTCTCGCATTTTCCACTCTGTTTTCCCAGATACACTCTCGGGTTTTTTCCGATTCTCCTCCCTATCTGATTACTAATCAGCATTGTTGTTCTGCAAAACATTGTGATGGCGGGACCCGCGTCCTGCCGGATTTAAACTCAGAAAACCTTGTGGGTGTTAAATCTTAGTGGAAAGTGTGTGTGGAATTCCTTAGATCTGTATGTATTTTCTCCGAGGCTCTGACCATATCAAAAAAAAAAACGTAAAAGAAAAGACTGGCAAGAGGGTCCAGATCAAAAAAAAAGACTGGCAAGAGGGTCCAGATAGCCGCGCGCACGAAGGTCCGTTTCCAGGTGGCGAGAGGCAAACGTCACAACCAATGGACAGAAGAGAAATCAAACTCTATGTAAAAAATGTAGCTGGAGATTTCTTTCTTTTTCCTTAGCAAGGGATATAACTAGATAACAACGAACCCGAGTTCAGAGCGGGCCATCTGCTTCATCGGTGGTGGGGCGCTGGGATTTACAGGTTTTGGATTTTGTTTGGGTTCAAATTCGGTGTTTGCACTACTACATGGGCTGTTGAACAGGTTTGCTCTACATGCTGAATCTGCCGATGATATGGCACGACTTGCCGAAGTACATAGTGTACTGGTACCTAGGGGCTATCGGAGCGGTATTTTTTTTCATTCTCTTTTTTTTTCTCCTCTTAGAATTTCGGTGCCACTAATTTAGGGCATAGCACTCATGAACGGTATGTGGGCGTTGCCAGTGCAGGAAACGCTGTTAAGATATTGCTACTTCCTGCATTGCAAGGATGGCCGCGCCTTCTGCTTCTGCTTTTTAGGTCTTTTTCTTTGGTTTTGGCAAGACCGACATTTAAATCTGCATGTGTTTAGGCGCGCTAGTCATTGCTCTGGACAGCTGGTTTCCCAACTATATCACTGGATTCTGGTATAGACTTGAAAAAGACGAAAAGCGGTTGGCGACTCCCACTTCTAAAGGTTGATATGTAGCGGGATCATGTGCTACATTTTGCACATCCAAGAATCCAGAGTCAACATGCAGCAGGTGTCCAGGCAAGAAGTGTACCAGCAGATGTAGTTGCGATACCATGCAGCGGAAAAAGAATCCGCGGTGGGGGCCGGCTAAGTTCATTGTCCAAACTACGGATGCAGGCGAAAGTGGAGGATAGAACATGGTGGTCAGTCTCCCGTGTGGCCTACAGAATCGCATTGGGTTGCGGTTGAAAAGAAAGGGTTGGATTCTTACCCCGGGGCAGGGATTACGGTAAGAATTCTGCCGAACCCCATACACACTCATCATCACAGGCGTGTGGGGCAAATTTCATGTTGTGTATACTCCAACTCCAATTGAACATGGTCTGGTACTTGTTTTTTCCCGAAACTGGTAAGTGCACGGTATGTCCATACCCAGCGCAAGGGTCTAAGTAGTCCGATGGCTGATCTATGTCTCAGAACATGGCTTTTTTTATTCAATGCAAATGTAGAAAAGACCTAGAGGCCCATAAAAGGTCGCTCGTGGCGCGTGCCAGTTTTCTCCTGAGCAACATATTGGGCTCACTCCCATGGGAAGAGTATATTGGGATGTCCTTGGAAGGGCTTATTTGTAACTTTTTTACCCGGTGTTCGGTAAAACTTCTCTGAGTATGGGGTGGGTGGACTCTGAGTATGGGGGGGTGGCTTGAAAGGGGCGACTTGGTTTTGATTTTATCTAGGATGAAAGTCCGTGTAATGGCAGCTCACATCCTGCAGGATGGAACAGGACGCCAGGAAGAAGTTTTTCGACCAACAGTTTCGAACGTTTATACCATTCCGGGTCAATGCATTAGTCCCGGATCGATTGCAAAAAGTCCCGGAGAAGTTTGTCTAGCTCAAGTATAGGTCTGGCGAGATGCGGTAAGTGAATAGAAAGGGGCCACCTGGTTTTCGGGTAATCTTGTCCATTCCTTAGAGTAGTTTTGCTGGGTTTTGCGTAATCCATTCCTATAGTAGTGGTTTTGCTGGGTTTCGTATTTTTTTAAAGGAGGGTGGGTTTCTGTCCATGGGTTCGTCGGGGAAAAGTTCGATGGGGTTGGGTCTATTTAAGGATCCAAATTCGATGTTTTGAGGCTGAAATCTTGAATTTTTTCAAAAAAAGTTTTCTGGTATTCTCAGCGCCAGTCCCACAGTAAAATTATACCTGCATCATATTACTCTTTTTATTTTACCCTGCCTTTGACTCTCCCTCATTACTGAATTACTGATTTACAACTCATTACTAAATTAATTACAATTTTTTACTCCCCCTCCCCTTCTTCGTCCTCTTCCTTTAGTGTGTTGGGCGCTTCGTATGTACGTGCCTCCCAGCTTGGTCTTGTGTGTCAGTGTGTCGGTTTAACATTTTTTCTGCTATGGGTTCTTACAAGGGTTTGTCCTGTCCGTCGATATAGAATACGGTCCCTAATTCGGTTGTTCTGGTGAATTTCCAGCATTGAAGTAGAGTTATGTCTGAAGCAGCGAATTTCGATAACGTCGTCCCGCAGGAAAGCATGGAGGGATCGACGCTATATTCTACAGAGGTAGACAGCTATTGCTATGCTGTGTGGACCAGCATAAGATTCGTATAAACTTATCTCAGGTAAGCGCAGACGCTTGTTCGATCATGGAAGAGCTTAGCGCAGATGTTGGCACAGA
>Ga0099797_101503_pt1 | contig 12167 bp, 5 predicted proteins | sample Uncmet_Sort48C_1_FD_89871 | JGI IMG/M metagenome (GOLD analysis project Ga0099797, IMG submission 89871) | Marine eukaryotic communities from CALCOFI LINE 67, Pacific Ocean - C012_Sort48C_1 | ecosystem: Environmental > Aquatic > Marine > Oceanic | place: Pacific Ocean: Monterey Bay | collected... | reverse complement strand
AGACTATTTTGATAAACTATTACACAAGGCAAGGTTTGATTCCCTGCTAGTCTTTTTTCCTAAATTATTTTATTTAGCCGAGTCGTGTAACCCTACTTTTAACACGACTGTGAGGCTACAACTTGGTGTATATATATAAGTTGCTTGTTGTTAGGGGAGCAGGTTTAGCGCTGCTCTGTGATCGGAAGTCCGACCTACGAAAACATGAAGGGGTAAAGGCTACCATAATGTACTAATTTTTAACGTGTAGAAGGTTCCTCCACAACAAGGAAGTTGACAACACTGGAATATATTTGGAAATTTATATTGTCAGGGTTGATAATTATGCGGGGAATGCGTCAGGCGAGCAATCGAGCAGCGAAAACTGCAATCAGTTTTCAGTGTTGGGTTCAGGAATCTGAACGTGGAGTTAGTACCTCTTGGGTAGCGTTTATTTCAACTGATAAAAGGGGATGTAGCTCAAATGGTAGAGCGCTCGCTTCGCATGCGAGAGGCAAGGGGATCGATGCCCCTCTTCTCCAAAAAAACAACAGTACACTATGTGTATATATATATATATACTCTATTCTGTGTGTTGTTAATATTTTTTTTTTCGGGGTCAAAAACCCTACTTCTAACTATATCCTAAATTGTTATAACACAGCACACTATAGAGACACTCGTGGAGCAGTACATTGAATTAACACACATTACTATTGAGTGTGGAGATGTTAACATTTTTTCCTTCGGGCTCGAAAACCCTACTTCTAACTATATCCTACGTTGTTATAACACAGCACACTATAGAGACACAGGTGGAGTAGTACATCGAATTAACACACATTACTATTGAGTGTGGAGTTGTTAACATTTTTTTTTCGGGGTCGAAAACCCTACTTCTAACTATATCCTACGTTGTCATAACACAGCACACTATAGAGTCACTGGTGGAGTAGTACATCAAATAGTATGTATTATAACACATTACTATTGAGTGTATGTATTTGGCGTATTTATTTGGCCAAGTTAAACCAACAAAATCACGTTCGTAGCGCCTGCTGTGTCAGTGCTAATTTTATAAAACCACTCCTTTTGTAGCGAATCGTTCCATAGTGTGCCGTTCTACGACCGTATTAAATTTTCATACACTGCTAACAATACATACATACAAGTAGCTAATAATAATAATAATAATATTAACACTGCTAACAATACGAATCTACAAAAGTAGCTCATAATAACACTGCTAACAATGCGTTTATGCAAGTACCTCAAAATGAATATAATAAAATAACACTGCTAACAATGCGTTTATACAAGTACCTCATAATAATAACACTATTAACAATGCGTTTATGCAAGTACCTCAAAATAAATAATAAATAATGAATAGAATAAAATAACACTATTAACAATGCGTTTATGCAAGTTGCTCAAAATAAATAATAAATAATGAATAGAATAAAATAACACTATTAACAATGCGTTTATGCAAGTTGCTCAAAATAAATAATAAATAGAATAAAATAACACTATTAACAATGCGTTTATACAAGTTGCTCAAAATAAATAATAAATAATAAATAGAATAAAATAACACTATTAACAATGCGTTTATGCAAGTTGCTCAAAATAAATAATAAATATAATAAAATAACACTATTAACAATGCGTTTATACAAGTTGCTCAAAATAAATAATAAATAATGAATATAATAAAATAACACTATTAACAATGCGTTTATACAAGTTGCTCAAAATAAATAATAAATAGAATAAAATAACACTATTAACAATGCGTTTACAGCTCATCATGTAATAATTGTTTTTGAATCGCCGCTATTTTCAACAAAGCATCGAGCAACTGCTTCGAGACAGATTCTATACATATACAATACACAATTGTTTACACTAGTGTAACACTTGTTCAGTATATATACATATATATATTACCATACACGTGCAAGTGCATACCTTTATTTACTATATTTATATACTTGAATAAATTAGTACATAGTTTTTTTGTTTTTTTTTTTGAAACATCGTATCGTCATATATTTTTGTTTTCCAATATATATATATACTCTACTTTATTGCATTTAGTGGCGATGGCACGACGATATGGAAACGTACCAAACATACCATCGTTGCAACGTGTTATTGATAATCCAAGACATTATCATGCGCATATTAATGAAGATCAACCCATTTCTGTTAATACGGTGTATGATATCAATCGCAGTATTGAAACGGTTGCTACCTCTGCTGCAGCTGCAGCAGCAACGATAAAGCAACAAATTTTGTCGGTTCCACCGTTATTTGATTCAATAAAATGCCAAACACGTCTGATTTCGTCGTACTTTATTGAGAAGCAAATAGGACAAGGTGGCTATGGCAAAGTTTTTAAAGGCGTCGATAAGAGGACAAACAAAATTGTTGCAATTAAGCAAATGGATAAACGAAAAGAAAGAAATGGCTTCAGCCAAAATGCATTACGTGAAATAAAGCTTTTACGTGAAATATACCACCATAATTCTGTTTTATTGTTACAAATCGTTGTTGGCGATGATCAGAATAATTTAGACGACATACGTAAAAATCCTATGTATTTGATTTACGAATATATTGACCATGACTTAGCTGGTGTGCTGAAACGAAAGAAGAAGTTACCGCAAGATTTAGTACGCTGCTACACATTTCAACTGTTGAATGTGTTAGAATATTTACATTCCAAAAATATTATGCATCGTGATTTAAAATTATCCAACATTTTGGTAACAAATAATAATAAAATTAAATTATGCGACTTTGGCTTAGCACGGAAAGAATCCATATTATTGAGAAGTTGCGACCGTACATATACAAACAATGTCATCACATTATGGTACCGACCGCCAGAATTGTTGCTTGGTGCGACCAATTATGATGCGTCAGTAGATATGTGGTCCGTTGGTTGCATTTTAGGGGAATTGTTACTTGGTAAAGTATTGTTTAAAGGAGCAACGCATATGAGAGGCGATAGCAAAATGGTTGATCAAATACGCACAAAATGTAAGTACTGTCTTGCCTGGTGGGCGACTTGTGTGCGTCCACGTACTTTACTCCGCGCATAACGTCTGTCATTTACTAACATCCACCCATATACATATTATGTACACGCAGGTTCACAGTTAGATAAAATATGGAATATAACTGGTTCACCGACGCTATCGTCATGGCCAAATCACAACGTATTGCCGGAATACAAAGAGATAACCAAGGCAACTAAAAAGCTGTACAACAGTAGCAATAGTATAATTAAAAGTACAATGGAAGAAAAGTGGGAACACGCAATGTCATACGATGCATACGACGCCGTTAAGCGCATGTTGGTATTAAACCCGCGAAATCGCCTTCGCGCATCACAGGCAAAAAAAGCATCGTTTTTCAATCCAAGACGTGGTGGTTTTGATGAAAATTTATTATTGCCAGAAACATTCCCTAAATTATTTCAAGAAGGCAGTAGTAACCATGAGTGGGAAATTCGCCATGGAAGTAAAAATGCTTTGGGGGTTGCTGCTGCAGCTGCTACTGCTACTGCTATTAGTAGTAGTAGTAGTAGTAGTACCAGTAAAAATGGTAATAACACAGACAATTCAAATAGTTACATGAATCAAAACAGGTCGCTACAACATAATCACCATCACCACCACCAACAACAACATTATAATCGTACTAGTAACAACAAAAACAATTACAATCATTCACAAGTTGCTGTATCATCATCTCGTGGTAGTTTAAGGCATGGAAACGACCACGGACCCCCTGAGGCTGGGTACAGAGGCAACAAGGGCCATTACAACAGACGTGATGGCGATAGACATAGGAATAATAATTATGACAGGCATGGTGCAGAAAAGGAACCAGTTTCCAAACCTATTAGAAACAACAAGGTTGATGATACCGGCAACAGAAGTAATGTAGACAATATGCATAGGGGCAATGAATACAGCTCTAACCGTGGGCCGCCACGGGGCCCACCACCTCCTCGAAGGAATCCTGCACCACCACCATCGGCACCACCACCACAACAGCAACGATATAGTAATAATAATGGAAACAGCCAACGATGGATGGAAAACGATGATAGACGTGATAATTATGGATACAATCGAGGTGGAAGGGACAATGGCCCAGCTAGAGGGCGTGATGATTACAGTAGACGTGAAGACGACAGACGTGGAGATGGCAGACACAACAACCGTAGGCGTGATAATGCCGGTAAAAGAGGTAGAGGTGACAATGGACATCGTCGTCGTGGTAGCAACAACTACAATAACAACAGCAAAAGGAAGCGCAGATGGGAAGAGCCAGGAAATTAAAGTTTTATTATTTTAATTTTAAAAAAATTGATGATAAAAATTAAGTTAAAAAAAATAAAATTAATGCGCGGGCAATTTTTGTTTACTCTAGCAAGTCGTTTCTCGTATTTTTTTGCGCGTATATGTGTGTGTGTCAAAATATCATATCTCTTTCATTGTATATGTATATATATATATATTCTCAAAAACAGAGGAGGCGCATTTCATTTCATTTCTCTCTCCTTGCCTCCTCTTTTCATTCAAAACCTTCGCCCCCATCATCTCCATCTTCTTCTGTTAAAAAATTTAATAAGCTGGTTGCACTTCCTCTTTTTGATGGATCCCGTTGTAGCATTCGTTCTAATAATGCTGTAATTGTCGTACTATATCCTCTACTGCGAACTTCGTTCAATACATCAACCAATGATGTCATGGCAAAATCTGGCCGTTTCAGCGCACACATCTCATATAATATACAACCCAATGACCAAACATCAGCCATATTTCCATAACCACCTTCAACAATTTCTGGTGCCATGTAGTGTGGTGTACCAACAATTGTATTTGCGCTATGCGATAATGCAGTAGCCACACCAAAATCGCATATTTTAATCAAATTTACACCATCCGTATCCTCCACCGCCTCGTCGCTCAATAGCAAATTAGCTGGTTTCAGGTCGCGATGGACCAAGCCATTGTTATGGATAACAATAAGCCCAGTCAACAGTTGTTTGGTTAAATTAATAATTTTCGCCTCATTTAAAAAATATGGCTGCATATTTGCCTTTAACTTTGCTGCTAAATCTCCACCAGGTACATATTCCATCACCAAACAAACAGATAAGACACTGTTGTCGCGAATATCTAGGAAAAAATCACGAACTTCCACGACATGTTTGCTCTTCGCTCGTAAGTTGGACATCAGCCTCGCTTCATCCAAGGCTTCGTTTGCTTGCTCTACACTTTCACATATAATGCGTTTCAGTACACACAATTCGTTGTTACGTTCATCCATTACAAGCGTCGTTGTGCCAAACGCACCTTTCCCTAATTCCCCCAATATTGTATATGGGCGATCACCGCCTAAGGGTTCTTCCATGTTGGCATCTTGGGACGATGGTGATTGACTTATTTTAGAGTCGTTTGATGACGGTTGTTGCTGATTGCCATGTCGCCCCTTCGGCGAAATGTTCGCGTGAATACCATTGTTGCTATGCTTGTGGGTATAAATTTTTGCATCTCCTAGTGTTGGTGGTACATAGTCTACACTTAAAAATGGATTGTTAGCCGTATTGCTCCTTTTCGCAACATCGGGTTTGATTATCATGCTGGTACCTTTGCTTTCATTTTGATCATTGCTTTGCGATCGCTGTCGCGTCTGTACGGGGTACCTAGTATCGCCGTCGGAACCAGACGTAATGGTTGTTGATTCAGAATGCGTTGGTGGCCTATTTCCCACATTTGTATCGCTTCCACTGTCTCCACTACTTGTAAGGTTATTTAAATTATTATTATTATTATCGGCTACATCACCATCACTTTTACTATGTACTTTTTCAATGGCTCTACCGTGGTAAATAACGGCTGGCGATCTTTTATGTATTTTAATTTTGCTATCATTGCCACCATTACTCCCTACCCCCATGTTTCGAGAGCCATCATTCACCGCATTCTTAAGCCTACTTCTTCTTTCTTCCTCCTCCTCAGCGTCGTCATCACAATCTTTTGTAACAATCAATTCACCATCTGATTTAGATTTTGCTGCTAATGTTTTTGGCGGCAACGTCACGGACGGAGCACTTTTTGGATGCTTTAAAATATTTACAGTTGCTGGTTTTGTCGTTACCGTGGCCGTTGCTACCGATGTTGCTTTTCCTGTAGCAGTAGTTGTTTTTTGCGACGAGGATGTCGGCTGATTAGCATGATTGCTATTATTACTACTATTATTAATATCGTTATCGTTGTCTAAACACGCACCAAGCTCATCAAATGCGCCTGCCACACTGCGGTAATATGTAACCAGCCATAATATCATTTGTTTGAAACACGGTTGAAAAAACTCGCCACACAAAGCCAGTGTTGCTGCAATATCTTGCGCATTTCGTTCAGAGACAGTGTCATACCTACGCATTGCATATTTTAACTTTATTTCATTTCTTGCAATTTTCTTTTCATATTGTTTCTGTGTAACAATTGGAAAAATGGAGGAACCTGGTGAGCTTGGTAGTAAGCTTCTTTTTAAAATAAATTTTTGACGCATTCTTCTGACTTTTCTACGATAATATTCTTTACGATCCCTTTCCGCATTGATTTTCTTTAAACTTTTTCGATTGATAAATGAAATACGTTTTAATAGTTCGTCCATACCACCAAATAAGCTATCTTGATTACCAACACCTTTACTTTGAAAGTGTTTTCCAATAAGACCAGTCAATCGATTGGAAAGATCCACCAAAGCTACATTTGTATGGTGCATCATATTGTCCTCATGCATATCAGAGCCAGTGTTATCCCCCCCATAATAGCTGTCAAAATTATGGGCCTTGACTTGTTCCATAATATTATTTAAATCTGTTATTGACGTCGAAAGGTTACACAACGCATTGTTTGATAGCTTCAGCGTTTCAAGCCACGCACGCGACGCTGCACGGACAGCACGCACCCTGACTTCAACCGCATCAATATACGATGTTTCAAATATTGGACCATTGTTTGTTTTATACATGTTGTTTTTTTGATACTAATTACAAATACAAAATGCTTAATCTGCCTATCGTCTATCTATTTATTTGTATATATCAGTAGAACCTAATAATATTTTTCCAACTGATGAAAGAAGTGTTGCTTCTCCACAGCACTTTACACCTCACCACACAAAGTTATTTATGTATACCAGCGCCAAATGCAAAATGCAATTGAGACACAAGTTGTTTCGCACTAAACACAATCCGATGCACGTTTAAACTTTCGATGATCTTCCCGCATGAACATTTTGACTTGCACCAAAGCACTGTGACGTTTGTTTTATTATTTATTATTATTATTATTATTATTATTATTATTATTATTATTATTATTATTATTATTATTATTATTATTGTTATTATTATTATTATTATTATTATTATTATTATTATTAAAATACGTGATAATCCTATTGGGATAGGCATATGACACTAAATCTCAAACTGGAGTTAAATATTGATATATATAGGTACCTTATACTTGTTCAGATACGCGCTTGTAGGTAAATCAAGTTGGGATTTAACGTCACGTGCTCATCCCGATGAGGTGATAGAGTCGAGCGAAAATTTCAATGTTGATGCTAAATTTTTTATTAATTTAATTATAAATAGTTATAAAAAATATGTTTCTCTTCCGACACTCTGGTTGCAATAATGAATAGTGTTACAGTAGGGTACTAGTTGTGGTAATTGGTACGAAATTGGTCACACCTCGAATAGCATAGGAATAGCACTACACAAGATGAATTTTCTGCATAACAATACGACTATACTAGTAACGCTACTAATAAGCACTGCCACTACTGCTATCACTAATCACTACTCTACACACAATGAATTTCCTGCATAACAATACGACTATACTAGTAACGCTACTAATAAGCACTGCCACCACTGCTATCACTAATCACTACTCTACACACAATGAATTTCGTGCATAACAATACGACTATACTAGTAACGCTACTAATAAGCACTGCCACCACTGCTATCACTAATCACTACTCTACACACAATGAATTTCGTGCATAACAATACGACTATACTAGTAACGCTACTAATAAGCACTGCCACCACTGCTATCACTAATCACTACTCTGCACACAATGAATTTCCTGCATAACAATACGACTATACTAGTAACGCTACTAATAAGCACTGCCACTACTGCTATCACTACTGCACACAAGATGCCGTAATATAAATTCAAAATATAAGAATAGCACTGTAACCCTAATATACACACTTGGAGCTTGAAATTTTCTTCGTTTCGAGCAATTACATTGTTAAAAAAAACATTACAGATCTGTATTACTAGAGAGAGCTATGCTATACCACATTTTTTTTTTTTATACACACTTTGTATCATATCTCTATTTGATAACTTTTATGCGTGTTGTCATCAAATATGATACGCATCATGTCAACAAATTCTTTTTTATCAATCACACCGTCCCCATTTGAATCAGCCTCCTTTATAATTCGATCTAATTCATGGTCTTCAATACCAGAATCGTGTGTTATTTGTTTCCGGATTTCATCTGCTTCCAATTCGCCACTTTGATCATCGTCCCATATTTGAAACAGCATTTCCAATTCTTGCTTTTCATGGTATGACAATTCACGTTTATCATCGGATACAAAGCGTGGACTTGTTTGCATCAATATATAATCCTCAATGTCCTGCTGCTCCGTTTTATTGCATTTTTTAAACAACATGTGTATTAATTCACGTATATCAACTTCGCCATTTGCATCAATATCAATAGATTTAAACATCGATTCATAATGATCCTTTAGCGCACTACCTTCCTTTTCTAATTTTAAAAAATCGTCCACAACAACACGATCTTTGTCATGGGAATGCTTTGTTAACCGTTTCAACACATGACGCATGTTCTTCACATATTTTACACCGTAGACACCAAAGTGCAGTTTTTTTTTCAAACGAAGTCTTTTCAATCGTTGCTTTTCTTCCAACTCAGATTTTTGTTCTGGGGTTAATTGTGGATTTTTTGCAGCTTCTAATTCTTCACGCTTACGTTGCAATCGTTTCTTTCGCTTCATTTTCATTTTTTCTCGATGGTTGCGATGATGTCTTTTATGTTTGTGCAGTTTGCTGTATTCTTTTTTCTTTGCCATTGCAATGGATTCCTCATCTTCATGCAATTTTTTCATTGTATTGTCAAAGGATCCCATTAGCAATTCTAACTTTGACCCCGCTTCCTTTCTTCGTTGCATTTGTTCCGGCGTTTCGCACGATGGAAGTAAGCCATTTCGTTCAGCCAATAACTTAACTTTTTGTTTTACCATGTCTAATTTGGATAGTGTTACATTTGGTTTCTTGTCCTTCTTTCGTTTGCGCAATTTAGCTTCAAGCATCACCTCTCGCTTTTTTATTGCTAACAACTTTTTTGTTTTTTCCACACCTTTTAAATATCGTTTCTGTTTTAATTCAATTTGTGCTACAATGTGCCGATGTTTTGAGTATTGTTCCAATAACCAATCCGATGGTTTTAATAAATTTGGACCCCGCATTTTTTCAAGTTTTTCTTGCTCTAACACTTCTACTCTATGGCGCTCCCCATACAGCTTTGGATATAATAACTTTTGCTTATTTTTACCACCAATGTCCCAATTATTTTCATCATCTAACGTTAAACCACAGCCTGTTGAAAACATGTTCAATTTTTTTAATTCATCCAGCGGTGGCGGATCAGACAACAGTTCCATCATTGCTGCATCCTCAGCTTCTTCACTGCTACGCTTGGCCATTATTTTGGCCTTCCTTTCATCGATTTTTGCCTGTGCATCTTCCCTTGCTTGAATACGACCAATCTCTGCGTCTGATAAGTTCCACGTTTTTTCACCTTGCAATTGATTAACCAGGCGTTCTCGCTGCTCAGATCGCGTCAATTTTGCTTTTAAAATTTGAGAATCTTCGTCTTCCCCAGCTGCCGCCTCTTCATGCCGCCTACGCCTTTCTTCAATTTCACGCTTTTTTCTCTCCTCCTTATCCTCATCGGCTTGTTGTTCTTCCTCAAAAGTTTTTACTGCTTCAATCATTTCTTTTGCATATTCAATTTTTTCTAATTCTCTTGCGTTGCCATCAACAGGTGAAAGCCAAATTTTGTTACCACGCTGTGCCTTGTCTTGTTCCTCACCACGCGTTAAAATACCCCGAGCTTCCCCATTAAAATTAAATAATTTTACACAAAAATCATCCGCAGATGTTAGTATAATATTAGGGTCGGCACTTACACTTATTGAACGTATTCTTGTTTTATGCGCTTCGAACCTTCTCTTCAGCCGTATACTTGGCATGACCCGTGGTTTCGATTTATCGCTGTTTACTTCTTCTAAAAATCGCTGTGTATTGGATCGTTTTAATTTTGTAGGTTTTGAGACAGTGTGGGCGTGTTTTTTATTCTTTGTAGATGCTGTTGTCTTTGTTGGTGATGTTACTTGTATTGATGGCAATGAATATGTACGTTTTAATTGCCCCAACGCTGCCATCCGCCGCTTACTTTTTGAAGGCAATGTTGTTTCTTTTGCCTGCTGTTTAGATTCAGGCTGCTGCTGCTGTTGTTGTTGTTGTTGCTGTTGCTGTTTATCATTTGTTACCCGACCAGTTTTCCAACCACTCTTTGCAGCTTTTGGACTAGGAAAATAATTGCCTTTCAACGGTTGTAATTTGATAGGCGATATATTTGTATCTACAACAACTCCTTCGCCTGCATTTTGTTTTGATTCAGTCTCACCTTTGGCGTCCGTATGCTTTTTCTTTGATTTTTTCTTCATCCCATCACCATCCTTTTGGATAAGCCGCCGTGCATAATAATTATTTCTATTGATTGGAAGTTTATCAGGATCACACGATTCAATGCCAGCATCTTTTAGAAATCTACCCAAATCCAAAACAGTTACATTGCCACCTTCGTCGCCACAAATCAATGACAATTCACCTTCGTAAATTGTCTCATCCTCATTCTCACCGCCATCTACAATTTTTTTACCAGCATTTGGGTTGAAACATAATTCCATTGCAATTATTGGCCATATTGCTGTTTGATCAAATTTATCCTTCCATGTATTGGTAAACGTACCTATTAATTTATTGCCAAACAATGGACGGACGCCGTACACAGACACTTTTGCAGTAAAATCTGCCACCAATAAAATTGGGTATGGATCGACAAATTTCATGCACGTAATTTCAATCCCAGTATTCTGCAAAATAGCTTCACAGGTGATGAATTGAAAATCCCACAATTTAACGACACCTTGGGAATCGCCGGTGGCTATCAACGACAACGGGTGAGAGAACGCCGCAGCACTCATGTCGTTGTCATGCGCGTCTGTTACCGTTCTTAAAATTGGTATATCATCTTCACCAGGTTCCTCATCCAGTATTTGCAATTTTTTATCCCATGAGATAGATATGACACACCTGTCCTCCACGCTGTAAATCATATCAGATATCTGCTCTGAATGTGGCTCAACATCTTTCATCATTGCGCCATTTAAATAATTGAAACACTTGATGTTGCCTTTTACATCACCACATATAAATTTTCGTTTTCTATCATCTAGCACCATTTTGGATATTTCGTGCTCCATACATTCATGAAACTCGTGGATCAATTCAGCAGTGGCAGCATCCCATATCTTGACAGTTGTCCCGGTAGCACCAATAATGGTCATGGAGATATCGTTGTAAAATATTTTGCACACTGGTAATTCCTTTGGGCGTATGCGCACAGTGTCAAATACCAATAATTTCTGCGCAGCAAATATCAAGCGTTTATGTGGATGAAGGCTAACAGTCGCCGATGGTTTCCAATCTTTATTTGCTGGATGAATTGTCTGTAAGCATCGATCTTGCCCAGCGCCAAGGTCAGTAGTTAAATTCCAATATTTCATCCACCCTTGCTTATCTACCGTAACACCACGCCCATTTGTAAAATGGCAACGGCGTAATGGAAAACGGTGGCCATGCAAACGTATAATTGGTGCCGTATCCAATGCCTTCACATCCCATACAAGTGCATCGTAATCAAATCCACACGAGATCACTGTGCGGCCATCTTTACAATCTGCTAAG
>Ga0099797_101502_pt1 | contig 12168 bp, 5 predicted proteins | sample Uncmet_Sort48C_1_FD_89871 | JGI IMG/M metagenome (GOLD analysis project Ga0099797, IMG submission 89871) | Marine eukaryotic communities from CALCOFI LINE 67, Pacific Ocean - C012_Sort48C_1 | ecosystem: Environmental > Aquatic > Marine > Oceanic | place: Pacific Ocean: Monterey Bay | collected... | reverse complement strand
AAAAGAAAAAAAAAAAAAGAAGAAGAAAAAGAAAAAAAAAAAAAAAAAAAAGAAGAAGAAGAAGAAGAAGAAGAGAAGAAGCAAGAAGAAGAATAAGAGATATATTATATTATTATTTATGATAATAAGTTTATATAAAATATATCATAGACTTCACAAAGGCAAGACAGATGATATTAAAATATTTATGTTCTTAACAACGTCCATTAAGATTATGACGGCGATCGGAATCATCATCGTACAGGTTTAAGAGTTTCTTATAATAACCGGTATTATTTCATTCGTCCTTGTTTTCTTCCCTCCCTCTCTCCATCATCCGCATGTTCTCGAGTCTTTGTGTATTGGCAAAACGCTTCGTCCGCCCTAGTGCCGTTTCCAACCTTCTATCGAAGCGGAATGCTTCGTCGGCTGGCGAAGCGATTAAATTCACAATAATAGATGGCGACAAGGAAGAATTTGAGGTTTCGTTGAGCCCCGGCGAACATTTGCACGATGCGGCGATCGACGCTGGCGTCGACTTGGAGTGCGCGTGCGACGGGGAGGCCATGTGTAGTACGTGTCACTGTATTTTTACAGAGGACGTGTTCTCGGCCTTGCCCCCGATTTCAGAAGAGGAGGAAGACATGCTAGATTTAGCACTTGGCTTGCAGGACACGTCGAGGCTAGCGTGTCAGATCAAGTACCAGCCAGAACTTAACAATTGCATCATTACCCTCCCCGATGAAGTGGCAGACTACTACTGAGTTTTTTTAAGCACGGGCGGCCCGCGGTTTGTGCGAAGGGGAAGAGGAATGGTGAGGAGGAAACGTCGCGTTTTGGGGTGTGGGATTGTTTTTACGTAATTTAAAAGTCACGTTCACGCATTTTGCAGTAGATTTGTTCTTCATTTTTACCAAAAACTTGAATTACAAATAAAATAATAATAAGGAGAAACACTTTTTTTTATAATCTTTTTTTTCTTTCCTCCTTTTTCTCTTTTCCAGTTTAAAAAAAAATTACTCATCGAGACCGAAAAATTTCATTGGGATATTGTTTCTACAAATAATCAGCTTCCCGAATATTTTTGGTCGGGGCATCGAAACGACGGGCCACTCCTCCCGCCACCATCCGTTTGCACTAATCGTCATCTTCTTGCTCGGTCATGCGGTCTCCCCATGCTACGTTGCTCTCGTCGTTGTCATCGAATGCTTTAAAATTGTCCCTCGCCGAGCTTTGGGCCCCGGTTGCCTCCGCAAAGGCGTTGGCGCGAGAATTGTTTGCTACCGGCTTCGAACTACCGTTCGACCCGGGCGCACTAGTCCTACTTGCAGGAGGAGATTTTTTCTTTATAATATCGGCAAAAGTTGGACGCCCACCACTCCCGTTCGCGCTATTGTCCGCGCTCCCCCACCGCGAGCCACCACTGCTGGCCGGCGCGCCCTTTGCGCCATCGCTGTCTCCCACACTACCATCTAATTGCGAAGACGCCGACTTTTTTTTGTCTTCTTTCCTATCTTTGGCTTGGTCGGCGCTCGCCTTGGCGGCACTGCTGCTTCGGCTACGGCTGCTGCCGCTGTCTTCCTTGTCGCCCGCCGAATTCCTCTCCTGGAGCTCTTTTTCCTTTTGCACCCTGGCGCGCTCGCGTTCTTCGGTCAACTCTGGCCTCTCCCAACCCCTCCGTGGGGCCGGCACGCTCGGCCCGGCTGCCGGCGTCACCACGGACGAGCCCTCTCGCTGGCCCGCGCCCCTCGCCTCCTGGTTGCCGGAGCCGCTCCTCTCCCGGCCGCTCGCCCCTTGGGGCTTTCCACCCTTCGCCTTGCCCTTGGGCTCCTTGCCCCGGCCCTTCTTCGCCGCGTCCTTCCCGCCCTTCGCCTTCGCGGGGGCCGCCGCGGGCTTCACGGGGACGTTCGCCGTCTTGGCCACTGTCGCCGCCCACGAGAAGGTTTTGGTGTCGGCCGCCTTGGCGCCGGCCGCCGGGGCCGCCTCCTGCGCGGGTGGGGCCGCTGCCGTGGAAGCGTTCTGCTCCGCCGTGCTGACGGCCCCTTCGATGACGGCTTTCACCGTGGACGACGCGGCCTTCTTCGCGTTGCCCGCGTCCTCAACGTTGCTCTTGAGACGAGAGAACGCTTCCATCTTCGCGTCCTTCGCGTCTTGGGGCGGCGGGGAGCGGGTCGCGGACCCGTCCCCGCTCCCCCACGTCGGGTTCGCGGACGGCGCCTTGGTCGTGCGCCCGAGGGACGGAAAGTCCGACGCGCTGTTAAAATTGATCTTCGTGTTCTTCGATCCCCTTCGACCTTTTCCGTCCTTCCCACCAGAGTTCGACTTCGACTTGCCTTGGGAGTCCTGGGACTTCTTACTATCTTTGTTACCACCCTTCCGCTTCGAGCGCTTCCCACTACCGTCTTTCGAACTGTTCCCGGCCATGGCCCCGTCCCCTTTGTTGCCTCCCATGCCCGGGGCGCCTTGCATGTAAAATTGCCCGCCCCCGGCGCCATTCTGTTGGTTGTACCGCTGGCCGTTTCGCCCGCCGTTGCCATTGCCCTGGTTGCCCCCGCGGCGCCCGCCCGAGCCGTTGTTCGCCTGGTTCCGGCCGCCGCCGAACCGCTGGTTGGAGCCCCCGGCGCCCCCGTAGTTGTTGTAGTTGCCGTTGTTTCCTGAGCCCCCACGGTTACCGCGCTGGCCGCCGCCCATGTTCTTTCCCTTGCCCCCCTGGTAGCTCATCTGGGGTCGGTACATTTGAGGCGGCGCATTCATGTACGCCCCGCCGTTCATGTACGGCATCCCGTTGTTCATGTACTGCGGCGGGCCGGGCATGGGCATCCCGTTCATGTACCCGTACAGGGGCGGCATGCCGCCGCCCTGCATCGGGGCGAACATGGCGGGCATGTTGACCTGCTGCGGGCGGTAGTGGTTCGAGTTCGGCGCGTTGCCGCCGGCCGACGCGGCCCCGGGCCCGGCGTGGCCCTTGTCCGACAGGGATGACTGGCCCTGGGACGACGAGCCCTTGGGGGTCACGGAGCGCAGCAGGCTCTCGGTCTTGAGCCCCCCGCGGACGGGCTTCCCTTTGAACTCTTTCCCGAGCAGCCCGAGGAGCGCCGTCTTGGCGGCCTCCTCGTTCTCCAAGCGAACGAACCACACGTCGTTGACGTCGCTGCGGACGCTGACCGCGGTCGCGCCAACCTCGGCGAACAGGGCCTTGATGTCGTCCGCCGGAATGTCGGACGCGATGTCCCGCAGGATGATGGTGTTCCGCTCGAGGGAAAAGTTCGGCTTGACCAGGTAGTTGTCGCCGGACACGGTCAGCGAGACCAGCTCACTCTGCTTGATCGCCTTGACCACCACGGTCACGTCCTTCGTCAGGCTTGCGATCTTTGGGAAGTTGTGGATCGTGTTCACCGGCACATTCAGCAGGTTGTCCATCTGGGACACCAAGTACCCGTCGTTCTGCAGGTTCTCCCGCGAGAGGTAGAACTCCACCTGCTTCTGCACGGCGGCCTCCAACGCTGCGCCCGTCAGCTTTGGCCCGGCCTTGTCGGCGGTCGCTTCGCTCCCGCCCGTTTCGCTGAGGCTCAGCTGTGCAGTAGAACTGGGTGCAACACTCATCGTTAAACAAAGAAAACTCTCGAACAAACAGCAGTCTGTCAAAATATAGAATTCAAGAAGAAGAAGAAAAAAACGTGTGCAACCGGACTGACAAACTATGCAACAACCTCTTCAGCACGCGATGACTTTTGGTTGGTGGTGACGTACGTATATATATTGGTTCTGCCTTCTTACTTTTCGCTGGTAAACAAAAATAAAAATGCAATCTTTCGTCTTATATATAAACAAATGAATATTATATATAGTTCTGGACAATAATCTTCCTCCGTGTTATAAACCTTCTCTTTTCCCGTCTGCGTTACATATACACTCTTCCTTTGTTCCCACTCACTTGATGGTTTACTTTCCTCGTTCACCACCGAACCTGTTAGTTGTTTTTAATTTATTTCTATTATTTCTTTCTCGCAACAAAAAATTAAATTATCTACCTACGTCATTTTACTAAATAAGGTATTGTATATTTTATAATATATACTAATGATAAGTAAATACAATACTTATATAATAATAATATGTATTTAAACTTTCCTTAATACATTTCGCTATTCCAGAATTAAAGCATTTCTTTTCTTTTATCTTTTTTTGTGTTGTTGTTGCAACTCTTCATTTAAAACCCATAGTATTTCCCTTCTAAATAAAAATTGTTTGTGGTATGAAATGTGGCTATGGATGGAATTCATTCAATCACTTTTTTCTATTATTTCTTTTATTTTGTACTTCGCTTATACTCTTTAGACTACGATACATAAGGTACACTCTTTAAGCTGAAAGTAATTAAATAATACACACCATCCACCCATTTTAAGAACATTTAATAGAATAGGAATAGCGTTACTTCATTTAAATACCCTTTTCACCTATTATTTATTTATTTGCTTTTTGCCTTGCTTTTGCCTTGCTTTTGCCTTGCTTTTGCCTTGCTTTTGCCTTGCTTTTGCCTTGCTTTTGCCGGTATTTAATTAAAAAGAGAACCAACCTTTTAAACCCTTTTCTTTTCTTTAAATTAAAACCAAACCACCTTCCTTCCTCCTCTCTCTCCTTCTTTCTCTCCTTCTCTCTTTCTTACTCTCTTTGCTTTCTTATACTCTCTCCTTATACTCTCCTCTTCTTGATTTTGAGAGACGGACTTATCTTATTTCGTTTAGTCAGAATGGACTTTTAAGTAAGTATTTAAATGCCTCCGATACTGTGTTCCTGTATGGAACCAACCTGTGACCCACTTCTTTCTTTCTATTTTTTTAATTTTAATTCTTTCTTTCGCGCAAGCCAAGCCAAGCCGCCCTTCAATCAATCAGCCCACCCTATCATAATGGTAATTTGTGCCCTCGCTATCTATGTTATTTATAAAAAGAACATCAAAATACTAAAACAATTGAGAATAAGAATCAACATATTATATACTATTATTACCTTTACGATAATCCATTAATATTCAATAATAAGGGTTTGTTCTTGATACTTGCTTTGGTTCGACAACCATTCATTCATTTAAATTATTTCTTCAAAAAAGAAAGAAAGAAAGAAAGAAAGAAAGAAGGCCTCGGAAGAGTCGGAAGGAGTAGAAATATAAATAATGTTAGAATAAGGGTATTATAATTAACCCTAATGGTAACATTATTATCAATACCCTATTCATAACACATTTATGAAGAAACGACAAGTCCGAATTTTAAATGTACATCGGGTTATAATATTACCATCGATTATTGTTGAAAATGTCCGTTGTTGATTTTTTTTTTAATTATTCGATAATTTATTTCGTCGGTCGGTCGGGACAACAACAAAATAAGTTATCATTAAGGATATCTATATATATATGATAATATATGCTATGTGTATGTAAATAGAGGTATATTTTATCCCTTTTTTTTCTTCTATTTAGTTATAATTATATATGAATAAATAATTTCATCTAAATCCCTTTAGACATATAGCCTTATCATTCCAAATGGTCTTACATCGTTATTCCTATAGACACGTATCCTTAATGGTGGTTTATTTTGTCTCTCTCCAGCCAAATTATAATTTCGGAAGAAGAAGAAAGAAGAAGAAGAAGGAGGTCACCACTACTTAATTTATTATTTAATATATTTTTACAATAGGAGGATGAAACTTCCACCCGTTGTACTTATAATTAAATGATGTAATGTATTTTCCTATCAATACAAAATAGTAGTAGAAGAAAAAGAAAGAAAGAAGATGATGAAAGAAGAAGAAGAAGAAAAAAATATCGATCATCTTTTTTTTTCCTATTGCCCATCCCCATGCGTGAGCAATTACTATAGTAAATATATTGATTATGTTTGAAGCAACAGAAAGTGTGTTTAAACTTCCGATCGACCTGACGCAACGGTACAATCGGCAACGTCAACAACGCACAGCGAACAATACCAACTAAATTTAGAAACCATGACGACTCGTATGTTGGACAACTGGGCCAAGCGGTCTGCGAACGCGGCGGCGAGGCGGAAATCTGGGTCTGCCGAGCTGGAACGGAAGAAACGCAAACAACAAGCCTTGGAGAGGAAACGTCTCGCCCAACGAAAGCAGGTGGTCAAGGTCAGAAGGGGGCAATGCCACCAGAACAGCAACAATTCTGAACTGCAGGCCTTTCTGAAACGGGTCAATATAAGCAACAAGCACAAGCTTGGAAAGTCGGGCAAACTGAAACGGGTGAACCGTCACCCTGACCCGCGCAACAAGCAAGACAGGCAGGAGGCGCGCGAACGGTACAACAAACTGCTCGAACAAAACGTCGAAGGGTCGAATGCACCGTCCCAAACCCGTTCGCGCCAACAGGCCACCCCGACGGCCATCTTAACCGGGAAAGAGGCGCCCGAGTCGAATTTTTACGTGAAGCGAAAGGAGGGCTCAAAAACGAACGAGTGGGCAATGCTTGGAATTTACCAAGCCGAGAAGAGTGGCGTGGACGCAACGTCGAAGGAACGAAAGCGCCGTGTGGAGGCACAAAAGGTGGAAGCATACCTAAAGAGGCAAGAGCAGAGCAAGTACGTGGAGATGAAGAAAGAGCAAGAGGACAAAGCCTACTGGCTAAAGTACGAAAGAGCGCAAAAGAAGAACTGGTTGAAAGAGCAAAAGCTGGTGAAACAGAACAATTTAGAAAAGCATAGAGTTATTCAGGTGGAGAGAAACAAGCAATTAGAGCACCAGAAGCGGCGGTTGCAGGCGGAACGGGCCCGTCGCCACAAGGAAGAAATGCAGATCGTGAACCGACAAAAGCGAGAGGTGGAACGAGAAAAGCTAGAAAAGATGAAAGTCATAAAGCAGAAAGAAAAAGAGCTGGAAGTCATCAAAAATGAAAACGCCCTCATACAAATTCAACGCGAAAAGCAAAAGCAAGAGATGTGGGCGGAGGAGGCACGGATCGACGCCCAGTGGACAGAGATCCTGGACAAACAAGAGCGGGCCAGGGAGAAGCGGTTGCAGGACCTTTATGACCGACAGCACAAACTGGTGGCCATCGGGCAACAGACCCAGAATAACGTCGCGGCAGACCTGGCGAAGGAAGCCGCCCGTATCAAGCGGCACCAAGACGCGCAGATCCGGCGAGAAAACGAGAAAGCGCTCCAGAAGGAGCAGATGGCAAAGCAGCGGAAGATCGAGATGATGAAGTCCATCGATGGCGCCGTGGCCCGAAAGCGACAGGAAGAAGAGACACAGCGCCGCAAAGACTTGGAGTTTGGCATAAAAATGAACAAAATCGCAAAGGAGAAGCTAGACGCGCAAGACGCCAAGTTCAGCCTGCGGCTGAAAGCAAAGGAGGACTACCGGCGGGATTTAGTGCGCCAAATTGCTGGCGACAATGCAAGAAAGGCGGAGGCGAGGGCCGCCATGGACGTCATTGAAAGGCAGATCAACACCTCCCTGATCAGAACTGTCAAGGACAAGTTCGAAAGGGAAAACAGATGGATGAAAATGCCAAAGAGTAACGCAAACATTAAACTGTCCCAAATTCCTTTGTGATTGCAATTACCTCTTGCCTTTAAAAACACACTTTAGATGAAGAAGTACAACTCGTGTAATGAAATTGTTTGTAGTATAGTATTATTATATCAATTCAAGTACTGCTATATGTATAAAGAAAATAAGTAAATACTACCAAGGGTACCATAAGAAAACGAGGACAGAGGAGGAGTAATAACAAATTAGATTCTTTTCTTTTTTTATCCTATCTATTATCACTATTCTTTAGTAGCCCATAAAGTACAAAATCTCCCTCACACCTATAAATAAGAAGACCAGGAAAGAGGAGGAGCGGCGAGTGAGTGAGGAGTGAGGAGAGACGAAACAATTTTTTTTGTCGTTATTTTTTTATCAGTATTAACATAAGAATAGCATTATTTATTCCTTCTTCTATCTGATAAAAAATAGACGACAGCATTGTTGAAGAAGACTAGCATCATTATTATTTATATTAATTTAATGAAAAAAACCAACAATTATTAACAGAAATACAGTAACACAGCGTCAAGAAGAAGAAAAAATAATAATAATAATAAAATAATAATGATGGGCAAAAAAAATAATTATTATATTATTAATTATATATTTATTATTATATATACAAATACCAAGGTAATAAAGAGAAGAAGTAAATTCAACAATCAACGAAGAACCCCCACACACCCAAAGCAACAATTCACTTTTCCTTGTTATTAATTATTGATGGGGAAACAAAATGCCCCCACATTGCAACGGTTTCAAATACGTTAGAGGAAGAGACATGTATACATAGATTGACTGAGAACGATATCGTTATTAAACAAAACTGAAGTATTTGTAGCAATATATCAAAAATTACTTAGATCGGTGTATCTGTACGTTCGTGAGTGAGTCTTCATTCGGAGTGTGTACTTGTGGGGGCTTCACTTAGTCTGAGCGCGATACGGTTTTGGGGTTGAACGAAGTTTACTTTTACACGCCAAGGCATTTCAAACCTCAGTATTCGATCGATAACACAATGATGGAAACCAACAGTTGGGCCAATTTGAGCGCGCACACCGTTGACAATTTGACCCCAGGGAAGAAGGCGGCGTTGAAGCCTCTTTCGGCGAACTCTTCGGCGTCCAAACACAACATTGACCAGCAGATTACCTTTAAACGAAAACAAATAGTACAAAACGGCGACAAGAAGACACCCTTCCGCGAGACCCCGCGCAAGAAACATAGCAAATCAGCGCGCAAGAAACCCTCTGCTCTGAAATCTTTGACGAAAGCCAGAACGAAAATAAAACAGCGTCGGGCATCAAAACATACCCCAAAGAAACCATCCTTTGAAATATACGAAGACAGGCCTGCAGTCCCGGAGTGCCCACCGTCCCCTGGGCCCCCGCCTCCCCCGCCACAGCAACGAGGGAAGGAGGCTACGCATGCAAAAAATCCGTTTGAAACGGTCAATAGAGAGCAAAGGCCCCAGAACTTTCCGATAACACCGGGGTTTGGGCCCCCTGCCCAACAAAAGAATAGTACACGTAAACAGCCTGTGACGTTCAACTTTACGTCCCCCGCCCGGGCGAATTCGAGCGCCCGTCGAAGTACTCACCGGTCAGAGAAAAAGCGTGCTCGAGTAGAGCATTACAACGTGATAAATACTGACTCTCGCGAGGGATTGGCGAGGCAAGAAAACGTTGAATCTGCGTTTCAAAAGATCGGACGGCGGGCTCACCACCAACACTTGAAACAAGCGTTTTCGATGTTGCTTCGAAACGCGTTCTCGAAGACTCGCAAGGATAGAAGAAATCACGACCTCATGCAACGCGTGCAGAGCACACTGGCGGAGTCCCAGTCTACTGCGCAAAGGATCGTTCAGAACAACGTTTTGATGCTGCAAGAAAAAATAAAATCCATGTCAAGCCGTCTAGAAGAAGAAACGAGTAAACATTCGCGGGCCCGGCCGAGGGAGCAAGAGCCAATGCCGGAAGAAGAAGTAGAGTTCCATTACCCTTCCATGAAGTATGAAGCGCCGATGCACGTGTCAACGGGAAAGGAGGCATGTGCAAACAGCAGGCCAACGAACCCCGGGCGCTCCCATGCGGCAGCGGAGAGTCGCCCTACAGCAGAGAGTCGACAGTCTTCGAAATATTATAACGCCCTAGACGTTTTCGAAAGCGTCATGGACAATAAAGAATTCGTTAGCGAAGAGGACCAGAACTTAGTGATGGAAAACCTGAAGTCTGTCTTGAATGCCACGGGCCTCAACAGCGTGGAGAAAACAAGAAGGCCAAACACTCCCTTGTGCGGGTTTGACCTGCCGGAGGACAAGGAGATCCTGTTGGAAGCGATGAACGTTGCATCTATTCGCTCAAAAATTTTGAAGCAAAGCTCGGAGAGTAAGATTATTCGCTGGAAGTTCAGGTATTCAAAGCCGAACAGCAAGAGCACCGAAGAGGACACCACCAACCCGACCATGTCGACAGCTGTTGTGATTCAAAACGAGCCGTCCAAGAAGTAAGGCCCAAACGATTGTGCACGTGTAACACTGTTTTTCGTAAAATATAATTATTTACGAGAGTACGCTTTAATACTTTTGACGAAACGTGGGTGCGGCTGTGTTTTCAGTTTTAATCTGCAATATCAAATCGGATAATGAATGGAGCACACAAGAGTATATTTGATTAAATTTTACTAAAAGGAATAAATAGCAGCCAATAGTTTTTGTTTTTAATCTATCTTATTTGTTTTCCATAATGAAAATTTATTTGTTACACTCGCCGTCGTCCTTTGGGGAGAACGGGAATCGGAACGGCCGCTGCCCCACATTTATTCTAACCATTTCGTCTTTTTCCAAAGAAAGCGCAGGGTAAACCCCGGGCTTCAGCTTGTCCACAGGAACTTGCATGGACCCCAAAAGGCTTCCGTTTAAGAAAAACTTTAACGATCCCTCCTTTGCATTAATGAAACAGCCAACAATGTCGTTTTCTTTCCAGCATGATTCTGAATTACCAAATGGTGACGTTTCTCCGGAATGCCACAGCTTTTTGCGTTTGCCATCATACCCCCACGAATTCGCGTCATCTCCCACCCCGTCCCCATTCGCATCGTCCCCTACGAATAACGTAGTCGCCCATCCGATTTGCATAATGCCGTTCGAAACCAGCTCTACTTCGTAAAACTTACAACCGTCGTCCACACTAGCCCACAGCACCCCCGCCGTTCCGTAATTCCTGCCCCCCTGGCCCTCCCCCGTTCCCCCAAGTGCCAGCTCGCCGCGCAGGCATGAAACAATGACCTTTCCCGCCGTTCCAACAGCGCCAGCTGGCTCTGCAGTCCCTGCAGATTCCCCTGACGCAATGGCCCCTTCCGTGCGTTTCTTCTTCTTTCGCTTCTTACGACGAAACCCGGCAAGGACGGCAGATGCCACGTCGTTGGCCCCAGCTTCTGAGAAACTTCCAGCGGAGGGCCCCAGAACGGCACTACTTGAACCCCCAACGCGAGATTGGATGCCTGACCCGCTTCCCGCCTTCCCACCTTCCCTTCGGTCGCCTTTGTTCATGGGCCTCTTTCGTTTTTGACTCGACGATCCAAACATACCAGACCACTTTGGGACCTCCCCATGCCATCCCTCGATACCAGACGATGCCCCCGCTTCAAACTCCTGAAACGCCTGCTTCGCCGCCGACCCGAAGCCTTTGCTTTTCTTCTTGTTGTTTCCGTCTTGGGTTTTGTTCTGGTCGCGCTTTAACTTGTTCCATTTTTGCAGGTTCTTTTCGTCGTTGACGTGCCTCAGCCTCCGCCCGTTTAAGTCCCTGCACGATCCAAAATTGGTAACCTTCTTGCCCGTGCGCTTGCGTCCCTCTTGCTTTAGCAAGGCCCCAAACCCACCTTTGCCGCCTATCAGTCCACCCCTTAAGTAGCACCGAATGTCCAAGTGCGTGGACTCCGACTGCTGCTGCTTCAGCAGGTCCACTGTTAGGGGGCTAAGCCCGACGCAAAAGCGGACAGACTTCGCCGGAAGACCCATGGCTGTTGGAAAAGCGGACCTCAAACGACCGGCCAAGTAAGCGTGCAGGGCGCCATCATTCTCGTAAATACCAGACGCCGTGCCAGGCAATCCGAAGGCCTGGGCCTCCTTGCCACAATAATGCAAGTGAGCTTGAAACTCCATTGAATGAGAGAGGAGATGGAAAGATAGATAAAAAGGTAGGAACCGATTTTGTCCTTGTGGCGTATTATGGCTATCCTGCGTAATAATACAGTGAAAATAAATTATTATGATTTTCTTTCATTCTTTCCACTGTCGTTGGTTTCCCTGTTTCACTTTTCTTTTCCCCAACCGGACGGACCACCATCCAATCCAATCCAACCCAAAAAAAAAACATCTTCCTTCCTTCCTCCTCCTTTCCTCCTCTTCTATTTTTATTATTATACCTACTACTAGCTACTACTACCAGCAGTATTATTATGTATATAAATAATAATAAAATGTATAAAATATTGATGACCTCATCATTCTATTGTACTGCTATATTATAATATAACACATCACCACCATTGAGTTTGTTTGAGAAAAAAAGAAGAAAGAAAAAAAGAAGAAAGAAAAAAAGAAGAAAGAAAAAAAGAAAGAAA
>Ga0099797_101500_pt1 | contig 12178 bp, 7 predicted proteins | sample Uncmet_Sort48C_1_FD_89871 | JGI IMG/M metagenome (GOLD analysis project Ga0099797, IMG submission 89871) | Marine eukaryotic communities from CALCOFI LINE 67, Pacific Ocean - C012_Sort48C_1 | ecosystem: Environmental > Aquatic > Marine > Oceanic | place: Pacific Ocean: Monterey Bay | collected... | reverse complement strand
TCTTGGAGGAAGAGGGGCATTGGCAGGATGTCTTGCTTGACACAGGGGCGGCCCTCACGATGTTCCCGGAAAGCGCACTCAAACGCACCATAGCTAAATGGGGCACCAAGGATTGGGGGGTAAGCATGATTGATGCCTTGGGTAGAGCTATCCCCGGACCCACTCGTGCTAGCTTGATTAAGTTCAGGTTCAGACAAGGGGGGCCCATACATGAAACTCCAACTATCGTGAGCAACGCCCCTAATGCCCTATCGATCTTGGGTATGAACTTCTGGGGTAAAGCCAAGGCTGTGATCGACTTTGACCAAAGGCTTGTAAGGGTGGGAAGCGAGGTAGTACCATTGACCCCTCCCTTGGACTCCACCATGGCGGCCATCAAAGTGAGTAAGAGCAACCCTTGGACCATCCGTCCCCTGGCTCCCGTGCAGTTATTCCCAGGGGGGTCAGCTACTGTAGCCTGTGAAATAACAGGGGACACCAGGGATCTCTCTGCAGCTCACCTGCTTATGGCCGAACAGAATGGAATAGGATTTGACCCCACTGTAGAGTGTGCGAAAGCCTGGCGGTACTTGGCCCCCACCTTGACGAGAGCCCATCGGACCCCTCACGGGAGGATAAGGACAGCCATGCGCCTCACTAATCCATCGACCGAAGTGAGGGTGGTGAGGACAGGGCAAGCGATTGGGACTGCCTCATTAGTGGACCTGGAAGGGGAAGGTGATGTGCGCCACCTGTCTGACTTTACTATAGCTAACGAGGTCTTGGTAAACATGGGGGCACAGGTGCGCAAGCATTTGGAGGATAGGCCCACAGATGCCCACGGTAACCCCACAGCCTTTGACAAAGCAGACCCCCGTAGTGGCCTCACAGGAAGGGAAAGATGCGAGAGGGTGGCGAGTGATGACCCCGGGTTCATGAGTTGGAGAGCCAAGACTGAGTCCCTACTGAGGATTGGAAAGGGGGTCACTGAAGAGGAAAGGGAACTCCTGGTAAAGCTGTTGTTTGTGCATAGGGACATACTAAATGTTGGCAGGGTATGTCCCAGGCCCATCAAAGGGGTAAAGCACAGGATAGTGTTAAGGGAGGGTAAGACTGAACCCAAGAAAGAGAGGCTGTACCGGGTCAACCCTGTGAAGTTGAAGGCGGAAGTAGAGGAAACAGAAAAATTGTTAACCCATGGGTTGGTTGAGCCATCAGATTCGCCCTGGTCCTCGAATATTGTCATGGTGAAGAAGAAAGATAACCCTGATGGAAGCTCAGGGGGGTTCAGGTACTGTGTGAATTATGCGACAACCATCAATCCCGCAACCGTCCCCGATGCCTACCCCCAACCCCGTATTGATGAAACCTTGGACTCTTTGAGTGGGGCGGCGGTTTTCAGTTCAGTAGACTGCTTGTCTGGCTATTGGGGTTGTGAAATGGATGAAGAGAGTAAGCAGTACACAGCGTTTGGGACACACACACATGGATTGTTGCAGTGGAAACGAATGCCAATGGGCATGCTCAATAGCTCCGCCACATTCGAAAGGATGATTGAAATCGTGTTGGGTCCACTGCTGTATGACATCTGCCTCGCTTATATCGATGACCTGATTTGCTACTCTAGTAGTCGTAAATGCCACATAGATGATCTGTCTCGCATCCTTGAGAAATTAGAGTTAGCAGGGATCACATTGAAATTGGTCAAGTGCGAATGGTACACCACCGAGATGCCCTGTCTCGGTCATACAGTCGTGGCAGGGAAGGGGGTGAGTGTGGATAAGAGCAAAGTGCAAGCCCTGGTTGCCCTGAAAGTGCCAAAAGACAGTGGAGAGTTAGCTTCGTTCCTAGGGGCCGTCGTTTTCTATGCCAGGTTCATACCAGATTTCGCAGTGATTGCCCAACCATTGAGAGAACTGAGAAGAAAATGGAAAGGTAGCACAGCAGCCATCAGAGGTACACATCATTGGACCAGCAAGCACCAGAAGTCTTACAATGCCTTGAAAGCCGCCCTTAGCATGGCGCCAGTGTTAGCCTTTCCCGACTTCACACGTCCATGGATCTTACTAACCGACGCAAGTTATGGGCAGATCGCATGTTGTCTAGCCCAGTTAGACAAGGAGGGGATCGAAAGACCCATAGCATATGCGTCGCGTGAACTCACCAAGACGGAGAAAAAGTATGGTATCACAGATAAGGAAGCCCTGGCTGTAGTATTTGCCACCAAGAAGTTCCGAGTGTACATTGATTCAGGTCCCACAGTAGTATGCACTGACCATAGCGCCCTCAAGAGTCTCCGCACCAAATCAGTATTCCCCACTGATAGGTTAGCAAGGTATGCCCTCGAATTGTCTGATTACGACCTCCATATTGTGCATAGACCTGGTCGAGTCCTTCATGTCCCCGACATGCTGTCAAGAATCGAAGTTGAGAGTGACCCTAGTAAAGTTGAAAAGATGTTTAACGATGTGTCTGCGGCCCATATTGATGCTGTCTTTCGAAGGTCTAAACTGACGACGTGTGTCGACCCCATCGTAGATTTCGAGTCGATAGTAACCAACCCGTCAGTCGCTTTGGATGACTCCCCATTCGTTGACCCAGTCACTGGGGAAGGTTCACAGTACGCAGAAGGCCACATGGCAAGGAAGCTTCAGTTGTTGTTCAGAGGTAGCCAAGTTGTAGATGGTGATGGAGGATCAGTAGTGGACAAGGTAAACCAAATCACCCAAGACTTGCTTGACCAAGAGTACTCCCCTGTGGCTCGGGCCGCTGTAGGTTCAGGTGAAGACAGTGAAAGTGAGATCCGCCCAGTGGAAACATTGACCCGCATTATTGGGGGCCTTAGCCTAGGGAAGGGCCACTCTCGCAAAGCCTCCAATAGGTCCACTCGTAGACAGAACCGACAGAGAACGAGGCAGTTGCGTCGCAATAAGGATTGGAGGGAGTTGGCCTTTCCTCTGGCGGCTTCACCCCACTCACCCCTTGCCCCTTTGAGTAAAGAGGACTTAATGAAGGCGCAATGGGAGGACCCTAAGTGGTCCTCCCTCCTCCGATACATCGCTTCCGGAACGCTCCCCGACGATCGCGATAACAGGGAATGGGTTAGGTTTAGACGCGATGGTTTTGTGGTGAATGAAGGGGTGCTGTGCCGTCTATGGCGAAGGACAGGAGGCCCAAGGCATCAACCCTCAGTGGTAGAGCAAATTGTAGTCCCTGAATCCCTTAGGCAAAGGGTGCTAATTGGATGCCACAGTGCCTTAGATGCAGGGCACCGGGGTAGGTTGCAAACTTACCAAAAGGTTCAGGAGAGGTACTACTGGGAGTCCTGTTATAGCGATGTCATCGAATTCGTGAGAGCTTGTGGGGTGTGCCAGATGAATGGGCCCAAGCCCTCTAAGGTCCCGTTGGAAGGTCACCTTAGGTCTGATGTCCCGGGAAGTCGCTATGCGCTCGATGTGTTACATGTCAACCGCCATGCGTGGGGGTCTAAGAAAGGGGCCCTCAAGGAATACCAATACATACTCACGTGTGTAGATGTATGTAGTCGGTGGGCCATCGCTGTTCCCCTAGAATCGATCACATCTGAGTCTATTCTGAGGGCCCTAGTCTGGCATGTTGTTAGCTTGTACGGGCTACCGGACGAATGGATAGTTGATGGAGGCTCAGAATTTAAGGGTGACTTTGACCAGGCCTTTAAGTTAATGGGTAAGAAGATTCATAGGTCAGTTGCCTATCACCATGAAGGGAATGGGGCCGTTGAGAGGTTTAATAGAACACTGTGTGACATCATTTCCAAAATGGTAGGTGAAGAGGCTAAGCTGACTCTGAAACCTTGGGTAGACCTCCTTCCTTGGGCAATCTTGGCATACAATAGCTCAGTGCATAAGGCCTTGTCTTCCCATAGTGAAGGGCTCACTCCGGCCCACCTCTTCTGTGGTAGACGCCTTGATTTAGCCATCGACGCAGTGAAACTCACCTCACCCTGGGAGGGTAAGCCATTGTCCCAGGTAGCTATCGAAGTCAATGAAGGGGTTGTAAGGGCCTTGCAATGGATGAAAGATAGTCGAGACGAGTATGAGAGGTCCATGAAAGCGGATGTCCTTATGAGGAGAGGCATGAAAACCAGGGTATTCAAAAAGGGTGACTTGGTTAAGGTTCACAAAAAGCTAGGCCCACGTAAGGTGGCTAAGTTGAGTCGCACCAAGGATGGCCCCTATGTCATTGTTGAGGAACCTACCCCTGAGTCCCCATCTGTCTATGGAGTGAGTGTTGTTGGAGGCACTGGGGTAGTCACCAAGGTGCATGCTGATTCTTTGCAGCCCTACTTTGACATCGTTGGAAGGGAACCTGAAGCCACTCCCCCAGAGGTCCCCGACGAAGGGGAAGAGTCAGACAGTGACGATGAGCAGTGGGACCCTCTCCAAGATTTTAGCATTGAGTCTATTGTTGGGGAGAAGGGGTCTATTGCTAAGGGGACTAAGGCCTACCATTGCATGTACACTGGCTTCTCAGACCCCTATTGGACCAAACTTGAGGACATGTACGGGTGTGAAAAGTTGATCAGGCAATGGAATAGGAAGGGTGAGAGGGATACCCAGCCAGCCAGGGCCCCACGTCGTCGGTCTCCGAAAGGTCCTCCAAAAGCTCCTACTCGTCGTTCCGAGAGAGTCTTAGCGCAGTCGTCTTCCCCTCTGTGTCGTTCCGACCGCCTAATTCAGGATCTGATGGCTCTTGATGAGATTGGAGGGATCGCATCCCTTTTGAAGGAGGGTGGGTATGAACTTAACGATCTCGTGCATGTGCATTGCTATCCCCCATGTGAGACTTATTCGAATACCGATGCGACCAACCAATATCGTGACCCCCCATGCAACTATCGGGATAGAGCCACTGGGGAGCCAACCGAACGTGAGGGTATCCATCGAGAAAAGGCACGTGCGCATGACATGCTCGTCCAGCACTTGATCGGTCTTCTTTCCCATGCTAAGGAAGAGGGTGGGAAGTTCACTTTTAGCATCGAGAATCCTCGGGGTATGTTAAGAGAGCGCCCTTTTATGGATTGTAAGGAGTGGCCCGTGGAGTTAACGGGAAGGAGAGTGACTGTGGACTACTGTGCATACGGGGCGCCTTATAAGAAGCCAACAGACATTTGGACTGACTTGTTAGGGTGGGTCCCTCGTGGGTCTACAGGCGATGGGAGATGCCATAATGAATGTGGTCAAGGAGGGTGGGGTCTCGAGGTTGATGGTAGGAGGTCGTTTTACCATCACAAAGTCCTTGCTCAACAACCTATCGATGGTATCCAAGGGGCAGGGGCTAAACAGTTTATTAACCATATTCCCCTTTCCTTATGCAATGAATTGTTGCAGGTGGTAGACCACCCTCATGGCAAGAAGGGGGTGGTCTTGGATCTTTGTTGCGGATGGGGGAGCATGGAAGAACCAGTGCTGGCGTCGGATCTGAGTTATCTGGGAGTCGATCTCCGGAACTGTGTGCCATAGCTAGCTTTACTGTTGGAAATTTAAAAGTATGAATCAAGATTCACACTTTGTTTTGTGAGGGGTTGTTGGTAAAGCTAGGAGTAAGTTGGTCATTTCCCACCAAGATGGGTCGTGACCACCGTTTAGTCTCGTGCCAGTACTTGTTTGGCAGTTTGTCGTTCGTGTGAATTACCAAGGTGAACTGGGCTAGCTCGTGCCTGCTGTTGCTCCTGCCTGCCTGCCTGTTTTGGTTTAATTCCCCAGCCACCTGCACGCCAAGAATAGCCCGAACTCCGGTAAATCAACAATGAGTTGTCTGGGCATGATGGTAATCTTGGGCTCTACGATAGCTAATATGACTACGCTGGACACGATGGTTATACTCGCTGAGTCGTGTAATGCTTTTAACCTTCCAAAAGACGTCAGTTTACTGGAATTTGGCACGATTTAGCCGCAAATCGTGCTATCGTGACGATCGCACGCTATCAATACCCAACTACCGCACATCGTTGGGATCGTCTTGACCCATTCTTCCATCTGGCCCAGGTCGTTTCGTCAAACAACGACTTCTGGTACCGAGTTTACCATAATTTTTCATAAAAAGTGACCGTTTCATAATTGCTAGACCCTAGGTATTGTGTATTGAACGTCCCAAAAAAAAAGCTATCTGCACGTGAACCATTGTTTCAGAAGCCGTTGTGGAGACCGTTTGTTACCGTTGCTGCAATCATGGCAGGTTTTCTTCAGTGTGTCTTCGGGTTCAATTGACAATGCTTTGTTGATGCAAAGGAACACTTTCTGCAACTGCGGCTCCTTACCGAGGTGCAGCAGTCCACGATGCGGTTGGTCCCGACCTTCGAATCGTTGACGTCGTCCGCAACCGACCGTGGCTCGACATTGTCAGTCTGAACACTTCTGCAATGTATATCAGCTGATTCATTGGATTGTCCAAGGACGAGCCCAATATCAGTGGTGTCCGCGTTAGCATCGACTTAATTGCTGACACTCTTGAAGAATGGGGCGGCTGGAATGAGGTTCGTGTGGTTCTTGGAAGCGTCGTTGACCCGACCCGCTCACTACATGGAGGTCGAAAAAGATTGGCGTTGGATCGAGTTTGCCGAGGCAGTATCGGGTCTTCCCTCCGTAAATCGTAACGCAGCGAGCCGTCTTCGTGGGTATGTGCCAGACTGCCCATCCTTGAATTAACAGTGTGCACAGTTTCTGTTTGACACACTTCGGAGATCCAAAGCCTGAATTCTCTGTTCCACGCACTGCCTATTGGTGAGAATCCAAAGCAGGAAGTCCCTTTGCTCCAGAGCCTGTGTGGTAGGTTGCGAAAAGAAAAGGAGGCAGCTTTTGGGCGAGTGCCAACAATGCACCGCTCCGTTACTGACAATGCTCTCTCCATGGATGATGGACGTCGATCTGTAAAAACACTGCTGCCCCCCCTGATCCATCGTTGGATGTGTGACTCAAAGTTGCGCAGGTGTTCTACAATGCTGGTGAAGAGTGGGTGCCACTTCCAGAGGCTCTAAACAGTTAGGTTAGGAGGTATTGATTAGGTAGGGCAGGGTGTTGTTAAAGAAAAGAAAAAGGTGGCACCATGCAACAGGGTTTATTCATCCATATGTGTCTCAAACATTTGAAAATCACACCTTTGTCCACAGAACATACAAGTCCACAGAACAACAATATACATGAATCTCACCTGAAATGTGCTTTGCAGTGGCCAGAGCGGCTGCCGAAAGAGAATCTGTTTAGGCCTGGTACAGCAGGCCTGAGGGGAGGAATTCGATTTGCTCGGTTCTAGAATTCATTGGCTTTAAGGATAGTGTTCGGATGCTCCATGCCATTATGCGTCCAACATGGATTCATCAACCTGCACCGCTCGGACTCTTTGCTAGTTGTAACAAAACCAGGGGTGCAGTTGAGATGTGTGGCATTTTTAATATGTATAGATGGGCACTGTGCTCAAGAAGTGTTGGAGGACACTCGCACAGGCCAGTGCGAATGATAGCAGGAGCCCCAAGGTGGACGTGCCTGCGAAGCGCAGCGGAAAGCCCACCGGGGACTCCCAGAAGCTGCCCTCAATCAAGCCAGTTATGTTTGATGTTAGGTGGTCAGAGGTCAGGCCCAGTGTTGAAAAGTAGCGCTTCCTGTGCTGGTCCTGGTGCTGGCCTGGCTTGGGGTGCTGTGCAGGGTAATCAAAACTTCTTCTTTTACTCAAACTCCATGCCTGTCATACTCTTTCTTTCTGATTCAAATCTAATTTCAGACTTACATAGAGTGTTACCTTAAAAGGAAACTTCTCTGTCAGGCTAACTCAGCACTTTGACTTTCCCTATTTTAGTATGTGAAATAAGCAAACTCCCACTATTCAACATCCCCCGCTCCCCTCTCGACTGTGGGTTTCTATCGTTAATCTTACGGTGTCGGGTGCTCCCCCTTACCAGTTTTCTTATTGCAACTTACTGCCACTCCCACATGCCATCCCACGGATCATCTTCTTCAGCACTATCTTCATCAAATGCTTTTAAATATCTAAGATCCTTTGAATAATCCTCACCATACTTTTGCAGCACATACTCAATATGTTCAGCATGCTTTTTCTGTAACGCCTGTAGCTCCTGCTGTTCACTAACACGCCTTGCTTCAACTTCCTGCTGTACCTGCTGTCCCCACTGCTCGTGCCAAGCTAGCTGCTGTTGTAGCTCTCTATCTATATCACACAGCTGCTTTGCTCTATCTGCGACCACTGTCTCAAATGTAGGATCTGCACACGTTGACTTCTTCTGCATTGCGCCAGCCTTTGCGTCTGCCACTTTGCTCCGAGCCAACTCTACCACTGCTATCATCTTTCTCTCCACACTTTCTTTTTCTTCTCTCATCTTCTCCTCTTTTTCTTTATTCTTCTCCCTCTCTATCCTCAGCTGTGCAGTCGCCTGTGCCGCCACAGCCGTCCAATCTTCACTGTCTTTCTTTAATTTTCTTTCTTTCCTCTCTGCCTCTGCAATTTTATCTTTATCCACCTTTAGCTTTGCATCAGCTTTCGTCTTCCAGTCCCTTGCCAGCTTTACTTCCCTCTCTGCCTTGTCTGCTCTCGACTTCCAGACAGCATCTTTTTGCGCTTTCTGCTCCTGCGTTCCCAGTTGCACTTCTAATTCTCTAATTCTCTTCTCCATAGCAGCTTTCTCTTCTTTCTCTCTCTGCTTCATCTTTTGCTCCTCAGTCCACAGTCTTTCTTCACCTAACATGAGCTCCAAACTCACCTCCGCATCTCGAGCACGCCTTTGCTCCACTCCCGCTCTATGTGCAGACCGAGTTGCCTCTTCTGTAGCCCTCATAAGCTCCAAGGACAGCTGTTGGCGTGTCCTCTCCAACTCTGACAGCCTTAATTGCGCCACTTTAGCTTCGCTCTTTCTCTCCTCAAGCTCCTTTCTTTGGTATTCCGCCAAATTCCGAGCTTTCTCTACTTCCAAATCGACAAATTCCTTTGAGGCAGCCTTCTCTCTCAGTGTAGCTTCCCTCCTGGCCTTTGCCCTCTTCATTTCTTCAGCTTTTTCTTTTCGTAGTCTTGCCGTGCGCTCCTTCAACGCTTCTTTTCTAAGCTCTTTTTGTGCCCACTCATACTCAAAAGCTCCCACCTGTTCCTGCAGATCGTTAGATGTTGCCCAACCTGTTGCCTCAGTAATAAATCTTGTGACCTTGTCCACCACTAACTTCGGACCACGTGTCTTCACCATCTTTTTCACCATTCTTGACACCTCTTGATCCCAAAACACTTCACAGTCAGCTTTCCTATGTTCTAAACTACCACAAACTCTGCATCCTTCGTAGCCATCTTGCCCAGGTACCTGTGTAACTTTTTGATGCCCACACCATTGCCCATTGTCACCACATACCTGTTGCCACTGTTGCCCATTGCCCCACTGTTGCCCATTTGCCCATTGCCCATTTGCCCATTGCCCATTCTGTCCACTGCACATACTTCTGTCACCTCACCCCCCGCTCGGTCGACGCCGAACTCGTCTCAGCTCGTAGCCTTTGCTGTCGAACGCGTAGGGGCTCGGCACGTCTTGTCGTCAGTGTCGATACCAGTAGATGTCGTTCAGGATTGTCTCGACGACGGCAGCTCCACCATGTTGAAAAGTAGCGCTTCCTGTGCTGGTCCTGGTGCTGGCCTGGCTTGGGGCAAGGTCACCGCCCGCGGCGCGCTGGAATGAATTTCGCGTGCGCTCGCGTGCGCGTACCAAATTAGTCCGCGTCGCGCCGCGTATCGCGTGATCGACCATCGCCGGCGGCTTTCTGATGTGGAAAAGAAAATGCCCAAAATTGCAGGTTCGATGAAAAACCGAAAATTTTCAAAAAAAGGCAGTCCTCGCACTCTTCTTTGCTTCCTGCAGTTCACTTGGGGCGCGCATTTTCCAATTAGGGTAACCTTCCCCCTCGCAAAACGGGCAGGCTACTGGACACCCATCTGGACAGAACAAGCCTGTTGCCACCGAGATTCACAATGCCAAATCGGTCCAATTTCAGGAAGCGGTTGCCAAACTAAAAATTCTCCGCAAAAACAAGCTCGGCAAGTTTTGAGTGTCAAGAGACACCAAGAAGCTCCGCCTGCCTTGTCGTTTGGCAGGTTCTTGTGGGCGTAGTCGCAATGATGACCGAATGGACTGAAACGGTGCAAATGCCTGGACCATGACCTTGCTTTCACCGATTCTGGCGTTCACACTTCCTTTTTGTGCCACAGCTTCACACATATTTTGAAAAAAGTAACATCATGCGGTTGCCAGAAGGCACCAACGCCATGCTTGAGCTTTCAAATGTAGTGGAGTTGATTGAACGAGGATCCAGACTGTTACGAAGCCAAAAAGTCAGTTACAGTGCAGGGAAGTTCCCATACTGCTCAATTTTCCGAGGTTGTTCTTCACGTGATCATTCTTCACCTGATAGTACTGATGTAGGTGACGTTCCCACTGCTGAGTGGCTTAGATGTCGTCACAGAGAAGCCTCCTTTAGATATTGTGCCCCGGCAGCAGCGCGGAACGTGGCCTTGTTTTGATCCAGTTGCTGACCTCGTCTAGGTGAGAAGCCGCAACGTTGAAGGTTCGCAAGGACCTGTGTCAGTGGTCCGTCGGACCCGTCAGCGTGATGTCTCTTTCCTCGTCGTAGCAGCAGTTTTCGTCGAAGCGAAGGACACCGGTTAGGCTGATTTTGTTGTGTCCTCCGCGTTTGTGTTACTGCAAGACAGTCTGATGAGCAGGTGGAGAAGGAGGTGTCTGACGATGAGGACGAGCATGACAAAACTGGTTCAACTGAGCGCCATCTGGAGGACGCACGAGTCGACCTGCACAACACAAAAGCATTACAAATGAAAATTGGAGGTGAGGAATGCATGCATGGGTGGACATGACTGTTGTGAAAGGCACGATGCAGCGTGAGGCCGCAACTCGAGATGCAGAGGGCCGCCTCCTCGAGAGTGGCGGCCTCAAGCTGCATAGAGTGTGCAATCCGACAACGAGTTCATGCCATGCACCGGGCACATTTCGAGAATTCAAAAATCAAACATTTCAAGACACGAGCAAGCGATCGGAGGAGTGCTTACCCGACTTCTCTCCCGTGGAGTAACGAGTGACAGAATACATTAAACGGGCCGTTTCTGCTGAACGGCATCGAGTCGTGACCACAAGACCACGCCGTGTAACTGTGAGCCTGCAATTCAGGACCAGGAAGCAGGGCAGCAGCCTGCCGCAGGTCCATGTCCCAGGCCTCTATGATTTCTTCCAAACCGCCCGCGCCGCGTACGAATGAATTTCGCGTGCGCTCGCGCGCGCGTACCAGATTAGTCCGCGTCGCGCCGCGGAGCGGGCGGTGACTTAGCACACAACAATTGTGGAAAAATGCAGCAGAACAATTTTGGACAAGTGCTGCATTTTGCAAAATGCGCATAAAACCAACGTGCAAACAACGTGCACACAACGCGACCTACCGACAAGACATGCCAAATCGGAAAGGCTAAGTTTCATGCATAACTGAGATGTGTGAGGCCAAGGTTTCTTGATGTTCAACCAAGGGTGCATTTCAACACATTTAGTGCTACCACACCACTAAGTCTTGGGTGTGATTTTTTTGTCTCAGCTCGGCCACCTAACAACAACAGGTGCAACCAGCATAACGCGTGCGCGCACACAACATAGCGCACCTGTGATGCGAATCGCAAATTTGCAGATTCGCACTGCGTTGAACTGCACCTGAACACCTATGCAAATTTGACAGTTTTTGAGACCGTTCGAGATTTGGCAATTGATCTTCAAAACATCGATACGCCGCGCCGCGGCTCGATCAACATCAAATACCTTGTAAACAACGTTCAACCGTACCGACGGGCTGAACTCAGCTTAAGTGACACAAGTTTTCGTTTGTGGCGCTCCCGGTTTTTTTGTGTGCCTGTGCTTCATTAACGGGGTGTCGCTCCCCGAACTGCGAGTTAACGATGCTGCTCCGTAACTGCAGGGCAAGCTCCGCGATCTAAATAGCCAGCTGACTGCCAGCTAGCCTACGCTGCCAACTACCGCGAGCCAAACTGTACTCTTGCTGCGCTTCACAAACCCGGGCTTTCACTTTCCCTGTGCAGTGTCCACATGGCTTCTCCAAAACCACCACCGCCTCCTCTTTGCGAAGCCCCTAGCCACCTCGCCCCCGGCGCACGAGGGCGCCAA
>Ga0099797_100201_pt1 | contig 12187 bp, 7 predicted proteins | sample Uncmet_Sort48C_1_FD_89871 | JGI IMG/M metagenome (GOLD analysis project Ga0099797, IMG submission 89871) | Marine eukaryotic communities from CALCOFI LINE 67, Pacific Ocean - C012_Sort48C_1 | ecosystem: Environmental > Aquatic > Marine > Oceanic | place: Pacific Ocean: Monterey Bay | collected... | reverse complement strand
CCCCCTCCTTTGCGTGGTGCAGGGACGAATGCAAAGGAATTGATGCCGCATGAAGAAGGGTTTATGCCTTCGCTAGTCGCATCAAGCTTGTTTATGTCACATGTTGATCCAGTGGATCATAAAGAAACTTCGGCAGAGTAGTAAATAGTATACAAAATGAATAGTTGTATTTCATAGATCCTATATATAAATGTTGGCGGGTATCTAAATGAACGAAAATAATAATAATGAAGCACCGCACGAAACAGAAATCGAAATCCATTAGTTTAGTGTTCACATTTGCGCTCGTCCTGCGCCACAGTGCGCCGATGATGCTTTTCTGAGCGAGTAGCTACGATACGAATCAAGGAAAGAGGCGACAATGCCAGACCTTCTATAAAATGTCAACGATCATATTGATGTCGGTGTAGTCGCACGAGGCGAACTTTATTTGTAGCAATCATCTATAGAGCCCAAGCTTACAGCGTGTTCTCAAGATGATTCCGACTGGTCAGTATCGCGTGTCCCAGCTATTAGTGGGTACTGTGACCGCACTTGCTTGTGCTGATGCGTATTCGAGGCGACCGTGGTCATCCGTTGAAGACAGCAAAAGAGCGGGGTCTAAGACATATGAGGAGACCGTTTCAGAACGGGACACGTTCATTCTGACCAGACTTGCCCGCTCTATCACAATTGGTTCTGTGAGTTTTGCATCGTTTGTGTTTTTGAAAGGTTTAAGCGACTTTGAAATCGTACACCAGGAGAAGTTTTTGGACATTTTTGAAGGAGAAGAGGCAAAAAAAAGTCGCCCAGTACTAACAGTCTCAAACCATCAAAGTATCATGGATGACCCCGTTTTAGTGGCGAATATATCCCCCTTGAAAGAGACGTCGTATGACACGTCACGGATGCGTTGGGGCCTCTGCGGCGAAGATATTTGTTTTAAGAATACTATACTATCAACATTTTTTGGGGCGGGCAAGGTGCTGCCTATCAATCGTTCTATCCATAGGGACCCTGGTCGAAAGAAAGGTGGGGGGCTTGAGCAGATCAGATTGAAAGTTTTGTGTGATAAAATGACTTCGGGGAATTGGGTGCATATATTTCCAGAAGGATTTTGTTGTCAATACAACGGGGTCAACAAGACGAATGCTGGTTTTACCAGGCCGTACATGCGATGGGGCGTAGGAAAACTCATCGCCAGAAGCCCATTCCCTCCGATCATCATTCCTTTCTATCACGATGGTATGAAAGAAGTGTTTCCACAAGATGACAAAGATGCGCTGGTGTCTCCTTTCCCACGCTTTGGCAAACGTGTGCTTGTGTACTTCGGTGATCGAATAGAAGTGCAAGACCTCATCGATCATTTTCATTCAGAGGGGAATACTTTCTCGAAGAATTGGGAAGACCCTCCCACAAAGGCCGAGCAAGAGCTGTACGCGGCCATTACGGGACGCATCGCGGAGACACTGTTTGAGCTAGAAAGAAAGTCTCTCGCGTACAAGCGAGGAGATCAAGTGTCTGAGAACTGAGGCTTTCGTAAAAATATTTCATCCTATATAGAATAGTACTACTGTCTAATATACTTTCGATTCCATGGATGTACAGTCCTCGTACGTGTAATAAGAAAAATCATTGAGGAAACATCTCGATTACGATTACGTCTCCGTCGTGACGGACAAGTGACCCCAAAAGTAAAAGCATGGGACAACCTTTTGGGTTCCATCGAACCGCAGCCAATATACAACTGCCAACGCCTTCCTCGGAAATGACGCACTTCTTCCTATAAGAGTTTCATACGGTACAAAATGATGCTCCCCAACAAGGATATTCGAAGCGGAGTTTCACTACTATGAGCGCAAACCAAACGACGATTACCAGGGAAAAGCACCTATCCGTGGTCAGTTCCAACAAGAAGCGATATCGTGCGGAAGCCTTGGCCCTAGGAAAAGAGCGCTATGACGAAGGCTACCGGGATGGATTAAAACAAGGTGCCGAGAAAAGAAAAGACTCTCGAGCACAACTACGGGCGGCCATCGAAGCTATTGGCTCTTTGCGCGCGCGCTACAAAAAAGACGCGTTGAAGAAAATTGAAGAAAAGTATGAAGAAGGCTTGCAACGTGGGTTGGAAGAAGGAATGGCTCTGTCGGCCAAAGCTGCTGGTACAAAATCTGGATCAGCAATTAGCATTACCCCAGTCCCCAAACAAACGGTGCTTCGAGAAGTTCTGGACAAGACGTTTGTTGCGTTGAAAACAAATTTAAGTGCGCTGTCCGCTGATGGCGTCCTGCACTTGGACGACAAGGTTATGCCTGTTGTCAAGAAAACCATTCGAGATATAGCGAAGGCAACGCTTTCAGATTCTTCGCCCCAGACGCCTTTGGCTGAAATGATTAGTAATCTAAACGGAGACTTAACGAAGGCGAAAGCCAAACATGATGCTGATGCTACGAAAATTGCAGAATTGAAATCTCGAGTAGCATCATTGCAGCGTCAGTTGGTGGTGTCGGGTGCTAAGGAAGCTCCTGGGTGCCAAAAACCATCACTTGCAGTTGAGATTAACGAGGAATATGGACAAGGACAAGGTGGTGACGGGCGCGTGCCCCCTAGCCGCAGACGGCTGGACTTCGCTCCATCGACTCGGCCAGTGCGATTAGATTCCGTAGAAATGTCGCTCCCGCCATTATGGCTAGAACTTGTCCATTCACATTTAAACGAGGCCAGTCGTATTGCGATTCCTTGGCGGGTCGCTGTGTCAGGATTCACCAAGATAGGTGTAGATACATCACCGTACATCGCGTACCATGTACTAAGTGAAGATGTTGATGCATCACAGCATCAAAATATCATTGAAGGGCATTACGTTGCGTGGAATGCTGCGATAAGTCAAAGTAAACTTCTGGAGGCTGCCAAGAACAAACAGTTGCTGAGGCCCACCGTGCGTCGACGCTTTCGAGAATTTGAGTGGCTGTACAATCGCTTGAAGGAACAATATGTCGGTGCAATCGTCCCCCTGCTTCCTGCAAAGAGAGGATTTTTTGACATGGAAGACCCTTTTAATCCAGACTATCTTCTGCGGCGGCAAAATATGTTGAATTTTTGGCTTGTACACGTTGCTGGCCATCCCTTACTGGGGACTTCTCTCGATTTGCAAACATTTTTGAGCACTACTTTTTCCATGGACTTGCCCTTGTCCAGCGATCACATCATGCTAAAAACGAAGGCTGCATTAACAAGTCGGCATGCAGACCTTGGGATGTATTCAAAAGTCACTGAACTGTTAAAAAAATACACATTAAGCGATAAAGAAGAGGGAAATTATGCGAGAATTGGATTGAAATTAGCTGACGCTGGCAATGCCACATGTGCTTACGGCTCGGCCAACCAACGCATGGGAGAAAGTTTTGTCACTTTATCAGAAATTTTAGGTATAAACTTTGGCGGCCAGCGGGTTTATTTGGTTGGACATCATATCATTGATTCGATATCTTCAAGGTATGAAGCTATGGGAAGCACTCTAAAAACGTTTGGGGCAGCAAATACCTTCTGGGGAACGCAACTTTTGCCCGAAGCTCGTCGTGCATTAGATGTACCTCTGGCAGAAAACATCTGGCACGATCGCCTTGGGGCTGCGAGTCGTGTAGCTTCCGAGCTTCGAACGCTCAAAAGGAAAAAAGAGCTTGTGTTTCATGAGCATTTAAGTAAAATGGTGCGATCCATGCTGGAGGAAACGAAGGGCGAGCGACAAAAATGGGAGATGTTAAAGGCCTCTCTACATACACTTGCAGATCCGACTTTCCCCGCTCGAGGAGAAGAGGGAGCAGGCGTGGCATCAAGAAAGAAAAGAAACAGCTACAAAAAAGGAGAAGGAAAGGCCAACAACCAGGAACAGATACATAAACCAGTTGCCCACGTGGAGCAGCCGCCCCCCCTGATCCCGACTACGGGACCAAGGCGCAACACTAGTCACGAACAGAATTTGCACGATCACCATGGAACCTATGTTCATCGTGCAGAGGGTGGTGAAGAACAGTTGAAGCGAACTCGCAGAGACGACGTAGATCGACGTCACAAACGCAATTCCTATTCCAACAGACGGGGTTCTGTCCCAGAGCATCAAAGTGGTAGCAGACGCAGCAATAGTAATTCACAGGGGGATGTCCGTAAAGCCAAAGTGGAAGGTATTTTTACTGCGGCAGCTATATTGACACCTGAAGAATCGAATCGTCAAAAAGAAGAGTCGTTGAGACGAAAACGAGAGCGTGGTGCTCGACTGAGGGCGAAGAAACGGGAGATCGCGGACCAGGAACGTGCTAAAAAACTGCAAGAAAGAGAAGAAGAAGGGCAACGCAAGCGGAAAGAGTTGAAAAAACAGATGGAAAAAGAGCAGGAAGAAAATGCAAAAAAAGCAGCTGAAAGAAAAGCATCACAGGCGAAAGCACAAGAAATGCAGCGCGAGCGAGAAGCAGAAATTGAGCGGGAAAGATCGGCATCACGACGGCGAGAATATGAGCAAAAAATTAAACATGGTGTGTTTGCTGGTGATCACTCCGATGATGAAAAACCCGAATCGTCGTCTGGGCGCATAAAATTGCCTTTTGAACGGAGATATAGTAATTCCAACAATGGCGCTCCGCAAAAACCATCTGCCTTTTCGAATGGCACTCCGTTAGCTTGGGACGCTGTCAATTGGTTTGAAGCACAAACTGCCGACGGTCGTTCGTATTTTTACAATCAAAGTACCCGCGAAGTGCGATGGGAAAAACCACCTCCCCATATTAAGGAGAAAATGGACGATGCACGCCGAATGAACAAAGAAGACGAGTCGCGGCAAAAGAGAGAGTCGGAAAAAAGTTCTGGGAATATTGACCCAAAAGACATTATCAATGCGTACGAGATTCTTGGCGTCAGCGCAGATGCTACACCAAAACAAATCAAACTTGCTTATCGAAAATTGGCGTTGAAGTTTCATCCTGATAAAAACAAAGCAGCGGGTGCCGAGAAAATGTTTGTTTTGATAAACGATGCATATGCAGAACTCTCGGGGGGGGGGGAGTAGATTTCAGTACACCGTTCATAGAGCCAAGACGGTGAAAGCAAGCACATGATGAGTCCAGGTGAGAATATGGATATATGAAATGAAAAGCTTATGTAAGAGGAGAAGCTGCACAACAAGCATGTCGATTATGTTCTTTTCACGTATTATTATGTTATTTTCTATTTTTGGTAATAACGGACACGAGTAGAAACTCTCGTCCACATTTCTGTCCATCTGTCCATATGAAGTAAACATACAGCCTTTATTTTGTTTTTATAAAGTACACGACTTTAGTCTACCATGAAACCATGTCTGACCGTTTCTCGCTAATATTGCTCAGCCATTGCATCTCCCGTCTCTTCCGCTCATTTTTCTGCTCGTCAGTCATTAAAGCAACGTTCTCCCCAACACGAGCTGCACGAACAGTGACAGAAAGTCGATAGCCTCGTCGAATGACGGAAGGGGCCGTAATGTCACAGTCGTTCAAATTGCTGATCGTTTCGTCAACCATATCGGCGGGACGACTCGCAATTCCGTGCCAGTAGTCGTTGTACGCGGAATCTGAAAAAACCAACAAACTCCCTGGCATTAAAAGAATGCTTTCAACAACGTTTTCTGTGGTAATTGCTTTGCCAGCATCAATATTTTTCAAAAAGTCTAAGCGTACCGAGTTTCCTAAAGACAGAATGGCAGCCCTGGGATGATACAAGGGTCCATCCTTGTGAGGTGAAATCCCATGTTCGCCTCTGTACTCGTTCAACAAAACATGGTTAGGCGGCGGGGTGTCTTCAAATATATTTTCGCTGGTCATTCTCGACAATATTGCGCCTAAAAAGGAAGGCATCTCTTCCACAATCATTCCTCTATCGTGGGGAACACCCCCCCAGTTCTGTAAACGTCGTTGTGGGAGGTTAGCCCATGGCTTGGTTCCGTCTTGTGAACATTTTTGTATGGACGAAATAAGCTCTTCCTCCTCGCTCTTCGCTACCCAGTTCGGAATATAAAAGACCGACTTTAAATGACCTACTCGATAGTCCTCTATGCTTTTCATGGCCAACGGAGATTCTCGCGACATTTTTTGCGCAATGGAGCTGGTGGACTCTCCCAGCATTCTTTTTTCCACCGCTTTCTTCCGCTCGGCTTTCAACAAAGCTTTGAAATCTATTGAAGTTGCCATGGTATCAGCCTCCGCCTTCCACTAAAAAAAAAATGGCCACGCCTTCTATGATTTCCAGGTCCCTTGTTGTGATTGAAACACACAGGTCCCTTGTGATTTGGAAACAAATACTTTCCCTTGAATTATATATTATAAATGGATAAATGGATAGCCCAGTCGAGTTGATGACATGACATCCTCGTAGTCTACAGTAAATGGAAATTAGACTACGCGAGTATACTATTCAAATTCCCCCGTCTGAGAAGCAGAAACAATAGGTTCAAGGGTGAAGGGTGGACTGTACGACATACGTACGACATCAAAAAAAACACGACGTGTACGAGGACGCGCAGGTTTCAAGGATGTTACAACATTGTATCGATCTCCAGATTGCTTCACAGCGTGAGGATGTAAGCGTAACAACAATACTCGCGAATCAAGCGCTTCAATTGATGCGGACGGTTTGAATAAGAAGAGAGTTGAAGGAGAAGTATGAAACGTTCTTCGAAGTGTGCTCCCATCGGTTGTTGCAATTTATCGCTCAAGCCGACGCGGGACGCCGTGTGCACGAGAACGGGGTACGTTTACGACAAAGAGACCATATTGAAACATATCTTGCACGAAAAGGAGCTCATTCAAGAAAATGTTGCTGTGTTTGAGAAGCGGAGACGAATCGAAGCGGTGAAAGCAAATGATAAATCAAGGAGAGAAGAAGAAAACCGTCGGTTAGAGTTAGGATTTAAATTGGCGCAAAAGATCCAAAGTTCAAAAACTGAAGCAAGTAAAACAGAAAAACGAGCAGATTTACTTGCTACTAATCACTGGTTGCCGGGAACGGCTGAAAACATTGAGTTAGATGATCCTGGCCAGAAAATGGGCCCGCTAGACATGAAACCTCGCTGTCCAAAAAGCCAAAAGCCAATTACTTTCAAGAAGCTGATTCCTGTTCGCTTTTTGTTTCATAAGTCAGTCAGATTTGGCGAGCCTGGGTTTGTGCGTTGCGCGGCAACAAACAAGCCAATTTTGCACGAAAAGTGTGTGCTTATAAGACCAACAGGACAAGTTGTACTGAAAGCTTTTATTGAAAAGGTTGTGAAAAAAGATGGCGGGATATGGGAAGGAAAAAAGTTAAAACCATCAAGAGATTTGATCGATCTCCATCACAGCTGATATAACTGTTACACAACCATTTTTACGGTAACAAGTACTGGTAGTAGTAACTGACTCTATAAATATATTAAATATGCAAAAATATATAAAATAATATGCTTTTTAAACAAAACATGTAGTAAACTATGTCGCAAAAATATCTTTCCCGCTTTCTCTCTAATACGAAAGCATTTCTCATGGCGTACGATTCAATCACTTGCCTTAGTTACACCAATTGCATGGAATAACCTACAAAATTTCTATAGGTATGCATTCTGATTCGCGTGGTTAAACCACCTACATCAGAAGCATCAATTGCTGTTCCGTCGTACTCGCACGCAGTCCGCGTTGAAGCTATTGGTGACCCCGGTGCCTTTTGTATTTGCAAGCATAGGCCGAAACAACCTTCGTCGATGTTTTCAACGCTAGTCCCCATCATCGAGTCAACAACACTGTTCAAAACATTTGCCAGATAGTCAAATTCAAAACCCATTTTCGCGTCTACAACGGACCATTTCATCATTTGCCCTTGCCAAACAACCAGGACTTCGTCTGCCTCGTCCGTCTTCTCGGGATGGAAGGAAGCCATTGGTAGCCAATATACGAACGAGGGAGAAGAGGAGGGATTAACTGGGTTTGGTCCATTTACACTTGTCTGCAACACGTATGTTTGTACCCATACCGACGGCTGTTGCGCGCAAAGCTCTGGGTTCTCAGGTTTCGTTGAATCGACTAACGAGTAAACACGAATATGCCCTGCCCAAAATGCAATTGCGATTACACTATCATCCTTTCCAAATGCTGCGTTTGTTGCCCTGCCGTCCGCTTGTGAAAGCGTAATTGCAAACTCTGAGACAACTAAAGCTGTTTGCACAGTAGGCACATCAAAATGTACCACAAAACACCGCCCATCTTTTCCGACTAATGCTGCCACGGCATCATTATGCCCTGTTGCAACCGTGCATGCTGCGCACGAAATTTTATCCAAGTGCAATGTCGCAGAAGAAACATTTGTCTCTGGCTTTGCTGCATCAGTGGAGCTGGCCAACAAATGAAGAATACCCCCATCTAGGCCCCCAATTAAACATACGACGTGGCCACTCCATCTACTTATGGCCATATCCAATGCTTGAAAATGGGAGCAAAAGCTTGAAATGCACATTGGGGGCTCAGTCTCGCTTGATCCGTCCCGCAATGTTGCTGGTATGCTGTATATAGAAACTAGTAATCCATATCCACAAGCGAAAGTCCCCTCGTCAAGCCAGGCGTGTGCAGTGTGGATTATGCTAGTACCACCCAAGTGAGTGCTGTCGAAAGTCTCACGAAAACGATAGATCAGCGTTTCCCCACTGTAAAGAAAAATATCTGGCCCATAATCATCCTCACCTAACAACGACCAGAGGTGGGACGTGGCACAAGGCGGAGACGCAACACAGTTTTGCATATTGGCTCCGATGGAACAATTCTCGTTCCGACCACGCTTCTGTTTCAAACCAACGGGCTGCCTCGTGGCATCTCGAACACTGGCGGTGTGCTTACTCATAGCTCCGAGATAATCATCAAGACACTTGAGCAAGCTGTATAAGCGGAAGCGCGTGCAAAATGCCTGTCAAACTGTTCTAAACATCATTTGCGAAAGCATGGAACCCCAGCCAAACATGCGACTTAACATTTTATTTGGTTGAGTTTGAAAGTCTTCTTCAATCACAATTCCATGTGTTAGTCGTTTCATGTATGCGCATGATCGAATGATCCGAATGATCCTCTTTTTTATTGTACGGTGCAGTACAGTACATACTTGAAATGATTTACTATGAGAAGACTACGTGGGGTTCGTGGGAAAGCTCGGAAATCATTTGCAGCACCCAACACTTCCATTTCCACCACCCCGATCACGAGTATTAATGTTCACTGAAGCGCCACTACGGTTTTCTTCAGTTTTCTGCTTCTTTTTCTCTAACCGTGTCAAAACGTCCTTTCCAAGCTCTGCAAAAACTTCCTCCACATTATGCCCACTCAATGCGCTCGTTTCGATCGATTTCAAACCTTGTTCGTTTGCAAATGCTTCTAATCGAGTCGTAGAAACTGCGCGTGCAGGCCCCACCACATCTGCTTTATTGGCAACTAGTAATATGCTCACGTCTTCAGCGGCGTGTTTTTTTATTAGCATTAACCACTCCTGGACTTGCTTGAAAGAACGCTCACTGGTAACGTCGAACACGAGCAAAATGCCTTGCGCTCCGCGATAATACGCGGTAGTTATTGTTCGAAACCTTTCTTGTCCGGCAGTATCCCACACCTCAATTTTGAGCCGCACGCCGTCAATTTCTATCGTTTTTATCTTGTAGTCAATACCAATAGTACTCATAAAATCGGGTGAAAATGGGCTCTGGCCATTAAATGCAAAGTGACCGACAGTTTCCAATGAATTTTCCAAATAATCCACTCCTTGACCACTGGGATTCAATATAGCAGCAACTATAGGAAGGACATGCGCTTCGATGGTGCGAAAAAGTTGAGGCTTGTCCTCCGGAAGGGCAGCAAGTGCGTCGAGCAACACGTTCACGCTCTCGAGACAGTTCATCGCTGCCACAGCGGACTCATCGTCATCGCTCGCTTCATCTGCAACTACATAACGCTGGAAAGCCGAACATAAATTCGTAACGATATCGATGGCATATGGCTCGATGTCGTCAGAAAGTGCACTTATAATTGTTGACAAAGCATCGATGACTTCATCCACCCCAATTTCATTCATCATTGTGAAATAGGCTTGCAATATTTGGGGCAGAACGCTTTTCACAACTTGAATAACGGGATGATCGGGGGAGCCTTCCTCATCACTATCGTTCTCTTCTGCATCCTTGATCAAGTACATTAATGCAGTGGCCGCCGTGACCTGGACAGGCAATTCTGGATCCTTTAAGCACTGAACGACATTTTGCGCGGAATTCAGTTGTGCCAATTTGTTTTGCCATGTCAATGAGCCTGCGAATTGTTGCATGACCCAGCATGCCCGTGCACGCATAAAGCCATGTGGGGATTGGAATTCAGGGAGAACATGTTCAATAACCAATGGTTCTACAACCGCTTTTGTGTCTTTTTTTTTCGTTAACGTTTCGTGGAGGGCACCGATGATTCCCATGACTCCTTCTTTCTCGCGAACAGGTCGTTGCGCTGGGTCTGCAACCGAGTTATAATTCGTCAAAACTTGGTTGCAGAACTGTAGGACGGGGGGTATTGCGAATTTGTAGCGGTGCTTGGCAAGATCAAGGATAAAGGAGATTGCGGCCGAACGAGGGTCAGTGTACTCTTCCATGGGGTCGTATGTTTTCCGAATATACTCATGAGGTTCTTCCGTCCACAGCTCAAAATCGTTGTCGTTGAAATAGAGCACAGGCATACACACCTGTAATACGATGTCAGTCACTTGTGGCTTTAATATTACCCAAGTTGGTCCTATTTCTATACAACATGTCAGGTAGTTTAGGCCATACATCATGCATCGATCAGAGCAAAACTTTCCACTGACTCGTAGAGCAATTACACCCGTGATGGTTTGCAACAGAGTCTTTGATAAGTGTTCATTAAATATTGCGCAAAATGCATGGTCTTCCTTGGCACAAAATTTAAAATTACCAAAGCGAGCGAATAATCGATGGAAGTATCGCATGGTCCATTTCTTGGCTTTCACCCAGGCATATGCATTTTTATCCTCGTCATCCATTCCCGCCAAGAGTGGTTCAATGTCCCGTGCAGCAACATCATTCATCAGCTTCATCCAGCGCAAAACATTCTCTTGTTGTTTAAAATATTCGGGCATACAAAACATGGAACCAGAGAAGACGCACTTCACAATCAGGCGGGCCACATTGCCAGCAGCCTCAATTTGCGCGGGGTCTCCTCCTACAGCTACTTGCAATACTTGCATGAAAATCGGCTCGATCGATGGAAACAAGTGGTTGACAAGCCACTCAATGGGTTCCCTTCTTTCTCGCGAGCGAAACTCGAAATGTTTCAACAACAAACGTACTACTTGCAAGGTGTGTGTCGTCCTCGTTAAGTCGCCTCCTTGCAGGGAGGCTTGGATTCGAGGCAACAAACTTGGCCAATCTGCTGGGAAATCAAAGGTTGATATTTGACTGATTGCTTCGCCTAAGGTTGCACGACCAGATTTTGTCGTTGCACCTACTGCTGCTTCAAATATATTCTCCTTCACAAATATTTTATCTTCCACCGATAAGGTTGGCTTGTTTACGTCCGCAGGAGGAGCACCATCCTCATCGAGAATGTGCACCCAGTGTTTCCGAATGCTGTTTTTTAATTGCACAGCCGCCGCCAAGCGTATGTGCGACAATTCATGTGTAGCCGCAATTTGCAATAAACCGGAGGCAAATCCAGGTTGTGCCACTGCAGATTCTAAAAAGGCTTCTGCAGCGACACGTTGCTCTTTGACGTGGTTGAGCGTGTGTGTCAAGGCGTGGATAATTTGGGCGGGATCCATCGTGCTTATGTCGCTTCGTACTTGTGTATGGGTTTCACAAGAATGTGGAAGTCAATCTATGACTCCTCAAGTTCGCGCTGTTTGTGGAAGAGAAAAGGGGCAAATTGTGGAACAATCACTGTGTGACCAGCCCCGAAGCGTTGAGAGTTGAGAATAGACGCGCTTCACTTTCAATCACGAGCACAGAGCCTTTACGAGCCACGAATTTTACTTTTTGAAATGGTACACACTGGACCTATCTATATTATACTCTATATAGCTCGGACAGTACGGTGATACGTGAACTCTAATTTATTCTGATGTTGTCTTACTTCCGCGTTCGCGCGGAAACGCGGAAATGAGCAAACAACCAGACGGAAGT